>ERZ772910.1363-NODE-1363-length-12546-cov-22.992395_pt1 | contig 12546 bp, 9 predicted proteins | sample MGYA00511357_ERZ772910 | MGnify/ENA primary metagenome ERZ772910 (study PRJEB29015, sample SAMEA2738096) | human oral metagenome | biome: human oral; feature: human-associated habitat; material: saliva | place: China | collected 2193 ...
TGACGTCTAAGTGCCGCCTGAACGCGCAGATTGGTAATTTCACGAACCTGTCCAGTAGCGACTTCGCAATCATCACCCGTTAACGGTGGCGCTCTAGGCTAGCTGCCACCGGCATGCAGAAAGCCCCTGGGCTGAGAGGTAATTGAACTGCCTCCCGTTTCTTGGACAACGAAATTGAAGTCCAGGAAACGGGAGGCTTTTCATGTCTATAAATCTAGGAATAAGACACGATCGTTTGCTTCGGAAACAGGCAGCGCAAATGTTTGAGAGAGGATGTGGCTATGATTTGACCGCCAGAAGGCTTGGTGTGTCTGCCGCGACTGTGAGAGAGTGGCAGAAGATGTACCGCGTCATCGGGAGGGACGGGCTTCTTGCCATGGGAATAAAGCACACCAAATACGACTATGAGACCAAGGTCGCCGCAGCCAGGGCCGTGGTTGACGGTGGGATGAGTAAGCCCGAGGCAATGGTACGTTTCGGTATTGCAAGCGTGACACCGTTGAAGCAGTGGTGCAGGCTGTACCGGCAGGGCGGCGCGCAAGCGCTTAAGCCTAAGCCCAAGGGCAGGCCGAAAGGGTCGGTGCGGGCGGTGCCACCAACGCGTGAGGAGGAACTTGCCGAGCGTGTGCGCAAGCTTGAGGCACAGGTGGCGTACCTAAAAAAATCGATTGCCCTGAAGGCGCGCAGGCGCTCCCAAACCGGGACAAAGCCCTAGTGGTCGCTGAGATTTCAGGGCAGGGACACGCGGTGCGTGATCTGCTCGAAGCTGCTGGCCTTGCCAGGTCGAGCTACTACTACGCGCTGGCTCATCCCCGGCAGCCAACCAGAGTGCAGTTACGTCCCAAGGTCGTACAGATTTTTTCGCGAACGCCCAACGGGTGTGGTCACAGGCAGGTGGCCATGTGCCTGCGCGCTGAGGAAGGGGTGCGCATCGCTGATAAGACGGTCTTGAAGATGATGCGTCAGATGGGGTTGCGCTGCGGTATACGCCGCCAGAGGCCCTACCGCAGGGATAACTCCTATAAGGGGGATGTGGGGCGAAGCTTCGCCAATATCATTGGTCGCAACTTCACGGCGACTGGTCCTTGGCAGAAGTTGGGTACTGATGTTACCGAGTTTAAGCTCTCCTTTGGTAAGGCCTATCTTGCTCCGGTGTACGATTTTGCTAGTAAAGAGATTGTTGCCTATTCCATCTCGATGTGCCCTAATCTCGCCCAGCAGCAAGAGATGCTTCAGATACTCGTGGAGGCTAAACCTGAGGGGGCCGAACCGGTTTTGCACTCGGATATGGGGTGGCAGTATCAGCACGAGTTCTACGTCAGTACGCTTGCCGAGAATGGTTTTATCCAGAGCATGTCACGCAAGGGCAACTGCATCGATAACGGTGCTACCGAGCAGGTTTTCGGTCACCTGAAGGATGAGTTTTTTCGTGGTCAAGATTGGCAGACTTTTGAGAGTTTCAAGGTTGACCTTGATGCTTACATTACGCATTGGAATACGGTTAGGCGTCAGGTAAAGCTGAGGGGCCTGACCCCGGTGGAGTACCGGGATCAGGCCCTGCAGGAAGCCGTATAGCGGCTACTATTTAATGTGTCCAAGTTTCGGGGCGCAGTTCAAATCTCTCAAGCCCAGGGGCTTTCTCTATACGGTGCTACATGTCAACGTCGGCAAGACCGGAGACCTTCTCCAAATCCCTGAAATAAGAAATTGTCATACCCTTCTTATCAAGCGCGTCCACCTGCGCCACATCACCCGGATTATCCATATCAGGCCAACGCTCGTTCTCAATCCTAAACCGCACAATCGCCAAGATTCGATAGTTATTGTGGGTTGTCGGACCGAAGGCAGCAATCTGTTTACCTGACCGGGTATAGAAGCCCACCATATCCTGGTCTTCAACATCCACAGTCTCGTAATAGGTAACGCTATCAATCGCACCTATCGGGTAGACCGTTGGGTTAGCTGACCAGACACGCTGCTCGATACCTTCGGGAGAAAGCTTCACATAAGCGACATGCACATAACGCAAGAAAGAAATGAACATAGCCGATAGTAATAAGGCCGCTATTTCAGTCGCTATATCTAATGATTCAGGACCGTATATGTGACCTACAAACATAAGGCCCGGAAAGGCGGGAGTAAATATCATCAAGAGAGCTTCGCCCTGATTAGCTCGTCGAATATAAATACCCTCGCGCCGCCGCTTTTTATCTTTCCAACGTTGCACTTCGTAATTGATGATGACGTAAAACGTTGCAACTGTAGTGAATACAGCGAAGACACCCCAGAAAATAATCAGGAAAGTGCGCATGGTGGGTTCTCGTTTCGTGTGGTTGGTGAATATCCGGAAGCGCACCACCGGCAGGTGGCGTACTCTTCCCAAGGATACTCTATGTGTTTGAAAGCTCTGACAAGTTGAATTGTCGAGTACTTTGATGGTCTATGGGCTAACCAACCAGAAGGATAACTAGGCGCAAGGTCCGGGTCAGGACCAGGCGACCATTCACCAGCGGCTGGGATTGGGTCCGTATCCGCCCAAGTTTCTTGGCTGACCCTAGATATACAGAAGGCCCCTGGGCTGAGAGGTAATCTCTCAGTCCAGGGGCTTTCTCTATGCGGTGCTACATATCAACGTCGGCAAGACCAGTAACCTTCTCGCGACTCCTAAAATAAGGAATGGTCATATAGCCATTGTCCAGCTTATCTACCTGAGCTACATCAGCGGGATTATTCATGTCAGGCCAACGTTCTTGCTCAATCCTAAACCGCACAATCGCCAAAAGACGGTAACTCTTGTGAGTCATGGGACCAAAAGCAGCAATCTGTTTACCTGAGCGGGTGTAAAACCCCACCGTATCCTGGTCTTCAACATTCAGCGTTTCGTAATACACGACGCTGTCTATCGCATTAATGGGGTAGCGGGTCGGGTTGGCTGACCAGACGCGCTGCTCAATACCCTCGGGGGAGAGCTTCACGTAAGCGACAAAAACATAGCGGGCATAAAGATAGCAGAAAAATAAAAAAATAGTAATTGCTACATTCAACCAGATATTCACATTTTCACTTTGAATATTCGCTATAACAGAAAGACAAGGGAACACCGGAATGAATAGACAGAGTAACGTCTCAGCGCGAGTTACTCGCTTAATGTAAATTCCCTGTGCTTCTTTTTTCTTATCTTGGCGTCGATTAATCTCATACCTAATAACGATGTAGACAACAGAGATAACGGTTAGCACAGAAATAATTCCGGAGAAAATAATAAATATTATTTTTAACATCGATCATTCACTCGCTCCCGCATCAGATTCAGCAGTACCAGAAGTTTGCTCTGATACACCGGTAGATTGCGTATTTGCACCATCTCGCCGAGCTTTATAACCGCTAGCCAAGGACTTGAAATTACTCTTCGAATTACCCATAACAGCGTCTTGGAAGTCCTTTGCCAACAAGCGCTCAGCTTGACGCTCAGAGACAGGCTTCGGGTTCCTAGCAGAGTCATTCAACAACCTGCGCTGAACCCCCTTATCTATCCAATCAACGGAAGCATTCGCCGCACGTGATGCCATATCATTAGCAACAGTCCGCTTCACGGGACCGTACAGGTATTGGCCACCCTCACTCTTTGCTGAATACTTACCCTTCACAGGAGCAGTTATAAGACTCTTATGGAACCCGGTCACTGTACCAGACAGAAAACTTGCAGCAGCATCCTCAGCCTTAAAATTCTCCGCCTTCTTCGTGTAATCCATTACGGATCCTACACCTGCAGACAATGACTCACCCGCAACCTCCGGGGCATACTTACCAGATATATTCTGCATCCTCACCCAAGGCGCAGGGTCCTTAGTCATCCAACTAGTCTTACTCACGGAATCTCTACGGGCGCTAATAAATGAAGCAACCTTCTGAGCAGGTTTCTGGATGACCGAAGGTACAAACTTGCTGGAACCCGCCTTGGAAGCCATCTTGGATGCCATATTCTCCGTAAAACCGTTTACCGGAATTTTGGCAAAGACTTGAGCGTGTGTAAATACTTTTGCAACACCACCAGTTACCGCACCCTTTGCTGCACCATACAATCCTTCCAAGATCACCTGACCCCAATCTATCTGACCGTTCTTTGTCTTTTCTAAGCCAGCTGCCATACCTTCCAACCCGCCAGCGAAAGCACCCCAAGCAATAGCCGCGATAAGAGGACCACCCCAAAATACAGATGCAACCACTACCGCAACAGCAGCCACCTGCAACCAACGAGCCGCCATAATCGCACCCTTATTCTTAATGCGCTCCTGACGATACTCCTCATAATCCTCAAACGAAATCGGCGACAAACCCCACGGATCCACCAAAGAAACCGGATTACCACCCACCAACGAGAACGGATCAGCACCCCAACCAACACCCACCGGCGCAACCAAAGGATCAGGCGCCGTAAAACGAGCCACACGCGAATCCACCACGCGGGCACCCAACACCTCAAAACCAGAAGAACCCAGCACCAGGCCCGAAGCCGCAGACACACCAACCAGCGAATCCGGCAACACAGGCACACCACCAGCACCCTGAGCAGCAGGCACAGCAGGCGCCACAACACCCAAAGAAGCCCAACCATACGGATCCAACAGACCGGCACCAGAACCAGCACCAGGCACCAGCGAACCCACAGAAGGCATCGACGAACCGCCCACACCCAGCACACGCGGAACAAACGAATTCTCATCCCACACCAGCGGGTGCATCACCGAAGCATCAAAACCAGCCACAGCACCAACAGCGGCACCAGCACCGGCGTGAGCACCGGCTGAGGGTACACCAAACTCAGGTACACCAGCAGGCGCACCACCGGCAGCAAGCACACGACCATCAGTAGAAGCACACAGCAGCGAGAAGGACACAGCCGAATCGCCTGCAGAGCCCCACGACGCCACCGAGTTCACGAACCCAGCCGCACCATAAGTCAACGACGAGCCGGAACCATCCGAAGAAACCTGCAGAAGACGCGAATCATTACCGTCATAGGAGAACACGCTCGTCGAAACCGGCACCAAGGTAACGCCCTCAAGTTCCACAGACTCCGGGCACTGACCCAGCCACGCCTGAGCATCCTCAACAGCAGAAGCAAACTCAGCCGACTGGGAGTCAGCCTTTGCCTCATCCTGTACGCCGTAGACGCATACTGCGCGAACGCGGGCACCTTCGTCAGTGACCAGCACCTTCACCCAAGCGTTCTGCGGCTGGGCGCTATCAAAGTACTCAACACGCACCAGCGCACCAGCGGCATCATAAGTCCAACGCAGAGTTTCCGTACCACGGACGGCAGAAGAGAGCATCTGGGCGTCAGTGTAGGTGTACATGACCAGACCAGCGGGCGAATCCACGCCGCTAATACGACCCAAATCATCACGAATAATCTCAGTGTGCAGAGCCTCAGAAGAGTCTGCCACAGCCGAGTCTGCCTCAGCGGGCTGCTCGGTCACAGAGGTCATGTGCGCGCCACGGTAACCAAACTCGCGAACCCAGGTGCCCGCCAAATCAGACACCTGCGCACGCACCAGCGCATCTACCGCGTTGTACTCAAAGGAAGACTCCACACGAGACTCAGAGGTAACGGCGGTTCCATCCAGACGGTACGCGGTAATGTCAGTCTGCTTGACCATGCGGCCAGCAGCATCATACGCATAAGTGCTCGAACCCAGGGGGTGCACAAACTCAGTGCGCAGACCATCAGCATCGTAAGCGTAGGACAGCTCATAGCCGCCAGTCTCGTCCATGTACGCGGTACGGAAAGACTCCGGAATCTGAGCACCAAACTCACGGCGCTGACGGACCAGACGACCCAAACGGTCATAAGACTCGACGGTCACCACGAGAGCACCAAACACATCAACGCCCGCGTGATCATAAGTCGTCATCGTACGGCGCGCAGAATCACGCTCCATACGGTACAACAGAGAACCGTTCACCGAATGGGAACAGGGAACACCGTCACGGTCATAGCCGAAGGAATGTACAGCACCATTACCGTCAGTGCTGGTCAGCAGACGACCGGCAGCATCATAGGTAGAGGCAGTGCGCACACCCAGCGGATTGGTTGCCGCCAGAACATTACCCATCAGGTCATACTCGTAGCTGGTAATGCGACCGGCAGGGTCCATCACGGAGGTAACGTTACCCGCCTCGTCATAGCGGTAATGGGTCACGCCACCGGCACCATTAGTCACCGCAACCACCTGGGAAGCGGCGTCATAGGTGAACGAACGAGTACCCCACTTGTTATCGCGGATGCTCTTCACGCGGCCACAAGAATCCCAGGTGTAGAACACCGGAGAAGCCACACCGGAACCGGTAATGGACAGCACACGACCGCACGCGTCATAGCGAACGCGCGCCTCAGAGCCGTCACCGTACACCTGGCGAATCAGTCGGGAATCAGCATCGTACTCGTAGCGAGTCACAGACTGCTCAGCAGTGCCGGCAGCCTCATAGGTTGCAGCCAGTCGACCGCACGCATCATAGCTGTACTCGGTCACACGACCCGCGGGGGAAATCATGCGCACCATCTGGTTCGAACCGTTGTACTCGTAGCGGCTCAGACCACCCTCAGCGTCCAGAACCTGCACGGGGTTACCCGCGCCGTCATAAACCATCGTAGAGACAGTCGGGTCGTCAGCATCTGCACTAACCTGCGGACCAGAATCCTCGGAGAGAACCTCGGTACGCACCGGGCGGCCCAGGTGGTCGCACGAGATACGCACGCGATCAACACCATCGTTAGTGGTGAAGGTCTTGCGCGAGGAATCAACCGAAGTACGTACACTCACGCCGGTCGGGTCAATCAACGCGGTCAGGGTGCTTGCGGCATCATACTCGCGAGTCCACACGCCACCGGCGGGGTCAATGGTGCGGACCAGGCGCATTAAACCATCGTAGGCGTAGTTGAACTGCGCGCCACCCGGCAGGGTAATGCGGTCAATATTGCCGTTCGTATCAAAGGAACGCTCCATACGGCGGCCCAGCGGGTCGACCACGGCAACAATGTCACCGCTCGGACCGTACTCGTACTCGGTGCGAGCACCAGCAGGGTCCACCGATGCCACCAGGCGACCGCCAGCAGCGTACTCAAAACGCCAGCGGGAACCATCCGGGTCCTGACGGCACACCATGTGACCGGCAGAATCATAGGTGAACTCAGTCTCCAGCCCAAGAGCAGAAACAATCTTCACCAGGTGACCCGCAGCAGAGTACTCACAACGGGTCAGCTGCTGCTCAGCATTACGAATACCGGTCAGCAGACCAAAATCGTCATACTCGAAGGAAACAGTAACACCCTCAGGGCTCACCACACGCTGCAGCAGGCCGTCAGCCCACTCAAAACGGGTCACATGACCGTTACCATCGGTCATAGAAGAAGGGTTACGCTCAAAATCATTCGCGTACTCGTAAGTCACCGTAGTCATCGGACTTACGGCAGGGCTCTGAGCAGGCTCCTGCCCCGAAGCACCCTCATCGAGGGTACGGCCCTGAGCCTCAGCCTCCAGGCGGGCACGACGAGCCAGACGGGCGGCACGGCGAGCGCGCGGATCCGTCTCAATGGCACTCACCGTCATAGAAACTACGCGGTCATGCTCGTCATACGCGAAGAGGGTTTCAGCACCCTCATCGGTGATTTCACGAATAATATGGCCGCGCTCATCGCTATAGCGAGTGATGCGGGAGCCATCGCGGTCCACCACGCTCACACGGTTGCCAAAGTCATCGTAGGCATAACTAGCACGCCCACCTTCCGCGTCAACAATAGCGGTCAGGCGTGCGTACTGGTCACTAACCCACAGGTTCGTGTAGGAGGCATCTTCGTTCGAAACGTCAGTAATGCCGTTCGGCAGGTAGCGGTAACGAACACGACGACCATATTCGGTGTCCTGCTCGGTAATGCGACCGGCAGGGTCGTAGTAGTTGGTCACCTCAACGGTGCCGGTGCTAGCCACCACGCGGTGAATCAGACCGGCAGCGTCATGTTCATAACGGCGGGTACCGGCGTCACCGTGCACAGCGCACAGGTGGGTACGGCCGTCAAGGGTGACGTACTCGTAACGCACGGACTGACCGCGTGAAGACTGGATAGCGCCGACAAGACCATCTTCGGTGTACTCCACGTTGATACGTGCACCGCGCTGATGCACGATAGCGCCAACGCGGCCCTCTTCATCGCGCAGGTACGCGACAGCAGTACCTGCTCCAGCGCTCATGCCCAGGTAAACACCGGTGAGGCTAAAAATGTGCTGGGTTCCAGCGTTGTCGGAGATACGCAGCAGGGACGAGGCATCGTAGCCCGTCGCGTGCAAAATATAGCGCAGGGAGGGGTCTGCAATAGAGCCCTCTTCACCCATCAGCTGGGTAAGGGGCAGCTCTTCAAGCCACCATGCTTCACGCGGAGCACGAGCATAGCCGTGGGTGCCGTCCTCACGAACCATTCGGTCGAAGGTAACCTCACGGCCGTCAGCCATCGTCCAGACAGCATTCTCAGTGTTCAGCTGCACGCGGCTCTCAATATTCGAGGACCAGCCCGCACCGAACACACCGGATACAGCGTGCTGACCGAAGACAGCCACACTGTTGTACATGCGGGATACAGTACAAGCAGAAACCACACCAGCAAACGCCATGTCGGTCTCTTCTTCAATGAAGTTACCGGTTGCAACGTTCACGGGGTCATTCACATAACCGCTGGTCGTAGACTTACCCACAATAGCCGGAGTCGGAACTTCCAAATCGTGACGCTCGGTGCTAACTCCAGCTGCACTAATGGCGCCATCCAGAACAGAATCAGCGACGGCAACAATCTGACCCGAGCTACCGTACTTTTCAAAGGTATTGGCTACGATGCCCAGCCAGGTCTTATCATTAGCGTTCGACTTATTCCACACTTCAAACGTGCTAATGAGATTTTCAGCGTCAATGGTTCCCCACTGGCACTTAGCCGCAAATTCAGAAGCAAGGCTACGGAGCTTACCGGGCTCAGCGTCAAAGCTAGTACCAAGGTTTGCCAAAGTACCAGAAAGAGCACGCACGGTCGAAGGGCGCGCTGAAGAAACAGGCATGCCCGATGAGCGAGTCTCAGTGCTCTCACGATGACCTAACGACGCAGTATCAATCTTGGTGTCAGGTACGTAATGCTCAGCCTTCGGAGGATCACCTCCGAACGTTTCATTCCACCATTTAGTGAAACCGCCCCAGTCAGTCTCATAGTGGTACATAAGGTCGCGGTTCGCGTTTTCCTTATGAGCAGCTTCCTTAAGGCGATCCACCACGACTGCCAGCTGGCGCAGAATATTCGCAATATCACGACCATCACTGACTGCAGTGTCAATATTGGCTGCCGTAATCTCTGCGTAGTGACCTTCAAAATCCTCAAGAGCCTTCGTCAAAGAAGACTTGAGACCGGGAAGAGTATTATCAATGTTCTGCGCTACGCCACGGCAGGCATTCGCAAAAGCATCAGATGTTGCATCATCAAACTTAACTCTTTCAGTGCTCACATTAGTTGAATCGGGCGCATCCATGCTCTGCCGCCTTTCGGGTGTGATTGGTTCGGAAGTGTGGTGATTAAACAGATGTAGACAGACATGTACACCATGCCTGGAAAACTACGTGGGTATAACCGAATACAGAAAACGCCGCTTACCGCTCACCGCCCCGTAGCCGGGGAGCGGGGCGGTAAACGGCGTTTACCAGGGAAGGCTTAGGAGCCGCCACCTGCCTGGAAAATATCGGTAGAAATCTGGTTGAGCTGCTCGCGCAGGTCGGTCAGTTCCTGAGTCAGGTTACGCAGGGTGTTTTCTACACCGGGCCAGGTGTCATTGCGGAAACGCTCAGCCAGGGGGCCGTCCCAGTTGTTGGGGTCCTTCAGCTGGTTACCCTGCTGGTTGAGGTTGTTGATTTCGTTCTGCAGACCGCCATTGATGATGTTCTGGAGAGCAGTAATGGCATCCTTGGCTGCCTGCGATGAGAGTACGCGATCGGACACGATGTTCCTCTTTCGTCGTTGAGTTGCCGGAAGATGTGCATTAGATACGCGAATATCAAATACGCACCGTTAGTGCTTTGCACCACTCCGAACATTACACTATTTCGCGGCAAAGCGCACCCCCTGCACCCTGTTGTGAGAAAAATTTCTCATAGTAGACATTGCACATCAGTGCGTGCATATACATTTATCTACTCCCATCAAGGGATTTCTCCCGCTACGGTATCCTTAGGAAATGCCAACCCGCTCGGGGTGGCACCCTATCGATAGATTCACCAACCACATACGAAATGAGGACTTTCATGTCTGAAAACACCCCGCAGCCGGCTGCACCGCAGCAGCCGCAATTCACCCAGCAGGCACCCGCCGCACAGCCCGCCCACGGCGCACCCGTCGAGGCACCGAAAAAGAAGAAGTGGGCAGCAGTAACCGCACTGGTCTTGGGCATTATCTCCGCACTGACCGGCATCATTGTCCTGGGCGCATTCACCGCAATCCCGACCGTTATTTTCGCGATTATTGCCCTAGTCATGGTCAAGCGCGGCACCGGCAAGGGCAAGGTCATGGCTATCATTTCGCTCGTGCTGGTCGCGGTTGCGATGGCCACCTTCGTTCTGGGTAACAATGTGCGCGCTCAGAAGCGTGCGGAGCGTGAGCAGATGGCTCGCGAAGCGATTCAGAAGTGTGAGAGCAAGGAATTTGTGGGCGCCTACTACACCGAGAAGGACGGTAAGCGTTACTGCGCATACGGCGGCTGGCTCTACCCTGTAAACGACAACAAGTAGACCGACCGTCTGGTTTATCGACCGATGATGTGATGGGTGGGGCGTTCGTTCACGCGGCAGTCGCCGCACCTGCGAGCGCCCCTCAACCGTATCTCCCGTGGGTGCTTCAGCATCTGGCGGCGAGTATGCCCCGGAACACCTGCAGCGCGTCCTCGACCGCGCCGCGGCAGAGTCTAAATAGTTGAAAGGGAAATAGTATGAACGCATTTCTCAATGCCATAACCGACCCCAGGCTTCTCTTCATGTGGCTCAGTTTTATTTTCTTGGCTCTCGCATCTTTATTGCTGGGTATGGTCGAACACTGGCCGTGGGGTGCGATATTCTTCGTTGGGGGGCCTGTGACCCTCCTGGCTCTAGACATGGCACATGATGAAAGCATTGCAGGCAAAGCAAACGGTGGCCCTTTCCACCACTTCTTTATCTTTGTTTTCTCCTTCAGCGCGGTGGGCTTGATTGTACTGACGGTTCTTACAGCTTTCGGTGTACTCAAGGGGGACACGACTCCGTGGACCCCGGAAACGAACTTCGCCTCCTGGTATATAGCTGCCGGGTCGCACATCGTCCTTGCCCTAGCCACACGTACCAATCCCAAGAATGGCGCCCCTGACCTGCAGCGCATGGAACAGCTGGATAGACGCTCAACCCGCGTGGGCGTTGTGGCGGCAGCTATTTTTGCGGTTCTGTGCCTTGTGGTTCCCCTGATTAGTCTCTCCGCTACAAGCTACGATTCACCTGCCCTGGCGTTGACGCTCCTCCTTACTCCGTGGTTCCTATACTTCGTGCGCGATGGTCTTTTCTACCTGCACCACCCGCGTTTTGAGGAGGGGTCCGAGGGGTACCGCACCCTGCGTGCCGTGTGCGTCGGTATGGTGGGGATGTCTTGCTGCATTTCGTTGGCGTACATGATCAACACGCTGAACCGTTCAGAGTGGCTACCCGCGCTACTATTCACGGTATCGATGGTGACAACTGGATGGCTGGTGAAGCGGTACATCACCGTGGGTATCACCATTCCCGAGAACGAAGACGAGTATCTATCCTCTCATGCTAGCGTTCAGGAGGCGGAGTAAAACCTGCTAGATACCTTCTTTAGTATTTTCTGGGGAATTATTTTAGTGCTCTCCATTATCTCTGTACCCTATATCATTATTAGGTACAAGATTAATCGACACCAAGATAAGAAAAAAGAGTTGCAGGGAATTTTTTAATAATATTTTTTAAAGAAATGGAATATTTAATGAAATTACATTTTTCTGCCGAGTTATAGTAGGGGAATTGATGGAAGTTAATTATAAATTGCGGGAAAGAATTCTAGTAATTGTTTTAACTCTGCTGAGCGCATATATACTTTTTGTCATTCCTCAAAATGCACGCGATGACAGCGATGGTATAACCGCCACCTGCACCGTAACGAAGGCATATGCGCAAGAGCGTCGCGGCACGGATGTTAGTGGAATGACTGACACCGGGTTAAAAGGCGTCTTCGAGACGGAGGAATGCGGCACTCTCACGATGTACGCAGCTCCCGAGGGCTGGAAGATTTCCGAATATGTTAAAACCGCACAGCCTGGAAAAAAGTACCTATTCCACGTATTAAACTTATCCACTAAAAAAGATCGGGATTTTGATACGACCCGCTTTGAAGAAATCAAAGAATAACAACCTCATAAACTAAAAATAAAGCCCCCGCGGCCGAGAGTCATCCTCTCAGCCGCGGGGGCTTTATCGTATCAG
>ERZ772910.1364-NODE-1364-length-12539-cov-2.517302_pt1 | contig 12539 bp, 16 predicted proteins | sample MGYA00511357_ERZ772910 | MGnify/ENA primary metagenome ERZ772910 (study PRJEB29015, sample SAMEA2738096) | human oral metagenome | biome: human oral; feature: human-associated habitat; material: saliva | place: China | collected 2193 ...
TTCATAGTTAAAAAATGAGTTGTTAGTTTATGTTGCCTTTACTAACCACTCATTTTTTGAGTGGTTAAAACATAGGTTACGCCTGTGTTTTCCGCTTTAAGCCCGGTGGGAAAGGCAACATCCTATCGGGCTTATTTTTTTAAGAGGTATAAAAATGAATCTTGGAAGCGAAAATACAAAAATTGAACCTACGAAACAAGAAAAGGAGGCTTATAATTTAAGCCCCCTTTCTGCCGGAAATGTTCAGTCATGGGCTTTTGGCACGGAACTCAGTTTTTGCCTAAGACTGTCAGTAAATGCTGAGGATCCATAAGGCAATCGAACATAATATGAGACATAGGTGTTTTCTTGGAATGTTTATTCTTATAGATTCCGGCAAGATTCAATGCAAGTTTTCGCGACATATTCATATTTTTTTGAATAGTTTTATTTTGTGCCCTGAAATAGTCTTCCCTATAACGTACGTCAAGCAGCCAATGCATGGTTTCAACGCCCCATTCCATTCTTGCATGATGAAGCAGATCACTTGCCGTTAATTCTTTACTGGATATATAACAGACCTATTCGATAACTGTGTTTTCGAATAGGTCGACGAGTTCTAAATCGCACAAATAGCACGATTTAGAACATCGCATTTCAAGGTAACCTGTTCAGAAACGGAAGTTTCCGAACAGGTTTAATAATGCCATTCCTCCGTAAACTTTCCCTTGCACTCAAAATGCGTTTTTATCGCTCCTATACACTTGAGTCCCGGCCATTGCCTGCCTCCGGGCATCCATGAGACCTCATTCGTCGTGAACGCGCTCCTTGTTTCTATTCTTCCGTGTCCTTTTTCCGTTTTAGTTACGCTGTTCATTTTGGCTCTCAGCTTGTCATCTTGAACATACTCTTCGATATCTGCCTTTAATGTTGGCTGATTGCTCTTTGCGCATAAAAGATAGTCGGCTTTTGCCTCAAGAATCGACTTTGCGGTCTCAATCTGACAGTTCATGGCATCGGCAACAACGATGCAGCCGCTTATTTCAAGCGTTTTTATCAGCTCTTGAACTGCGGGGATTTCGTTTGACTTGCCTTCGACACTTTTTTGCGCAAGGGTAACGCTAAAGTTCGCTCGCGTATGCACTGACAATGTGAAGATGACTGTCGTACTTTGACATTTTTGCGGTGGAGCGGATTGTTTTTCCGTCCAATGACACCGTAACAGGGCGTTTTTTCTTTGCCGCCTTTTTCTCCTGCTCTTTTTCAAGTTCTGCAATCAGTTCCGGACAGAGCGACGCAACGAATTTCATCATGCAGCAGTTCAGTAAATCAGGTTTTATCAAGGCTAGAAGTTCCGGCAACCGGCCGTAACACGGGATCCGTTTTATTCCAAATGATTCCGCAAGAAATTTGGATACCGTTCCCGTCGTTGCCCATGAATGTATCCGCATCACGCTCTTTAATTCGCACATACTGCCGAGCGTTACGATTATAACCGCGTCTTTTATGCTGCAAAAATATCCGTCATATTCAACTTCCGTTTCCAACTCATCGAGTGCATCTATCAGTTCTTCCCAACCCATGCGCTTATTATTGCTTATTTTTTATTTTTTGGGCAGCCTTTGCAAAAACTGAGTTCCGTGGCAATTGACTTATCTAAAAATAAAAAACTTTCTTTTTTGAAATCAAGTAGACTTCAGAAAAGAAAGTTTTTTGTGGAAATTTTTATAATTGCAAAATATATGGATATCTATAAAGACAGATGTGCAGTAGATTCTTTTGAGGAAAGCAGTTTGAAAGAAAAATTGATGTCTTTATTCTACAAACAGAATTGAATGTGTATCAATGAGTTTGATAGATGTAATCTATGAATTCTATCCTCTTTGAAGTAACAGAATATGACATATCATGAAAGTTGAAAAATCAAATTAAGACCATACTATAGAGTGTCAGCGAAAGGACATCGTGTTACTATAGCTATTTACTTTATTGCTTAATTAGTGCTAAGAAGAAACATACTATAAAAAATATAGTAGAAATTTAATATAGAATGATATTAGTTTTTTCAAAAATATGGTACGATAGGTGTCAATATAAAAAATCAGCTGTACTATAGTTTGTTCAGTAATTCAGGTTATTTGTAAATAAAAAACGGAAGGTGTAGCAGAGAATGTTTTATAAACAGTCAAAAAAGAGGAAAATATTATCATTAATTATCATTGGTATTGCAATCAATTTCAAACTGCTCACATAACGTATTCAGTGCACGCTGAATACTGCGCAAATCGCGCTCAATGCCTAATGCGAGCAATTTCTCTCGCAATTCTAATGAGCTAATGGAATAGTTTTTCGGAATTAAACGTAATAGTTCGAGATGGAATTTTAGGGAAGATGATTCGGACATAATTGCCTCATAAATAAAAATATTTTCTTTTTTTCTATACTCAAATAAAAATAGGAATATTGGAAATAGAATCGATGATACAATCATATAGAGGAAATATGGATCTCTCTTATTAAAATAATAGTCAATGTCAGAAGTAATTATTTCATAGATTAGATAGATTACTAAGCTTTGATATAGCAAATATACCTCCTAAAAATATATTTTTCATCCACTTAGGATAACTCTTTTTCTGTTGCATAAAAATATTATCGTTTATTTCCCTTATTATATGGAAATCTTTTCCTATTATATAGTATCGAAAGGAAAATAAGAAAGAGGCTTTCACAAGAAGGCCTCTTTCTTAGGATTATGGGTTGGGTTGTGATTTCTTTTCTTGCTCTTTTTCGTAGGCGGACTTATAGGGGCGGATAATCAGGCGCACCCCTTTGTTGTACTGGAAGTATTGCACAATCCAGTTGGCCAAGGCAACCATCTTGTTGCGGAACCCTACCAAGAAGGCCAGGTGCACAACCATCCACAGTATCCAGGCAAACCAGCCAGAGAAGCGCATACCAGCGACTTCTACCACGGCCTTATTGCGCCCTACAGTGGCCATAGAGCCTTTGTCAAAATAGCTAAAAGGGGTCATGGATTTGTTGTTGATCTTTCGCTTGAGGTTCTTTCCTAAGAGTTTCCCTTGCTGGATCGCTGGTTGTGCGACCATGGGGTGCCCCTTAGGGTATTTGTCGCTGATCATACAAGCTATATCGCCTATGGCAAAGATGTTCTCACAGCCTTTTACTTCATTGAATTCATTGACTATATAGCGACCAAACTGGATACTCTCCTGGGGGAGTCCCTCTATGGTACTCCCTTTTACCCCTGCTGTCCAGATAAGGGTACGGGTCTCGAAATGGTGGGTGTTGGTCTCTACATTGGAGCCATCATAGTCTTTTACAAAGGTATTGAACCAGATAGTAACTCCCATTTTCTCTAAGTATTCTTTGGCTTTTTGGCTGGATTTTTCTCCCATTCCTACCAACAAGCGAGGATCCGCCTGAATCAGGTGTACATTCATTTTCCGAATGTCCAAATCAGGATAGTCCGTAGGGAGGATATGGCTCTTGAGTTCAGCAAAGGCTCCGGCAAGTTCTACTCCAGTAGGACCTCCCCCTACGATGACAAAATTCATCAGACTATTGCGCTCTTCTAAGTCATTGGTCAGAATAGCGGCTTCCAAGTTCTGAATGATAAGACTACGCATATCAATTGCTTCAGGGACTGTCTTCATGGGCATGGCATATTTCTCAATATTGGCATTCCCATAGAAGTTGGTCTGAGAACCAGTGGCAATTACCAAATAATCATAGGAGAGCTCTCCTAAGTCGGTTTCTATATTTTTCTTATCGGGATTGATTTTCTTTACCTCTGCTATGCGAAAATGGAATTGATTCTCTTTCTTGAAGATAGAGCGTACAGAATGCGCTATAGAATCGGGTTCCAAACCTGCAGTAGCTACTTGGTAGAGTAGTGGTTGGAAGGTATGGTAATTGGTCTTATTGATCAGTACCACCTGCATCTGGGAGAAGTTCAATTGCTTTACTATATTGATACCTCCAAATCCTGCCCCAATGACAACAATGCGGGGTAGGTTTACAGTGGGAATATTCAACTGTGAGATAGTATTCATAATTTTTCTAAGGGATTAATTTATTAGGTACACAAACGAACATCAAGGAACCCTTGAGTTCCTTGTCTATAAAATTCGGTAAAGAGATGGAAAAAATTATAAATGTTTGCGTGTTTCCTTTATAATTTTGGTAGCATTGCCCAAGACAATATGATCGTCAATAACCACGATAGGTCGTTTTAAAAAAGTATAGTGCTCTAGGATAAGGTCTTTGTAATCCTTTTCAGTGAGTTCTTTTTGGTTTAGGTTCCTTTCTTTGTAGAGCTTGGCTCTTTTGTTGAAGAGGAGCTCGTACTTACCTGTAAAGTTTTTTAGAAAGTCTAAATCATTTTCACAGATAGGTTCTTCTTTTACATCTTGGAAGATAAAGTCTTCTAAGGTACGCAATTCATGAAGAATGCGTTGGCAGGTATCACAGGAACTTAAGTAATATATTTTCTTGGTAGATGTCATTATTTCTTGTCGTCTTTTGGGTTAAAAGATAGCCAAGGAATCACTTCATTCAGAGGTATTTTCACTTCCATAATCCCTGTACTATAGGGGGCTATCTCGTACGGATTGTATAGTAGGATAAGGTTATCCTTGTCAAATCCAATATTCTCGGGGAGGGTGAAGATATCATTTTGGAATACGAACCCTCCATCTTTCAATTCTTGGTTTTCTGAAAGATTGAATGTTTTTCTAAAATATTTTTCGGCCAGATCTAATATTTTCCTTTTGTCTGTGAAGAGGTCTTCTTGGGTATATACTTCTCCCGTAGGCTTGAAGTTCCAGTAAGTAATCCAATCAATAGGGTGAGCACCTCCTAAGTATTCTGAACCAGAGCGCTGAAGCGATACCAAGGAGTGGTTCTGGAAAGTAATGGTATCTACAATCTGGATCTGATAGGGGGCGATTCCTTCAAACTGTTGCTTATCGGACTTGTATTGGGAGAGGAAGAGGTTTCCTGCTTCTTCTACATCCATTAGGGTGTCCTTAGCTATAAGCTTTCTGATGAGTTGTCGCTGTAGGGAGTCATTGAATATCTTGGCAAAGTCTCTGGGGCTTTTGCACAACAAGTAGTTGATGGAGACTTCAGCACAATCCTCTCCATCACAATCATTGAGTATAATCTCTTGATTGACAAATCGGTACTTTCCTGATGGGAAACACAAGAAGTAAACTCCAACGGCAATAGCAGCCACTATAAGGAGGATAAGATATAATTTTTTTCGTAACATTTTATCTTGAATAGGACGGCAAAAGTAGTTTTTTTTTGGGAAATAAAAAAGAAAAATAGGACTTATTTGTTTTTTTTAACATAGATATTCGATGCTACCATAGCCGAAATGTTAATTTTTTTGTTATCTAACTGAATTTCAATGGAATTATCGAAAGGGTGTATCTCTGTTACTTGTATGTTTTTCCCGATAGAAATCTCCATTTTGTTCAGGTATTGTAGGAATTCCTTCGAGGTATTCTTCACACCAATACATTGCCCCGATTCTCCTTTCTTCAGTAGGCAGAGAAGTTCACTTTTGAATATGGGCATATTGCCTCTTTTGTCAGGAATAGGGTCTCCATGGGGATCTTTTTCAGGGTAGAGCAGGAGCTTGTCCAACTCTTCTATGAGCTTATCAGATTGTATATGTTCTAATTGTTCGGCAACCTCATGTACTTCATCCCAGGAAAAATGGAGTTTTTCTACTAAAAACACTTCCCAAAGGCGATGCTTGCGAATGACAAAAAGAGCGTTTTTTTCTCCTTCTTCGGTTAGGGAAACTCCTTGGTATTTCTTGTGATCCACCCAGCCTTTCTCATGTAGCTTCTTGAGCATATCGGTCACCGAGGAGGCTTTGGTCTGCATGGCTTCGGCTATGGCATTGGTGGTTACTTCCTCTTGGCGCTCTTGGCTGAGGTGATAGATGATTTTTAGATAATTTTCTTCAGAAAAAGTCATAGATTTGGATATTTTTGTTGTAGGATAGTGGCCATTTCCTCTTGTAGGTTATGGGCTGCCTCAGCTGCCTTCTGGGCGAAATCTTCTCCTTGTGAGGCATAGATTACTGCGCGAGAAGCATTGATAATTAACCCTACCTCATCATTGAGCCCATATTTACATACCTCTTGTAGGTTGCCTCCTTGGGCACCCACTCCAGGGACAAGTAGGAAGGCTCGAGGAACGATGTGGCGAATGTCAGCTAAGTACTCTGCCTTGGTAGCTCCCACCACATACATGAGGTTCTGGGCATTATGCCACTGTTGCGAACGGGTGAGTACCTGCTGGTATAGTGGAGTGCCTTCGGTAGTAAGTGTTTGGAAATCAAAAGCTCCCTTATTGGAGGTCAAAGCCAAAAGGATGGTTGCTTTGTTATCGAAAGCAAGAAAAGGCTCTACAGAGTCCTGCCCCATATAGGGGGCTACCGTCACACTATCGAATTGTAAGTCTTCGAAAAAGGCCTTGGCATACATCGTAGCGGTATTGCCTATATCACCTCGCTTGGCATCAGCAATGGTAAAGAGCTTAGGGTGTTGTTCGTTGAGGTACTCAATGGTTTTTCTCAGCGACTGCCAGCCCTTTTCCCCATAGGCTTCATAGAAGGCAATATTGGGCTTGTAGGCGATAGTATAGGGGTAGGTAGCGTCAATAATTGCCTTGTTGAAGGCGAAAATAGGGTCTTCTTCCTTGAGGAGAAAAGGAGGAATTTTATTCAAATCCACATCCAATCCTACACAGAGAAAAGATCTTTTGCTGAATATTTCTTGCTTGAGTGTGTCTAAAGAGAATTTTTTCATAGAAAGGCAGGTGTTTTCTTAATGGGATTTATCTTTTTCTAATGTGTTAATATATTTTTCTATAGGCATTCCCTTCACTTGTATTCCCTTGAGAATGGCCTGTCCTCGGTAGATTACTACCTCAGCATAGGCTTCGCTGAGGAGTCGCTCTGCGATAGGGGCTTTGTTCTCATTCATATAGTAGCGATTGGGAAGGTCTATCCATAGGTTGCGTGGCATATTTGTATAGCTATATTCGTAGAAAAGGTCAGCCTTTTGAGAAAGATAACTATTGGTGCCTGTAGGTTTTTCCTTGGTTGTCTTTCCATAAAAAGCCATACCAGAATTGTCTTTTTCTACAGTGACATAAAGTTCTTTTATGTCTTTGAGATTTTGCAATTCTATAGGCAGATCTACTTTGTTATTGTGATATCTGATATTTACATAGCGCCCACGAAAAGCATCATAAGGGTCAAGGGGCTCAATCTGGAAGAGGAAGGTCTCTCCCTTGAGAAGGATAAATTCTCTCTCTAAAATCATTTTCAGAGGAAAAATCAACTGTGCTAATACCATGAAGGTAAAGGCTATGATAAGGTGTTTCTTACGCATTTTTCTTTTGTTTTAGGATGAGATAATTAACCACAAAAAAGCTAATCCCTAAGAGGATAAAGACAATTCCTTTGAGTACAAAGGATAGGGAAGAGTCGAAAAAGCGGTAGACTACTTGGGCGGAAATCACTACAAGTCCGAAATTGACTAGTAGGGTACGCTCGCTCTTGAAACCTTTCCACAGATAGTAGCTCCCAAGGGCAAGAATAGCTAAGTCGTATAGGTAAGCTATTTGTGTGAGAGCAAGCAATATATATAGAATAGGGTAGAATAGGATAAGGTCAATGGTTTGCTCTTTCTTATCTAAGAAATAGTACTTGATAACTAATGGGAGATATACAAGGGCAAACAAAAGTATGGGGCTAATGATTGTCTTAGGAGACTGATTTACATAGAGTATTTCCTTGACAAAGAAACAAATAGCCAATCCACAAATGGCCGATACCTTGTAGGCATTGTAATAAATTTTGGATTGTAGGTATTTCCCTATGATAAGATAGGCACCAGCGAGCATGACCAAGCAGAAAGCATAGTCGTTAGTCAGACGAATGTTGTCCAAGAAAGAGCAAACGATACATGCTACAAAGGCAGCTCCTGCCCAGTGGAAGATTCCTGTAATGTAGCTGGCGGCTTTCTCTCTTATATGCCAGAGGTAAAAGGGAAGTGCTAAAGCAAAGGCCAATAGGGCGATAAAGAAGGTAGTCCACTCTTTGTCGGAGCCTAATGCAGCTAATACACAACAGCCAATGTAATAGAGAACGGCGGTAGCCCGCGAACGTATCAGGTAGAGGGTAGGAAGGGCTAAGAGTAGCCATAGGGATAGAAAGTTGGCAAAGGAACTCTCCGGCAGGTTATATACCTGATGTATCATAGCAATAGCGGCTCCTACAGAGAGGCTAGTAAAGGTGGCTACAGCTTCGGCATGCCACGAGTGGATACCCTTCTCAAAGAGAAGATAGCCACATGCTGCCTGTCCTGCCAGTAAGGGAAGGAAGGAAATGAAAGTTTTTGTCCAGCGCGGGAGTTCGTCCCAGTTATGAGCTAAAAGGACAATTACTCCCAACCCTATCAGTAAGGCACCTAAGGAGCCAAAGATAAGTAGTAACCGATGGGAAGAACTATCCTTGGCACGCTGTTGGGCATACAACCGAATGCGCTCAGCTATCTCGGGAGAGATAACCTCAGCTGCAATCAGTTCGTCTAATTCGTCTATTATTCTCATATAATTAGGTTTTTAGTAGGGTGATAAATTTGTCTATATAGAGTTGTTTTTCCTTGGATTTATATTGTTCTATATAGCGGGGGTGTTCCAAAACTACCATTTTCTCAAACAAAGTAGCTTCTTTGTTGAGTTTTTCTAAGAAAGTAGCATTTTTCTTGCCTAAGACATATACTTTTTGGGTGTCAAGCCCCAAGGCTATATGTTTCTTGAGGGTCTCTATCATATACTCTCGCGTGAGGGCAAAGAGTTCAGGGTCATCGTAATAGTTGGCATTGAGCCAATTCCCTTGTGCATTTCGGCGAACAATGGCCAACGGAAAGGGAGAGTTGATGTAATAATCTTTGTAAAAAGCCTCCACTCCACCATACTGTGCAATCATATCATAGACGAATACCGAGGAGACCTCGTGAGTACGTGCCGAGTGCATGCGAATGCCACAATCACTCTCCAAGTGCTTGGTGTCAGTGAAGGGTACCCCTGTAATCCCCGCCCCGTGCCGGCTGGGATTGATTCCAATGATGAACTTGCGCGGTGCCTCATCATGATAGAACCTATTATAAAAAGCGGTCATCACTTCTATCGTTTCTGGATTGTCTAAATAGGGATTCAGCACTGCAAAACCCTCAGGAAGGCTGCCTGTGTATTGTAAGCCTTTGTTGAAAGCGATGATACGTTGTCCTATGCTAAGGGGTGGGGATATTTTAGTAGGTACTTGCTTCATAGGCTGTTATAACAATCCTTTTTTACTAAGATGGGTGATACTTTCTTCTACTACTTCATACACTCTATCGAGCTGTTTGTCAGTCATGATGTAAGGGGGTAATATATAAATAGTATGGTATACAGGGCGTAGGATTACACCATGGTCGATGTAAAACCGATAGAGTTCGTTACGAATAGCTCCATAATACTCTCCTGTATCTGGTACTTTCAGATCCATAGCAAAGATAACTCCCAGCGTGCGTGTACGGGCTACCTTAGGGTGTTTGTCCATTTTGGCAGCAAAGGCTACATGCTTGGCATGGATACGCTTGAGGTTGTCCTGCATTTCTTCTTCTGCAAGAATCTTAAGGCTCTCCAAGGCTATCGCACAGCCTGTAGGATTGGCCATAAAGGTATGTCCGTGGAAGAGCGCTTTGCTGATATCATCACTATAGAAAGCCTGATAAATAGCCTCAGTGGTGGTGGTTACTGAAAGCGGAATAGTTCCCCCTGTGAGTGCTTTTGAGAGGCAAATCATATCGGGCATTTCTTTTAGGTAATCACAGGCAAAGTTTTTTCCTGTTTTTCCAAAGCCTGTCATCACTTCATCGGCTATGGTCAGTACCTTATGCTCACGACAGATTTGGATAAGCTCATCCAAGATCTCAGACGCATACATACGCATACCTGCGCTCCCATCACTAAGGGTTCAAAGATAAAACCTGCACACTTCTCCTGAGAGAGTACTTCCAAGAGGCGCTTCTTGCAAGCCTCTTCTTTGCCTTTCTCAGGGATAGGGATACGTACTACATCTAGGAGCTGCCCCTGAAAAGCGGTGGTATATAGGGAAATACCCGATACAGCCATCGCAGCAAAAGTATCCCCATGGAAAGCTTCTTCAAAAGCGATAAAGGTGGTGCGTTTCTCTCCTTGGTTATAGTAATACTGTAGGGCAATCTTTACAGCTACTTCTACAGCAGTGGAACCATTGTCGGAGAAGAAGACCTTGCTCTGGTTCTTAGGTAAGATCTTCAAAAGAGCTTCCGCCAAGTCGCAAGCAGGCTGGTGGGTGAAGCCGCCAAAGAGTACATGTTCTAAGGAGGTGAGCTGCTCATAGGCCTTCTTGGCCAAGCGTTCGTTGCTATGTCCGTAGGGGTTGACCCACCATGAGGCGATAGCATCTATGTAGGTATTGCCTTCTTCGTCCCATAGGAGGGCATCTTTTCCTTTAGTAATGGCAATAGGGGCGTCACTGGTTTTATGTTGGGTATAGGCGTGCCAGAGATATTGTTGGTCTTTTTCAGTAAGTGTCATCTTTTTTAGGCAAAGGTAAGAATTTATTGGAACATGGAAGTGTTTTTTATGATTTATTTTTTTGAATCCTCTAATAACACATTTGTCAATTGGCTAATTAGCAAATTGGCTTATATTTTTTTGGTTATCTTACAAAGATGTTGTACCTTTGTCCAATCAAATTCAAGGAATGAAGAAGGGGAGTTAGCGATAACCCTATAGTTCTATAACCCTTAATGAAAAAGTAACCAAATGAAATATAAAAGAATCCTCCTCAAGTTAAGTGGAGAAGCCCTTATGGGCAACCGTCAGCATGGGATAGATCCTGCACGATTGAAGGAATATGCCATAGAAATCAAACAAGTAGTAGCACAAGGAGCTGAAATAGCAGTGGTCATAGGTGGGGGGAATATCTTCCGAGGAGTAGCCGGTGCTAGTAATGGTATGGATAGAGTACAAGGCGACTATATGGGGATGCTCGCAACGGTGATCAACTCCTTAGCTCTACAAAGTGCCTTGGAGGACGAGGGGGTGCTTACTCGCTTACAGACAGCCATTACCATGGAAGCTATCGCTGAGCCATTTATCCGCCGTAGAGCAGTACGCCACTTGGAGAAAGGTCGTGTGGTTATCTTTGGGGCTGGTACTGGGAATCCTTACTTTACTACCGATTCGGCAGCAGTACTCCGTGCCATAGAAATCAATGCTGATGTGATCCTAAAGGGTACCCGTGTGGATGGTATCTATACTGCTGATCCAGAGAAAGATCCAAATGCTACTAAGTATGATCATATTACTTTCACAGAAGCTATAGACAAGAATCTTAAGGTAATGGATATGACTGCCTTTACACTCAGTCAGGAAAACCACTTACCTATCATTGTTTTTGATATGAACAAAAAAGGCAATTTAGCAAAAGTAGTGGCAGGTGAAGCCGTCGGAACCATCGTTAATGATTAGTGGTTAGTGGTTAGTTCAAAGCAACTAATCACTAATTACTACTAATTACTAAAAATATGGAACATCATGAACATGACCATCATGGTCACCACCATCATCATGTACCTGATCTGAAACGTATCAATCAGGCCTTTTATGTAGGGATAGGTGCCAATGCACTCTATACAATTATTGAGTTTGTAGTGGGGATTCGTATCAATTCCTTAGCCTTGATCTCGGACGCTAGTCATAACCTGAGTGATGTGGCAACCCTTATCATTTCTCTTTTGGGTATGAAATTAGCGCAAAAGGGAGCTACAGCACTTTATACCTATGGATATAAAAAGGCCTCTATATTAGCTTCGTTTGTCAATGCAGTAATTCTCTGCCTGATTGTTATTAAGATAGGAGTGGAGAGTATTGAGCGTTTTTCTCATCCTCCTCAGATGCAGGGCGTTATGATTATTATCACTGCTCTGATAGGGATTCTGATCAATGGGCTTTCTGCTTTCCTCTTTTATAAAGGACAGAAGGACGATATTAATATTAAGGGGGCTTTCTTACATTTATTGGTAGATGCTTTGGTATCTTTTGGGGTGATTGTCTCAGGAATTATTATTTCTTTCACAGGATGGAATATAATAGACCCTATTATTAGTTTTGTTATTGCTTTTGTGATTCTTTTCTCTACATGGTCTCTTCTGAAGGAAAGTATCAAGCTGATTTTGGATGGAGTTCCTCACCAGCTTTCCAATGAGCATATACAGGAGGTGCTGCTCAGGCACCCTAAGATATCCTCTGTACATCATGTACATATATGGGCACTTAGTAGCTCGGAGAATGCCCTAACAGCTCACTTGGTGGTAGAAGAAGGGGTATCCTTGGAGGATTTTATGGAGATAAAAAAACAGCTCAAGCATACCCTTTTTCATGAGGGAATACAGCATACTACCCTGGAGATAGAT
>ERZ772910.1365-NODE-1365-length-12537-cov-3.026438_pt1 | contig 12537 bp, 9 predicted proteins | sample MGYA00511357_ERZ772910 | MGnify/ENA primary metagenome ERZ772910 (study PRJEB29015, sample SAMEA2738096) | human oral metagenome | biome: human oral; feature: human-associated habitat; material: saliva | place: China | collected 2193 ...
TCCTATTTCGGCCCGATCTGCATACGTCGATTTCGACGTCCGCGGTGAAGAACGCGATACGACGGGAACCAACTTCGCCCGTGCGCTCGATCTGAAAGAAAACCGTGTTCGCTTGGTTGAACTGCTCAAGCAGATAGTTCGCCCCGGTGAAACGGTTGGCCTTCCTGCCGTACTAGGGCTCAATGATCCGACTGCTTGGAAAGACATCCAGGAAATGCTCGGTCACCCCGTCTTTGAGATCATTCTGCAGCCGCCGTCGGTTCCCGGAATGCGCCTCAATCAGGAGCTCACCGAGATTGCGAAGGCAAACTGCCGCGTCATGCTGGGATCGTCGTTAGTTTCTTACGAGGCCGATGGCGACCGACTGCGCAGCGTAACCGTTTCAACCGCGGGACACCCACGCACTATTGAAACAAAGACTCTGATCCTTGCAGCCGGTGGTTTTGAATCCGGCGCTCTGGAGATCGATTCTTACGGTAACGTCAGCGATACCGTGATGCGCCTTCCGCTGACCGGAGTCGATACCACCTTGCTGAATGGTGATTTTTGGGGAAGCGAACAGCCTCTTTTCAAGGTTGGCTTTGACGTTGATGAGCACATGCGTGTGTGCACTCCGGGCGCAGGCCCCGTGTACACCAATGTGTATGCTGCCGGCGGAAACCTGAGCGGTGCAACCCGTTGGAAGGAAAAGTCCGGTGACGGAATTGCACTGGCAAGTGCGCTGCGCGCAGCGGATTCGATTGTGGAGGAACTTCAATGAGCCTGGAAATGGCACCCAGCGTTGAAGAAAGTGACGTTCTGGGGATTAACGGAGGCGAATTTGGCCTTCGATCAACCCTGGATGCCTGCGTGAAGTGCACGATCTGTGAAACGCAATGCCCCGTCATGCGCGTGACCGATCTTTTCGCTGGTCCGAAGTACTCCGGTCCGCAAGCAGAACGCTACCGCCAAGAAGGTCAGTTCGTTGATCACTCGATCGACTACTGCTCCTCGTGCGGTACATGCTCTTTGGTGTGTCCTCAGGGCGTGAAGGTCACCGAAATGATCCACCACGCGCGAACCGACATGAAGAAGAAGCAGGGAATCCCGCTTCGCGATCAGCTCATTGGACGCACGGGCCTGATTGGCAGCGTCATGACCCCCTTCGCTCCCATCGCCAACTGGGCGCTGGATGTTAAGCCGATTCGCGTTGCTATGGAAAAGATCATTGGCGTTCACCGCAATGCCCCCATGCCTCGCGCCTATGGTCGCACCTTCGAAAGCTGGTTTAAGAAGCACACTCCGCTTCCCAACTCCGGTACGAAGGGACAAGTGATCTTCTTCCACGGTTGCGCAGGACAGTACTTTGAGGTCGAGACCTCAATCCACTCCGTGCTGGTACTTGAGCACTTGGGCTACGAAGTCCTTGTTCCACCGCATGGATGCTGTGGCTTGGCTCTGCAGTCAAACGGTCTTTACGACGAATCGCGTAAGTATGTCTCGCGTCTGACACATGACCTGCGCAAGGCGAATCGGGACGCACCGATTATCTCCTCTTCTGGTTCGTGTGGTGGAATGCTTCGCCATGAGGCTCACGACATCTTGGAAATGGATACCCCTGAACTTGAAGATGTCGCCTCACGCACGTGGGACATTTGCGAGTTCCTCATCGACCTCTACGATCGCGGCGAGCTCGACATGAATATGGAACGCATCGACGTGACCATTCCCTACCACGCACCCTGCCAGCTCAAATCGCAAGGTTTAGGTATGCCCGCGGTAGAACTCATGAGCTTGATCCCCGGGGTGACAGTGAAGGAATCCCAGCAGCCCTGCTGTGGTATCGCCGGAACCTACGGAATGAAGAAAGAAAAGTATGCGATCGCCCAAGCGGTGGGAGCTCCGGTTTTCGACTTCGTCAAGCAGGTCAATGTTGAACTCGCGGCCTGCGACACCGAGACCTGTCGGTGGCAGATTCGCACGGCAACCGGTGCGAATGTTGTTCACCCGATCTGGCTGATTCACAAGGCCTACGGTCTACCCGAAGGCTGAGATGAAAGAGAATATCCCCGGATGCGCAGATGACGATGCGCGCCCGGGGATATTACTGTTGCACCATGAACATCTCTCGTCGCGTCGTTGTCACCGGAGCCTCCAGCGGAATTGGACAAGCCACCGCCCGTCTTTTGGTAAAACGGGGGTGGGATGTCATTGCTGTGGCCCGTCGCCGCGAGCGCCTCGCGGCCCTCGCTGACGAGATTGGCTGTGAGTATTGGGCGGCGGACCTCACCGACCACGCACAAGTGGAGGAAATGGTCGCGCATATCCTAGAAGGCGGCCCCATTGATGCTCTCGTGAACAATGCGGGTGGAGCCATCGGCGTTGATCGGGTTGCGGATGCAGATCCCGCCAGGTGGAGTGAAATGTTTGAGCGCAATGCCCTCACGGCCTTGCACTGCACACGTGCATTTCTCCCCTCGATGCGCGAGCGGGGAGGCGACCTCGTCTTCCTGACCTCAACAGCTGCCCACGACACATACCCGGGAGGCGGCGGTTATGTTGCCGCCAAGCACGCCGAGCGCATCATTGCCAATACCTTGCGTCAGGAACTGGTGGGTGAGCCTGTGCGAGTTATCGAGATCGCGCCCGGCATGGTGCACACTGAAGAGTTTTCTCTCAATCGCTTGGGCTCTCGGGAAGCCGCCGACCGTGTGTATGAGGGGGTTGCTGAGCCCCTTGTCGCCGAGGATATCGCCGAGGCAATCGTGTGGACCTTGGAGCGGCCGCGTCACGTCAACATCGATTCGATGATCGTGCGCCCGGTTGCGCAGGCGACAAATACTCTTGTGGCCAGAACAGCGCCCGAGGCCTAAGACAGGTGCGCGAGTCGCAATCCTTCCGCCTTGGCTTCTTGTTATGCGCGTAGCGTGGCATAAGCGCTCACGCTTGCAACTGCGATCAGGAGAACAATGAATGCCCAGGCTAGTGCGGTCGAGCTTACCCTTCGAGTAAGTCGTGCACCGACAATGCCTCCGCACATCGAGGCCGCAGCGAAGCAGGTGACCATCACCCCGGCCTCGGCACTGATATCCAAGGTTCCACCCAGCGCACGCGAAGCCAAGCCGAACACTGCTGTAATGAGCATGATCAACAGGGATGTCGCGGATGCTTTCTTCATCGGGTAACGCAGGACAAGGTGAAGCGCAGGAACGATAGCGAAACCTCCACCCACGCCAAAGAAACCGGTGAGAAAACCGGTCACGCTAGCTAAAAGAACCACTAAGGCTGCCTTCTTCAATGTCGAAGCAAGCGAGCGTGGGGAATCTCCAGGCGGGGCCTCGTCAATCGATGAAAGGGACGTATCAGCGCGTGCACGCAACTGTCTATGCACCATAAAAATCGCAACAAATGCCAAAAGAACGCAAAACTCCAGCATGAGCGTTCGTGCTGATACCAGAGGGTTGAGCGCGGAGCCTCCCCACGTGCCGACGATCCCCGCGAAGGCGAAAAGGCTTCCTTGCTTCCAATCAACGTGACCACTGGAAGCGCGAGTAATAAGCGAAACACAAGCGGTCGCACCCACGATGATCAGGGATAAAGTCGCAGCTTGATGGGGGTTTTGACCCAGGAGATATACCAAGACGGGGACCGATAAAATACCGCCACCCGCGCCGAGCGCTCCGACAACGATGCCGATCAACACGCCAATGAGCGTGGCTTCAATGAGCACGATGTTCCTCCTTGGGTGGGATATGGACTCCCAATGACTGAGCGACCAGGGGATTCATAATTTCTTGAGCGCTTCGTCCACGCGAAATCAAGAAAGCCATTGCGCGAAGTGCGGGCAGCGCGTGTGCGTAAAAGCTCTTATAGCCCTGACACAGATAGTTGTGGTCGGGGCCATTGTCTTGGGAAATAAAACGATCCTTGGGGCAGCCTCCCCAGCACAAGCGCAGGAATGGGCAATTCCAACACTCGGCATCGAGGTCCTGCTTCTTTGTCCCAAAATCGCGCATTTTAGGGGAGGAGGCAAGAGCAGCGAAATCCTGTGAATCGATATTTCCGACCAGCCAATCCGGTTCAACCCAGTGATCGCAGGCGTAGACATCGCCGTTAAACTCCATGGCCATATTCGCTCCGCATGATGGCGCATGAACGCATACGCTTGCTGAACCAAAGAGCGCAGAGAGCGAAGAATCAAAATCTTGAACAAAGACCGAGCCGACGTCACGAAGAATCCACTCGTCGAAAATATCGGACAGGAAGCGACCGTACGACGATGGGGTGGTCGATCGTGAGGTCACGCAGTCTCCGTCTTGGCGGTAGAGCAGTGCCGAGCTTCCACTTCTCCACCCGAGTTCGGCTTGGCGCAGATGTTCGCGAGGAACGCGCTCGACGATGGGGATAAATTGCATGTACTGCGCCCCGAGTTCATCTCGGAAATAGTGATAGACCTCAAGGCCGTGGTCTTCGTTAGCAGCGTGGACCGTGCACAAGATATTGGTGTCGACATCGGCGTTACGTAGGTGCTCCCACCCGCGAATCACCATCGAGTGAGTTCCATGCCCGCCGCGGTTCAGGCGATAGGCATCGTGAAGAGGAGCCGGGCCATCGATGGAGATGCCGACAAGAAAATTGTTTTCCTTGAAAAAACTGGCCCATGACGGCGTAACGAGTGTCCCATTGGTTTGGATGGCATGGCGAACCTCTTGGGTGGGACGACGATACTTGTCGCACAGCTCAATGAGGCGTTCGAAAAAAGGGAGGCCGCGCAGAGTCGGCTCGCCTCCCTGCCAGAGCATGGTGACTTCTCCGTCGAGGCTGGCTGATAGAAAATTCTTGACGTAAGTTTCAAGAGTTTCTTCGCTCATCGACTGGCGTTTTTGGTCGTAGAGGAGTTCTTTCGACAGGAAGAAACAGTACTGACAGTCCAAATTGCAGGCGGCGCCCGTTGGCTTTGCGACAACCGAGAAGGGGAGCGTGAGGGTGGGGGAATGCGTCATCGTGTCCCTTCGCTTTCCTTCTTGATCGACGAGGCCGTGGTTGTCGCCGCATAGGCAGCTGCTTGCGCCGCGGCAAGCGGTCCAAGTTCGGCGCGGACGACGTCGATATTCCATTTCATTGCGGGAATTAATTCGCTCTCGAGGCCGTGGGCAATCATATCGGAGACCTGGGGGATCGCCTCGGGAAGTTCCCCTGCCACGATGATCGCACGGGGGTTGATGAGAAGAGCAGCGTTTGCGCAGCAAGCCCCGACTGCTTCCATCGCATGTTCGAGAATTGATAGTGTTCTGGAATCTTGATTGCTGACTTTCCTTGCCAATTCGCTCAAAGAAGAAACATCGCATTGAGTGCAGAGCGCGGGGATGGATGCAAGGGTTTCCAGGCACCCCTCTTTTCCGCATGCACATGGGGTGTGAACGTCAGGGACACGCATGTGTCCCAGTTCCCCTGTGAACCCGAGTTCTCCTCCAGATAGATGGTATGAAACTACCAAGCTGGCACCGATGCCGTTGGAGAGTCGAACGTAGAGGATGGATGGGTACCCCTGTCCCGCTCCCCATAATGCCTCGCTCAGGGCGCAGAGGCGAGCAGTTGTATCGATAAGAATATTTCCCTTCCAACGGCGCGAAATGATTTCGGTGATGCTCTCGCGGCTGGGGTAGGGGGAATGCGGCGGGTGGGAAACATTTGAGCCCATGGGGACGGGGAGACCAACCCCGATGGTGTGTACATAGTCGGTAATGATGCCGCGGGTGTGCGCGCGTTCAAGGAGGAGCGCTCCTATGGAATCAAGTGCCTCGCGATAGTTGATGGGATGCGTGGCCGGGAGTGATTGTGCGACGAGGACATCGCCGCCTCGGTTGAGCAAGACTGCGGCGAAAGAGGCTCGGCTAATGACAATGCCGAGCGAGTATGCGCATAAACGCGCCGATGTGAAAAGAGTTGAAGGGCGGCCTGCTCCAGTCTTTTCGTCTCCCCTGAGGGAAATAACAGCGTGTGCATCGACGAGTTTTGTGATCGCACGTCCCAGCGTTGTTCTTGAAACCCCAAGAGCCTCGCAAAGCTCTGCACGTGACGCAGGGGGATTTTCGCCAAGATAACTGGTGATCTGGTCTTCCAAAGAGGGCACGGCGGCGTGAAGATCGTAGTCCATGTCCTCTCCTTTGATGCAGTGTGGTGTGGGCCTCCCGCACGCCCCGGAAGGCCCACACCGATGGCGTGTTACTTACCCATGACCTCGTCGAGATCGCTTCGGGCGGTGTTGACCAGCGGAATATCAAAATCCGTCATGGCCGCCATCCACTTTGCGAAGGAGTGGTCTCCGCGCTCGCGGAGTTGGAGGTATAGGTTCGTTGCGAGTTCACGGCGAATGTCGTCGTAGACGGGCACCGTGTATACATTGTTCATCTCTGCGGGATCAACTCTCAAATCGTAGAGCTCATTGATCGACTCCGGTGAGATGACGAGCTTGAACTCCTTGGTACGCAGCATTCGTTGTTGCAGCGGGAAGTGGTGTCCGTGGAATTCACAGACAATGTCTTCACGCCAACCGGGCACGTCTTCGCCTCGCGTGAGGTCAACGATCGAGCGTCCGTCTTCGACCAATGCCGGGTCAAGTCCAGCGATATCGAGGACAGTTGCTGGAAGGTCAATCAAAGACACGAAGGCGTCGGATTGGCCGACCGCAGAAACCCCGGGGATGTGTGCGATGAAGGGGACGTTGTAGATGTCGTCGTACATCATCGGTCCCTTGTCGTTGAGGCGGTGGGAGCCGGTGAATTCTCCGTGGTCTGCGCAGAAGAAGACTGCGGTGTCATCGAGGATTCCCAGTTCACGCGCCACATCCATGATTCGACCAATTTCGAAGTCGATCATGGCTACGTATCCCCAGTAGACCGCGATGAGCTTCTTCCACTGATCGTTATCGAAGGATGACGTTGACCAGTAAGTTGCGTAGTTCTGCTGGATCTGCGGCTTACCGATGAGCGAGTCACCGAAGTTTTCGGGCAAGGTGACATCGTTCGGATCGATCAAATCGAACCATTCATCGGGGAGGAAGTAGGGAAGATGCGGGCCAAAGAAGTGGACGTCCAAGCTGAAAGGCTGTCCGTTTTCCTTCCAATCGGCTGCATATTCGCGAAGCTTCTCGATGGCGCGATCGGCCAAGAAACGCTCGAAGGTTGCCTCTTCAGGTTGGTCGAGGCGTGCTGCAATGATGTGTCCGTCGCGGCCTCCCGGGAGCTTTCCTCGCCAAAAGTCATGTGCGCGAACTGGCGGAAGCCCGTGTTCGTTGAGCCATGCGACGTACTTCTCGTTGGCAACAGGGTTTTCGGCGCCCCAGTAGGTATCATCATCGGCACCGAACTTGTCGGGCAGGTTTGCTCCGCAATGGTACTTTCCGACGATGCCTACGTTGTAGCCCGCATCGCGGAGTGCCTGAGTGTAGGTCCAGGTCCCAAGGGGGATCATCGTCTGGTAGGCGATGTTCCATTCAGGATTGGCCAGCACCAGGTGCTTTCCGGGCCGCTTTCCCGTCAGAAGTGACGCGCGTGCAGGTGTGCAGATCGCAGTGGGAGTAAAGCAGTTGGTGAAGGCGAAACCGTTGCGTCCCATCTCGTCAATGACGGGGGTTTGGGCGTGAGGGTTACCTAGGCAGCCGATCGTATCCGTGCGATGCTGGTCCGTCATAATCACCAGGACATTGCGGACATTATCCGGGATGTCGCTGGAGCGTTCATATGTGTCAGACATGATGGTCCTTTTACTTCTTGGAAGCAGCGAGTTTGTCCATGTCTTCGAGCTCGGTACCAGTGGTTTCCTTCAGGTACTTTGCGGTGAAGATGACTGCCAGGACACCAAATGCGCAGTAGATCCAGTAGGTGCCTGCCGGCGACCACGAGATCAGGAATGGGAACAGCAAAACGACAAGGAAGTTGACGAGGAAGTCTGCTCCCGATGCCATGGACATTGCGCCACCGCGAATCGAGTTGGGGAACATTTCGCCCATGACGATCGAGAAGATCGGTCCCCACGAGGAAGTGAAGCCCAGCAGGAAGGTGCACAGCGCTGCGACGGCGAGGAATGCCAAGACCGGGTTGTCTGCAACGTCGGGCTTCCCATCGACAACGGGTGCCAGGGTGAAGACGGTTGCAACGACGCCCAGAGAGACAAAGATCAGGGTGCCTCCGTAGATGAGCATCCGCTTACGTCCCACGTGGTCGACAAGAAGAATGCCGGACACGACGCCGACGATCTTGAAGCCCGTGATAAGCAGGGTCTGCTGCAGTGCCATTGATTCGTTGAATCCAACTGCTGCGAAGAGCGAGTTCGAGTAGAAGAAGACACCGTTGATGCCGGTGAGCTGCTGGAACGCTGCGATCGCCATGCCGACAAACACGAGGCCGCGCCACCGCGAGGACAGGATCTGCCCGATCGACAGCTTCGCGCCGCCCGTGATCGTCAGCGACTGGGCGATGGCTGTGACTCGGTCTGCGGGGTCTTCCTCGCCGGACAGCTTGGCCAGGATCTCCTCGGCCTCCTTGGTGCGACCCACGGAGACGAGGTAGCGGGGAGACTCGGGAATCTTCGCCGTGAAGATGACGAAGAGGAGGGCCGGGATGATGAGGCAGGCGAAGAGGACCTGCCAGGTCATGAGGCCGCCGAATGCGGGCTTGGCGGCACCGCCCGTGACCGAGACGACCGCTGTGTTGATGAGGCCTGCGAAGAACAGGCCAAGGATGATCGCGAGCTGGCGGAAGCCGATGAGGCGCCCGCGGATCTCAGCGGGGGCGATCTCAGCGACGTAGCCGGGGGCGACCGTGGTTGCCGCGCCGAAGCCGATGCCGCCGACGATGCGGGTCAGGAGCAGGAAGGGGTAGCCGAAGCTGCCCAGGAGGGGAGAGATGGGCCCGAGGAGGGCCTCAACAAGCAGGAAGGGGCCGACCCACATGAGAGTGGTCTTGCGGCCGATCTTGTCGGAGATGCGTCCTGCGGCCAGGGCACCAATCAGGCCGCCGATGACGCCGGCGGCACCGGCGACGCCCTGCAGGATCGGTCCGAGCTCGAAGGTCGTTCCCACCGCCTTGATAGCGGCGTTGAGGACCATGCCCTCGAATCCGTAGAAGAAGGGGCCGAGGGTGGCGATGAGAGCGAGAGTCGTTGCGTAGCGCCTCGCTTGCTTCTCGCGGGGGGTGAGAGAAGGTGTCGTTGACATGTCTTCGTCCTTGAAGGTGAGGAATGCGCCCGCGCCTGCCGTGTGCGCATTCCTCACGCTACGCCCACTGTTTTGTGTCCGAAGTTACGGACATAAACAAGGTAAGTGAGCTGCGACACCTTTTGTTGGGAGTTAGCGTTGCTGGAGCACGAACTCAGGATTTGGCGCATCGGTCACCTCAACCGAATCAGCATCGATGATGAACGGCGCCACCTCTGCGCGCGTCGCTCCACCCGTCTCAACATCCACGTGTTGTCAAAGACATGTGGATCGTGGAGTGTCGGCGCTCGTCTCGCACGAATGGTGGGATCAGTCGAGCCAAGCGACTGGACCATAGCCGTTGATACCGTCATCCACGACGGGGATCGTGTGATCGCCGGTCCCATCAACGTTGAGGATGTGAAGATAATAGTCTGTATGCGTTTTGTCCCACATGACAAATGCGAGCTGCTGAGCGTCGGGACTGACAATAATTCTGTAGCCGTCGAACAGTCGATATTTTCCTGGGTCGTCGTAGGGCTTGTAGAGACTCTTTTCCTCATAGTAGTAGCCCTGCTCCACCTTGGAGCGAGTAGTAGCGTCCGTTGCGGTGTAGCTGAAGATTCCGAGGCGGTCGTCTATGTCGAAGCACTTGTTATCTTTTGAGATGCTCGAGTTGTCGGTTGCGCACAGGTGGTTCACGTCGTTTCCTTGCGCCCATCCCGTATCTATGTCCGTCCTGAGATCCGTTCCAGCCAGCAAATTGAGATGACGATCGCGAGAGTCTGACGGTTCGATAGTGAGCACGAGTTCCGGCGTTGTGCTGCCGATTGCGACGCGATAATACATTGAGCGTGTGCCGTCATCTTCACGGCATTCCCGCATAAAGTAGAAGTAATTGTCGGCTGAGAAGGTTGGGGCGCTATCGTAACAGTCAGCGTCTTTGTCGAGGAGCGGCACCATGGCAGATACGTCCGTGATGTTGTCGTCGGTATCGTAGTATCCGACGTGCTTGGCAGATGTCAAACTCTCGGCCCATATGCGCGTGCGGTACGAATAATCACGGGAATAGCAGTCGTTAAAGGCGCAGTCGTGGCCAGAGATCAAATCGTCGTTTTCGTCGACAGGCTTCGATCGAAATATGCGCATGGCAACCACCTGCCCCGTGGTGGGGTCGATTGCTCGGAAGCGTGCGTCAGTTCCGCGAGGGTGATAGGGATCGACGAGGGAGTCCCCGATGATGAGTCCATGCATCGGTTTGTCCTCGAGGGGGTCGCGAGCTACGGCGCTCGGCGACGGGGAGGCGGGTTGTGCGCTCGGTGTCGTGGGCGTAGGTGTCGTCGTGGTCGCCGGGGATGGTGCTGCCTCTGGCGCAGTGGTCTTGGGAACGCAGGCGCTCATAGCGAGTACGCAGGACAAGCTGAGTGCGGCGGTGATGACGTTTCGAAACATGGCGACCCTTGGCATGTAACTGTTGATCGGATGCATGAGAGTATACACATGTCTGACCGCGCGCGGGACTGTTTGGACATATGAGCCGACGCCCGGATCGTCGTCTCACGACCTCAACGCGACTGAATCACGAACTCCGGATCCGGCGCGCTCGTCACCTCAACCGAATCGGCGTCGATGACCAGCGCTTTCGTCCCGCGCAGGCGCAGCGTGCCACTCACGCGCACCCACGTGTCGGCCGGGGGCGCCGCCTCTTGAGAGCGCACCACGAAGCCGATCGCGTAGGCGTCAGCCGCGCAGCACCAGATCGCCATGCGTGCCACCGCGAAGCTATCTCCCTGCGCCAATCGGGGAATCGCGGCCTGCCCGCGCGCCGAGGCCTCGCTCATGACGAAGCCCGTCAGCTCCACCCGCTGCCCGTCGTGCACCTTCCCGTGAGACGTCAGCTCGTCAATCTGCGCGGAAAAGTTCTCCGTCGTCAGCTCCAGCGTCCCGGACGCCGAGGCCTGGGCCGCACCCCCGCTCTGGCTCCCATCGGGGGCCTGGCCCTGGGCGCCCCCATCCCCGTCGGTGGGGGAGGGGGAGGGGCTTTGCTCGGGTGTGTTGGCGGGGTCCGCCACGGCCTCGTCCTCGGCGTTGGCCGCGCGTGCGCTCATGGTGGTCGCGGCCAGCTCCGAGGGGGAGACGCGGAAGGGGAGGATGAGGATCAGGGTGGCCAGGAGGGCGACGAGTCCGCGCGTGAGTCCCTTGCGGGAGGTGGGTGAGTCCTCGCCCGTGCCCAGGCGCGAGGACATTGCTAGCGCGCAGGCCAGCAGCCCGACTCCCGACGCGATGATGCCCAGGCGCGCCGACGGGGGAACGAAGGATCCGTAACGACCCGATAGGGACATCCACAGCAGGCCGGCGCCCAGGGCGGCCAGGCTCAGCGTCTCCACGGCGGGTGCGATTCGGTCGATAAGCTTCACGATAAGACTCCCATCCACCAGGCGCCGCCCACGACGCACGCGGCGATCACCGTGACCGTGGCGAACAGGCGCGCTACGAATGCGCCGCGGAACTGCGATGCCAGCAGCGCTACGTTCTTCACGTCCATCATCGGCCCGTACACCATGAAGCCCATGAGGGCACCCGCGGGAGCCAACGACGCCAACGATCGCGCGATGACCGCGTCAGACGAGGAGCACAGGGATAGGGCGAAACCGGCGCCCATCATGAGCGCGAGAGCTCCCCACGCGGGAAGCCCCGACAGGAGAGAGGACACGGGCCACAGCACCTGCGCGAGTGTTGAGGCCGCCACGCCTCCGAGTAGGAACGGCAAAATTCGCCCAAACGAGCGGCCCGTCGCCGCCAGGACTCCCGACACGCTCCGGTCGGGAACCTCGCACCCATCCGAGCACCCGCATCCGTCCGCGTGAGCGTCGTAGCCTGTCTCGCGCAGCGCCGCCGGGGCGGCGACCAGCATGGACATGCCCACCGACACGGCGACGATGACGGACAGGCCGAGGCGCGCGCCCACGAGCGACCAGGAGCCGAAGGCGTAGTAGGTGGAGGCGATCACCAGCGGGTTAATCGCCGGGGAGGCCAGCATGAGCGTCGTTGAGGCCGACAGCGGCACGCCCTTGCGCAGCAGGGAACGGAAGATCGGGACGGCCGAGCAGTCGCACACGGGCAGCAGGAAAGCGGCGACGAGAGCGGTCAATACGGACGCCACCGGGTTCGTCGGAAACACGCGCGCGATCAGAGCGGGGGAGACGTAGGCTTCGATCAGCTCGGCGACGGCCACGCCCAGGAGCAGGAAGGGGATCGCCTGGAGCGTCATGCCCACGGCGATCGTCGCGGCGCGGCCGAGCGGGAACCCCGCGCCGGACAGGGACCCCTGCATCGCCCAAAGCGCCACCAGCGCCGCGATC
>ERZ772910.1369-NODE-1369-length-12504-cov-3.228532_pt1 | contig 12504 bp, 16 predicted proteins | sample MGYA00511357_ERZ772910 | MGnify/ENA primary metagenome ERZ772910 (study PRJEB29015, sample SAMEA2738096) | human oral metagenome | biome: human oral; feature: human-associated habitat; material: saliva | place: China | collected 2193 ...
CAGCTTGTACTTCGCTTCTTCTACGTCTCGATTAACTGACGCGTGCTACCATTACACTATGCTACTTCGATTAAAAGTATGTGCGTCTACCAATTCCGCCACCAAAGCAAGTGTGGGGACGCTTCCCCACGTTCTAAACTATTAAAACCTTACTGAAAAATCATTTCTCTATAAATGGAATCTCGGGCGCAATTTCCCTGATGGCAGCAATCTGTTCATCAATGATAGCGTCCAGTGTTTCATCTACAACTTGCTGTGCACTTGGGGAAATAAGCTGCACCGTTACGTCGTGTCCGTTGATAGTGGCATACGTTTCCACTTCGATAGACTGCGCTTTTGTGCCTTTGAAAATCGGCAGTACTACAAAGAAGCGGTCAGGCATATTGGAATCTACAATTTGTGAATAGTTGTCCATATATGAACCGTTTTCCTTGCGGTCTCGCTCGTAGTCGGTGTTCACCTTTGCCTTGAAGTTCTTAAAGACTGACACCAATTTCATATTGGTATCACGCTCGGCAAAGTAAGCACGGTTCATCTTGATGAATTGGCTAAGCTGAATAGGTTCCCATTCATAGCCATCATTGATGTGGAACGCTTCAAACTGACGAGACAGCTGCAAATGTCCTGTAACGATAATTCTGTTACGTTTGTCTGTCTCGTTGCAAACAAGCACCATTGTTAGGTTATCTCGGTCTACAATGATATGCGTGTGTTCGCGGTCTATCTGACCATCGCACCCCCAGCGTTTCTCGAGGAATGAGAAAATAGCCCCAATAGTACCTCTTATGTTGAGGTTTTCGGGTTCAAGTACAGGAAGCTCGTTTACTTTGTTCACTTCACGAATGACAACCTCTGCCTTTTGGCAGTCTTTGTCAAGATTGATTTGCATTTTTTCGTTCTGCATAATTAATTTTGTTAAATAGTTATTACTCCGCCTTGCGCATTTCCTTAAAGATTGTTGGGGATAATTCTTCTTTCGTCGCAGGGCGGCTTGACACAAGCACACCCTCAGCGTTGTAGAAGCAAGCCATACGCTCGTCCTCGTCCACAATCTTGTAACACTTCTCTGTAACTATACGGCTCTTTGCTTTGATGTCGCCAAGAAGAATCTTTACCTCTTCCTTGAGCGGCTTCAGTTCGAGACCCACCTTTTCTTTGTAGTCCTTGATAGCTTCGTTGAGGTCATTGATTTTGATAGACTTTTCGGCAAGTTCGGTTTTCTTCTTCGCCAGTTCGTCGGCATCAAACGACTTGCTGTAAGACATTTCGACCACTTCGTCTGCGTTGTCAAGGAGGAACTGCTTGCGCTCGTCCAAGTCCTTGATGTCCTGTCCTAATACTTTCTGCATAATTTTGTTAATTTTATAGTTTCCGAGAATGTGTTTTACTTCTCATTGTTTATATCTTTATAATGTTCAAGAATGTATTTCTCTTCATCGTCTGTAAGAGTGAAAGCCTTTGACATAAACTTCATTGCCATTTCCTCGTTATTGTCAGAGAGAGGATAGTAGTCGTTTGCAAATGAATGTGTGAGACGTTCAAGTCTTTCGTATTTCTCTCTGACTTCGGTAACTCTGCTCCGAATTTCGAGTGTAATGTCAGAGGCGGCAGCATAAGCGTCTTCGTATGCTTTCATATCCTTTTCAACCTGCTTATTCATAGCCTTATTTTGAGCAGCAAAATCAACGATATTTGCATACAGCTTGTTTGAATAAACGTTAATTTCACTTATACTAAAGTCACCTTCATTATTATAAGTGTACCTGTTTTTCTTTTCCAAATACTTGAAATCGCTCCCAAGCTTGTCCCAGTCGTAATCAACCTTTCCGAAAGATTTTGCTTCTCTCAATGCGTCTGCAACCTTTTGTGCTTCCTCGAAATCTGTAAAAGCATATCCATTCAAAATAGGAATGACATAAACTTTTTGGTCAGCAGGCTCAATTTCAAACAATTCAGGTTTCTTGGGCTTGTCAATAATCTTGATACCCTCTTCCATCATACGGAACTTAATCATGTTCTGTACATCTTGTTCACTTAGAGCAAGAATTTCTTGCTCGGTCATTTCGTTAATCTTTTTCATAAGAAATATTTTAATTAATCATTAATATATATTGTTTAACCGCCCCCTCGTATGCGGTTTATACGAGGGGTTTAATTAAAAGGGTAAATCATCTGATTGTCCTTGTTGTTGCGGAGCCGCTTGTTGTGGCATAGGCTGACTACTTGCAGGAACAGGCTGCGTTTGTTGCGTAGTCTTTGTACCTTCATGTATTACGTTAAAACACGTTACACGATTATAGAACTTACCTTGCCATTCGTTCGTGTTGAAGTCAAGTTGAACAGTCACCATAAGTCCTTCTGCAAGCTGAAACGAGTCAATTCTATCTTGTCCAAAGACATTAAACACTATTGATTGATTGTAGCGTTGTCCGACTTCCTCAATAACAAAGTCTTGATTAACCCAATCCTTTCCATTTTTCGTTCCGGAATTAGCCGGGAGTACCTTTTTTATTACACCTTTAAAATCCATTTGTCTTATATTATTGCTTTCGCATTACTGATTTGATTGATTTTCTCTTTGAAATACTCAACCGCCAACTGTGTGCGTTCGAGTAATTGAAGTTGTATTTCTTCGTCCTTTGGTATGTGGAGAACTTTTAACTGCTTGCTTCTTGATGTTCGTGGGTCATAAGAGATAAAGTCGCCAAATGGAACAATAACACCCGTTTCACGTTCAACACAAATCATATTGTATTGAATCTGACAGTAATATTGAAGGTTGTCCTCTTTTAAATCCTCCGCTTTTTCGTATAAGAAGTGTTTAAGATGAACGGCAGGGTTGAACGGACACTTAATCTCAATTATCCCACCCGAACGGATAATACCGTCTGGACTACCACCTGCAAACTTCTCAAATTCCTTAAGAGGAACAAATGGTGCATCAAGCACTTCGTTTTCTGTTTCCTCTTGATAGCGAGTGCGAGCAGAATCCTCCATAAGCGTTCCCCAATCCATAGCACGTGAACGTGGTGCGCTATCCTCCATATATTCAAGGAAAGCATCGTTTGGCATAAACTGCTCGGCAATCTTTCCATCAAGATATGAGAACGTTCCTTGCGAAAAGGGTACTTCCTTTGTGCGTACTCTTGACTTTGGGTTATCTTTTTTAAATTGTTCAAGTTCCGCTTCTGTCATATCCTCCTTGTGATTAGCAAGGAGGATATATATTTCAGATGCAGTTAGTTTACCTTTACGTGAAAGGTACCAATCTGATGTTCTTTGAAGGTCGTTCATTATTTCTTACCCTCCTTTTTCTTCTCGGTCTTTTCTTCTTTTTCTCCTCCGAATAAATCTTTTGAAGGGTCCACTTCCTCTGCCTGCGCTTCAACGGGTTGTACTTCGTTATCAACATACTCTGCATCGAATACATCAATATTGAGTTCCTCAACATTATCGGAGTTTGTTTTAACTTTCGCTTGGTCAAACTTAATAGCCGTTTGCATCGCAACCGACTTAGGAGCATACTTTGAAAGGAGAGCCTTAACGACTGTCTTTTTTGCCATTGAAAGGTAATCAGTCTTCCATGGACTATTGTAACCAGAGCGATATGCTTGGGAGAATTTTTTTGCGTGCACTTCGATCTCTTCAATAGTCCAGAAGATTGTCTTACTGAACCCATTAACAAGGTCAAAGCGAGCCATAACACCGATAGGCTTGTCAGATTTCTTTGCATCTTCATCGAAGACGTATTCGCCAGTAAAGCGGTTTTTACTCACAAGCTGTCCTTCATACACCACTTCATCAATGATATTCTGAAACTCTCCGCTTCGCATAGCAAGTTCGAGAATACCCTTATAACCTATCTGAAAGGTCGCTGTGCCTTTGTATGGAAGAATATAAGCCATACCGAGCGTTGGAACGACAGGGAGGTCGAGTGTTGCTGCAATCATTGCCGATGAAAGAATAGACATTGGCTGACACATTCGGAGTTGTTTATTTCCATTCGCCACCGATATAACGCTGGAAATAAAAGCAGAAGCTTTCTTTTCACTTCCGAGAACCTCGTTGAGTTTTTTTGCTACTGCACTTGAACTCATCAAGGTTTGTAATGTTTGTGGTTGTTGAGTTGTTGTTACTTGATTTTCCATTATATTTTCTTTTTATTGTTAGTATCTTTGTCCGATTGTTATATATCCGTCTTTGATATTGGACTTAATAAAGAACTTATTAAAACCCGGGGTGCAATGTGCAATTTCGTTCTGCCGTGTGCGTTCCTGTGCTAATGAGTTCTTATTATAAATTCCTTTTTTAATATGCAGGTAGTTTCCTGCACCACCGACAAGTGTAAATAGTTGTCGGATTGTGTGTTTCCTTTCTCTAATAATCTTTTCCATTATTTGTATTTTGTTTTAATTCCTGCTTTATATCGTTATAAAGCACCTTAAAGCATCTTCTTTCTTGCCAAATGTACTTGGCAACAGTAGCTGTGCAGATAACTGCACCAATCGCCATAAATATTTGTATTATCATGCCGTCTTCACTTTAAAGTCATTAATCATTTCCGAAATGATTGAAAGCACGTTTTCGAGTGCTCCTATTCTCTCAACAACGTCAAGTTTCGTTTCTGTCTGCTTGACTTTCTTGTATGAGTTGATTGAGATATGGTAGAGGTATTTCAACTTCTTGTATATCGTGTTCCAAACATCACGATGAGCGGTGTTCGTTGCACGTGCATACTCGCAAACAAGTTCGTTGATACGTGAACGTACAGATTGCTGCGGTGTCGGAATGTCGGACAACTTTGCTTCGAGGAGCAATCGTCCGTTCTCTTCACGTTCCTTATCCATATTTTCAAGGCGTTGTTCAACAGCTCTTAGACGTTTATCGTGTTCAACTAGAGCATTCACCGAACCTTGTAAAATTTCGAGCTGTGATAATGGTTTTGCAACTTTGTGAAACACTTGGCGATAAACTTCAAATACCGCACGAACCTTACGAGCAATAAGATATTCCATACAAGATACAGAAATCTTGACATCAACTCTTACTCCGTTTTCTAACTCATTGATATTGACGACCTTCTGATTTTGAGAAGCTACATAATCACTCCCGTCATAGAACTCTCCGTTTTTCAAAGCTGTTAATGCTGCGTCTTTTCTACCATAAGCCAGCATCCATACATCATCAAGATTAACAGGGAAATCTTCCCCGGATTTGCTTAATCTCATAATTGCAGTGAAATATTGTCTTAATTGTTCACCGCTGCTTTCTTTAGTTAGTTTTGCTTCTTCCATATTTTATAATATTTATCATTGTGCGCACGCCCTAATCGAATAGTAGCAACCTTATTTCAGTTGCAGCGTGCGCTTTGGTATTTGATAGACCACTATGAAGTGGGAATTGAACCCACACCTGTTACCGAACCTCTACCAACGAGCAGGAGTTGAACCTGCATTACTTCTTTATTAACACCTATATATCTTGATATAGATGTTAATATATAGCATATAAAAATGTGTAGCTTAGCGACCTTTGACGCCCACCCAAAGTTTACTCACTGCGTTTAATGGACTGTACGCACTATCGCTACATATTACTTTAAACATATTAACCGCCTATTCAGTCCACTATGAGATTACGGCATTTCTGCTACCCATAGCTGCCTTTCGGCTTTGTTGTTTCAATAAGTCAAAGACCACTGTTCAATATTCATTGTGGAGAGCGAGGAATCGAACCTCGTAGCAAGAAAATGCTCCCATTTTACCGATATTCCGGCTTTCTCTCCATTTTCGTGCTATACTCACGTACTGCACGAATCACTCTAAAAAAGAATCTAAATCAAATAATATTTATGAAACTAAAAATCACATCTATATAAAGTCTAACTTTTTGCTATATCACCTTATTTTTGATAACTAACTTATCAAGGTCTGCAATGTCATAAAGAACGTGTCCTCCTATTTTGTAAAAGTGAAGCTGTCCCGTTGAGCGAAGATTACGCAAGAAGCGTTCTTTACATCCAAGGTATTTTTCCGCTTCGGCAGTATTTAACCACCTCTTTGGGGTCTTTTCTATATTTAATATTGTATGTTTTATCATAAATAATTTGCTTTTTACAAAGTAAATATATACCTTTGCGAAGTAACTTCGTTAAGTATGTTGCAAAGATACTACAAAAAATATGTACTACCAAAAGATAATACATAAAATGAGTAGCTTTTAACATTATTTTACTACTTAATATATATAGTAAGGAATAGATGTATAAAAGGCGATGAAAATAGATAGAATATCTCTATATATTGCTCTTTGAAATAATGATACAACCAATCTTTAGTTAAAAGACTGAAGCTTTTCGTGAAGTTTTGGTAACTCGTCAGGGAGAATCGCAATGACGCTACATTTCTTCTCAAAGAAAAGTTCTTTGTTGGACTTTGACCAGCACGGCAAACCGATGAAGTCCTTATCGCTCAACAGAAGCACAACAAGATTGTATTTGGGCAGATACGCGTCAGCAAACTTCCATTTATTCTCACTCTCAATGGGGTATTTGATTTTAAACTCAAACCCCTCATCTTTAAGAATTTGACACATCAAACGAAAGTTTTTGCTGATTTTACGCAAGTTTTGCTCTCTAAACTCGTAAATCCAATTAGGAAAATGATTTTGCGAGTCGAAAATATCAACTTCATTGCAGTATTCAGCAAAGAATTTATCATTAACCGTTTCTCGTGTATATGTGCGATATTTTCTATTGCGTTTAGAGTTAATATTATAATTATTATACTTAACTCCCCCTATACCCCCTGTATAGGAATTAACTGCTTTATATTTGGGTTCGTTTTTAGGAACACGCTCAAAAAAAATATTATTTTGCATAGTATTTTGAATTAAAATTATCGCTACACACATACACATTTGAACGCTGGCATACGATTTTGCCATCTCTGTACAGGAAGTAACCGCCAAAGCCAATCTCTCGCATATACTTGTTCGCATTTCGTCCAAAGTTATTTGGTGCGATTCCTGTATCTTCGAGGATTTCCTCTTTAATGAGTTTACCAGTCAGTACGAGACCACGCATCAGTTTGCGTGCAGCGTAACGTGAGGAATGGATAATGCTCATAACTTTAGCAAGACTCAATCCTTTATGAAACTTCTCTGTATGAGACAAACGATTTTTTCTCCGGCGATAAGTTTTGATTTGGTTTGCAGTTAGCAAGACCCCATCAACTATGCCGTCAGAAACTGCTTTATACGTTTTCTCGCACAGGTTCTGTTTCTTAACGTGATTGATAATAACTTGTTCACGAATGAGTTTTTCCATATTTCGGAAAGACACACTACAATTAAGACTTCCATCTTGTTTGCGTGTCGCTTTCTCGAAAAATATCGGTCTGATATTGTCTTTATTATTTTTTAATATATTCGCAACAAGAGATTTACCTTCAAATCGGACATAATCGTATGCAAGTGCATTTTTTAGCGCACGTACACATTTTGTGTTGCCGATATGAAGAATTGATTTTAGATTGCGAATAGTCGGATTATTAATCCTTGCAGATATGGTGGAAGCTTTAATCATCAGAGCAAAGATGTAAGCTTCGGCTGTTTCTTTTGTTTGAAACGCCGATATTGTTTCTTCGATACTGATATATAACTTCCTTTTAACCATAGCTAAAAATAAAAAACTAATTGGTTGTAAAAAAACCAACGCCCCCACAAAAAAAGGGGACTTGAGGTTAGGGGCGTGGTGGAAATATAATAAAAAAAATATATACTACACATAAAATCAATCCCCTTTGCTGTAAACACTACAAAGTTACTATATAATTTATGAAGTACAAAATAAAATTAAATAAAATATGGAAAAAAGATTAGATGAAGTTTCAGAACGCTTCCTTCGGGAACTTGAAACAAAGGGCATAAGCGGTTATAAGCTGATGAAAGATGGGGTGATAAAATCTCAATCTTCGCTTACGAATATCAAGATAGGCAAACAAGGTGCAACTCGCAGAATCATTGATAAGTGCGTTGAACTTTATAACCTTGATAGGTTATACATTCTTCTTGGAACAAGAACAGGGAATATTTCCAATAATAGTGGTCAAATACTCATTAGCGGAGATAACTCTCACGTAACAAACTCAAACAATAATGGGGGTACTCAAACAGTTTCAAACACTGCAAATCCTATTAAGAGCTATATAAAAGAAGAGCTTGTCAATGTTCCTTTTGTCCTGCAAGATGCAGCAGCTTCATTCGTGGAATGTTTTGGAGATATGCAAAATTGCAAGACTGAAACGTATGGCATTATGCAGGAAAAAGGAGAAGATTCAGCAAATGGAGATTATGTTGTTTTTCAGGTAAATGGTGATAGTATGACTCCAAATATACCTGATAGCGCAAAAGTACTCGCACGTAAGATTTCAGAACCAAAATGGGAAGAGGCTACAGGGGTTGTGTTCGTTGCCTATGGAAAAACATTGACCATTAAAAGAGTTCTAAAAAATACACTATATTCAAATAATACGCTTACACTAAAAGCTGACAATCCTATATATGGTCAGATAGATATAAGTAGGAGCGAGATAAGAGGAATGTGGAGAGCCGAAAGAATTGTAAGTCAAAAAATAAGATAAAAAAAATGGACGAAACAGTATTAGCACAGTCTGTATCTTCTGACCGAAGTACGATTGCAGATTCAAATAACAGAGGGAACGCAGGACGCGATATAATCAATAATTATGGTTATGAAGACTTCTATAAGGGTAAAGTACCACGACAGATAGATATTATTAAGAGTCAGCGTGCCGTGATAGAGAAGCTCCAACATCAGATTGACCGCATGCAGGATCAAATGGAGGAATACCAGCATCAGTTTTCAAAAGCGCAAGCAATAAAAGAACAGCTTATGCAAATGCTTCTTGACGACAGAGAGATGCTTCGTGAGAAATACCTGAACAATAAGAAGGGTGAGTAATAGGTTGAGTAATGTACTACAGAATGGCTTAACACGCTGTTTATCAGCAACTTTGATAGAAATACAAAATGCCTTCTAAGCTGTGGGTCTTGGGTTCGAACCCCAACGGAATCACAAAACAAGGAAAGAGGATTTTGGAAACAAAATCCTCTTTTGCGTTTAAAAATACTCTCTTGTAACCTAATTAGTACATTCTGCGGTGTTTACGTTTAATGTTACTCTCTGTGCTTAGTGCTATATACTGAGCCTACAAAATTAGATACCCTTATATTTAGTCTATTCCATAAAGCATATTCCATCAGCCTATTGGTTGCTCTATATTTAATTTCTCATGCACCCCAAAGGAATAACTTTAACACCGTCGGGACGCGTGTAAGCCATTACACCGCCTGTTATCACCATAAGCAGGTCTGGCTCACGAAGTCGAATTTGCTTTTCTTTTGCATTGTATTGCTGGACCAGACGTTTAATTTCTAAAAGATGTTCAGCTCCTTCCTCTATTTCCCTGCTTCCAAGCTTAAACTCAATGAGAGCATATCTCCCATCTTCTAAATGAAGAACGGCATCTGCTTCTAAATCGTATCGGTCATGATAATAAGAGATATAGCCTCCTAAGGCCTGAGAATAAGCCTTCAAGTCGCGAATACACATACACTCAAAAATAAAGCCAAAGGTCTTCAAGTCCATTAATAATGTTTCTGGAGACATAGATAGGGCTGCAACGGCAATAGACGGATCAACAAATTCTCTTTTAACACCCCGACGTATGGCTGATGCCGATCTGACCGCTGGACTCCATGCTTCTATATCTTGTATAACAAAAAGTTTGGTTAATGCGTTTATATAATCATTCAAAGTATTTTCTGAACAATTTTCTACATTTGCCCTAATATCCTTCAGCAGACTACTTTTCTTTGCCAATGTTGAAATGTTTCGTGCGTAAGTGCGCAAAATAAGCTGACTAAGTTTTTCGTTGCGTGTAATTCCATCGATGGTTGAAATGTCAATTCTGCAAAGACTATTGATATAGTCTTTTGCAACCTGAAGGCGTGCTTTGTCCGTTTTGCGGATCAATGATGCTGGCCATCCACCTCTGCAAGCTGCAAAAACTAAGTCCTCCAACTGCATAGGCGATGTTATCCCATCAATATCTATAAGAGGATTATCAAATAGGTTTTTCAAAGAAACAGCACCTGATGACTCTTTCGACTCAAACAGACTCATAGGCAACATTCCCATAGTTGCAATACGCCCCGTCCCTGAATGGCGAATGGCACTTTTGTCTATAGAATTAGAGCCTGTCAAAATAAACTGACCTACGTCATTTCGTTCGTCTACCACTGTTCGCACAGAATCCCACAAGACAGGCAATTCTTGCCATTCGTCTATCAAACGAGGTGTTTTGCCTGTCAATAATAAAGATGGTTTGATAGCTGCGGTAGCAAAATATTGTTCTCGCATATCAGGGTCTTGTAATTTAAGAACACTTGCAGCTTGTTGTGTAGCTGTTGTTGTTTTTCCACACCACTTGGGACCTTCTATCAATACCGCACCTGATGAGTCAAGTAGATCGGTAAGCAGACTGTCTACCATTCTTTTGTAATACTCCATATACAAAATATTTTTTGCAAAAGTAACGCTTTTTTTCGGCACATAAAAGTTATTAATGCTTTTTGTGCTATTTCATTGAGTGTTTTTGTGGTAAAACGTTGATGCTTTTTGCGCTGTTTTGTTGAGTGTTTTTGTGGTAAAACGCTGATGCTTTTTGTGCTGTAATATGTTCTTTTGCGTGTTGTTGTTATTTACAAGAAGAACAGCTATATTTATAGTGTTATTTAGAAATACTTAGTTGTGCTATGTTTCTTACTTTCTATCTCATCTTATTCCTCAAGCGTTTCACCGTAAAAAGCTGATTGCATGGCTATTCTAATAAGTTAGAACCAACCTCAATAAAATGTATGCTAACAATTCTTGCAGAACGATATACAAAATAAAATCTCAACAGAATTGCAAGTAGGGCAGGGTGGTTTGCTCTCCTCTTTTGTTTATAATTGTCTATTTGCATTGCTTGTAAGCAGCCCCTGTTGCTCTACTAAGCAATCGAAAAGAATATCCAAATGTATATAAAATATCTCAGATATCTGTCGTGTTCGTTTCAGATATCTGTCGCAATCGTTTCAGATATCTGTCGTGTTCGTTTCAGATATCTGTCGGTTTCGTTTTATATATCTGTTAGTTTTTCTCTGTATATATGTTCACGAAATTATTAAAAAATGTAAATGTATCGTGTCTTAAAAAATAAATAATTAATTTTGCATTAAAATTAATGCTTATTTATAAAAATTACACAAAAAGTTGTGTATACCACTATAAATTATGCTATTCAACACAAGATATAACTATATAATTAGAGAAAATATGAGAGAAAATGGATTAACGGTATTAGAAACTATTGTTAAAGGGAAAAAAGAAACTTACCAAACACCATCGTGTACAATTTTCAGCTTGTATCCAGAGTCTATGCTACAGAGTAGTGTATCGGGCGAAACTGACAATAAAGATGTTAGTGGACACTCAGACGACCCTTGGAATACAGGACAAGAGGATTAAACGAGTTTATTAACATTTAGCTTACCTTACAAATAGTTTAAATGCTACTCAAATTCATATTTAAAGTGGTTGCTTTGTATGACGTTGAGTAAAGTTTAGCTGAAACATTTTAATAGTAATAAAGATATAAAGAATGAAAAATAGAATTCTTTTGCCACTTATTTGCATGGCAATATCAATTTTTGCAGTATCTTGTTCTTCAGAAGCTGTTGATTATCCAGAAGCGAAAGAACAAATGGTAACGCTCTCTGTATCGGCTGGTACAGAAGACGATGCTACTACATCGAGAGCCGTACTAGAAGAGAAGGAAGGCAGTAAAAGCCCATGGAAGTGGGAAACTGGAGACCAATTGATGCTTGTTATAACCGATGCTGCTGGTGGGAAAACTGTTCATACACTCGCATTGAAGTCTACAAAGCGTGACGGTCTCAGTGGTGAGTTTGAAGGCGAGGTTCCAGCAAGCCGCATAACAGAAAATAGCACTTACCGCTTTTTCTATGTAGGCAGAACAACCGATGGTAGTGCCGACAGAACTATCAGTGCAAGTGAGCTCTCTGCGGGTAACATCAATATCGACCTCACTCAGCAGACAGGCGAACTTAAGGATTTGAAGAGAAACTGTGTTTTAATGGGTACAGGCAAAGTTGTTACTAATTCTGAAGGAAAGGCAGTTACCGATGGAAATGTTACATTGAAAAACTTATTTGCTGTGGCTCACTTTGCTATTACTGCAAACGACAACACTCCACTTACAAAGGTAGGTCTTCGTGGTAAGGGGGTTTACGCTTCAGCCGATGTAGACTTGAGCACTGGCGCAGTAACAGGTGTTTCTGAGATTGGTACTGAGATAGACCCAGAAACAAACATCTTCTTCCCTACAAATGATTTTTATGTAACCTTCGTTCCTGGTA
>ERZ772910.1371-NODE-1371-length-12479-cov-6.296201_pt1 | contig 12479 bp, 10 predicted proteins | sample MGYA00511357_ERZ772910 | MGnify/ENA primary metagenome ERZ772910 (study PRJEB29015, sample SAMEA2738096) | human oral metagenome | biome: human oral; feature: human-associated habitat; material: saliva | place: China | collected 2193 ...
CCACAGGGTTGGATTCAGACTCCACGCCCCAACACCACACCGAATACCAACCCCGGTCCACCTGTAAGCTGGAATGACCCAAGCAACCCTGATGATCCACAGGCTGGTTATGGTTATATTCCTAATGATACCACAAAGGAAGAAACCTTCTTCTATCACAGTGACCACTTAGGCAGTACGTCTTACATCACAGATGAACACGCTAACATCACCCAGTATGACGCTTACCTACCGTATGGCGAACTGTTAGTTGATGAGCACAGCAGTAGTGAAGACCTACCGTATAAGTTCAACGGCAAACAGTTCGATAACGAGACAGACTTGTACTATTATGGTGCAAGGTATTTGAATCCTATGGCTAGTATTTGGTATGGGGTAGATAGATTTAAAGAAAAATATCCCCACCTCTCTGGTTTTAATGCTTGTGCTTCCAATCCTCTATTCTTTAGGGATTTAAATGGAGATAGTCTATGGATTGTTAATAAGCAAACTAATATTCTATACGAAGATTATAAACTTTACAATAAAGATGGCTCTCTTTATTCAGGTGAGATAAAAGGTTTTTTGAAAGAAGCTAAGGAGGCGATAGACATAATATCAGGTACTGATAGTGGTTCTAATGTTTTGGAAGAATTCCAAAAGAGTGAAAAGAATATATACATTCATAAATTTTATAAGGAAAATCATTTTACCCCTTTGGGAGCACGTGCTTCACTATTGATGGTTCCTTCTAATTCAAATATTCTAGTATAGCAGGGTCTGGTGGAGACATTTATTGGGATCCATATAATACAGAGGGTGGTCCAGATGAATTTCGCAATACAGAAAGACCAGCCTTTATCGGTTTGGCACATGAAATGGGGCATGCATATGCTGCACTAAAAGGAAAAGCAGATTATAACTATTTTTCTCCAAAAGCTATGCCGCCATTAAATAGAATCCATAGAGAAGATTATAACGCTATGCACTTTGAAAATATGATAAGGTATGAACTGGGGTATCCTTTGCGTATTGCATACACATATGATGAAAAAGGTGACTTATTTTTTAATTATAATTATGAAAATAGATAGCTTATACTCTGGTTTAAAACTTTTAATTCTCGGAGTAATATTAAATTACATCTCGGGATGTACAAATCTCTTGGATACAACCTCGCCAAGTTATATAAAAGCTTATACACATACAGAAGATTTGTATATCAAAAAAGATGATTTTTTGAAAGTTGCTAAAAGTAAGAAAGTAGAATCATATCAAGATATATGCTCGCTTTTGGATTCTAATAGATATAATTTTAGCTATTTGTATATCCCTCCAAGGATTCCAATATCGATTCCAAATGGGTTAAAAGAAAAGGAGGCTTTGTTTTATGTAACATTGGTAGATATTCTTCCAGACTTATTAATAAAACATAAAGTACTGATCTATAATAGTAAGTCAAATAAGAAAGTAAGATATTATTATAAGGTAAATCATGGAGAAATATATTTTTATCTGAATGATGGAACTCTCTTTTATAGTAGTGTGCAAAGTATAATTGACTGAAAAAGAATTAGCTGTAAGATAGTATCATACTGGTCAGCAGGACTATGCGGAGCGTATGAATCAGATACAGAAGCAGAAAGAGGCATACTACAAGCAGCAGGGCATTGCCCCTGGTGTTCCTACAATGAAGGGTGCGTATGGTGATCCGGAGAACACGGGTGTAGGTTATAATGCCGTTCTCACAGAACTCGGTAACCACGATGTGCCACAGGGTTGGATTCAGACTCCACGCCCTAACACCACACCAAATACCAACCCCGGCCCGCCTGTAAGCTGGAATGACCCGAGCAACCCTGATGACCCACAGGCTGGTTATGGATATATTCCAAACGACACCACAAAAGAGGAGACCTTCTTCTATCACAGTGACCACCTCGGCTCAACGTCTTATATCACCGATGACAAGGGTAACATCACCCAATATGATGCTTACCTGCCGTATGGCGAGCTACTTGTCGATGAACATAGTAGTAGCGAGGACATGCCATACAAGTTCAACGGCAAAGAGATGGATTCTGAGACAGGTTTGTATTATTATGGTGCAAGATACATGAATTCTGTGATAAGTATATGGAATACTCCTGATGCATTAATAGAAGCGAAACCATTTGTTTCAAGCTACACTTACTGTCTAGGTAATCCCATTTTATTAATAGATCCTGATGGGAATTGGGAAAGAAACAGCAATGGCAATTTAGTATCCCAAAGAGGTGATAATGCTGCTTCATATGCCAAATACACAGGGTATTCTACCGATCAAGCACTTTCTATATTACTTGCTAATGGTGTGACAATAAATTCCAATGGAATTCAGTCTTTAAATGAAGGGCAAGAAATTTTCGACGGAACGTTTCATTTGTCAGATGTCGTTGTTTATGGCAAAAGTAAATCTTCACAAAGTATTCCAAATTCTTCACAAAGGAGAAATGTTTCTGAATTGTCTATTAGTCAACAAGGCATAAATTTCTTGATAGCAAGAGAAGGAATGATAACGCATCCATATAATGACTCTAAAGGATTTGCAACAATTGGAGTTGGACACTTACTTCATAAAAGCAAAGTAACAGATGCTGATAGAAGGGCATGGACAAGATTTACGAAAAACGATGCAAAAAAACTTTTAATGAAAGATTTAAAAGAAACATTTGAGCCTAAAATTCGCGCTTTAGTAAAAGTACCTCTATCACAAAATGAATATGATGCCATTTGCTCATTTGCATTTAATATCGGAGTTGGAAGAGGATTTCCTTCTTCCGAATTTTTGAAAGAACTAAATAAAGGGCACTATGATGGGACACTGATGCTCCATTGGAGACGTCCAAGCGAAATAATAGGGAGAAGGAAAAAAGAGGTTGAGTTGAATTGTTTAATCATGGAGTATACTAGAAATGAGAATGAAAATGTTAATTTTAATTGGCTTCATCACCGTAAGTTGTACATCAGCACCTAACAAGAAGTGTATTGTACAAAAAAATCAAGTAAGAGTCATAAAAACAGAGAAATCTACAGCATTCAAGTATTTACAAGGTATTTGGATAATACCACATGCAGCTGATATACGAATTGTTTTCAAAAATGACTCTACTTTTGAGTTTCATGATTATAACTCAATCAAAGATTCTATAGAGATTTTAAAAGGTATATATGTATTAAATAATGATCAACTTACACTTAGATATACTGATAGACCTCAACAGAAGTTTATCTATCACTTTGGCAGATATGAGGACGAGCGTTATATTAGAAAAGGAAAGTACTATTTTGTAAAACAATAAGTCACGACTTGAGAGTGATTTAATCCCCCCTTTCGGGGCAGGGGTATTTGTGGTACAAGTGGTAATTTGTGGTACAAAGACACACCTTGCCAGTATAAAGAAAGAGAAAGTTTGTTATGTTCCATAAAGTAACCTTTCTGGGGTGCTTTTGATAGACGAGAGTTCAAAGTTCAAAAAGTAAGTCAAGAGATAAGTTTGGGCCTTCAGTATTTTGGAGTGATAGTGTTTAATATCTGATTATCAATAACTTTTATAATTTAAACACTTTTATATCCCCTTTGTTTAGTGATATTAAAGAATACAAAGTACTAATTTAAAGGTTACGAAAGTTGTTGTTGTATCACATGGGTTATACACGCTACAAAACGCTTATAATGAACTATTTACAAATTTTCTTTACTAACAAGTAGCATAAAGGACATCATCGCATCACTCCAAATTCCTGAAGAACCAAACATTTATCTAACCAGCTGTATAAAAGCAAAGACTATAGAAATATATCCAACAAACAAGTTTATATATCTTACCAATAGAAACATTTGCAATTAATAAAAAACATTGCAAGTTCATCGAAATACAATCAAAATCACATTCCATCGAGTGAGGTTAAAGCTCAATGGAGAAACCGTTTCGATGTACCCAGCACTCTAAGTGATACTGGTGTATTTCTTTATATGACATAAATCTCTTTTGTTTTCTTTGTACTAAACCAGCTACCCTACATTTAACAACACTGTGTGTCATTACCATCCTTTTAGTGTTATAACTTCTGCACGTTAATAAAAAATAGAAAGTTCTTATCTTCTTATTGATGACTATGAGATTTGGAAATCGCGATTTCCAAATCTCACTTGGACACATATTTTCAAGGTTCTACGCATAGACGACGAGACTGCTATGCGATGGTATCTTGAAACAGCATCAAAGGAAATGTGGAGCGTCCGAACACTTGACAGAAACATCTCAACACAGTACTATGAACGTCATTATGTCCAACCAAAACCACAAAACAAAGCCCAAAAACCTAACAAATTTGAACTTCTGAAAAGTCCTATTGTTGCAGAGTTTCTCGGTTTCAAACAAGATAGTACCTACTCTGAAACTGACCTTGAAACAGCAATTATCAGCCATCTACAAGACTTTATGATGGAGTTAGGACGAGGGTTTGCCTTTATGGGGAGACAACAACTGGTCAGGACCGACACACAAGATTACCATATTGATTTAGTATTCTATAATGTTTTTCTGAAATGCTACGTGCTTATTGACCTAAAATTAGGAACGATCACACATCAGGACGTTGGACAAATGGATATGTATGTACGTATGTATGATGAATTAAAACGTACGGAAGGCGACAATCCAACCATCGGTATTGTCTTATGCTCAGAAACAAGTAAAGACATCGCACGCTACTCTATCTTAAAAGGTAACGAACAGTTGTTTGCTGCAAAATACAAGACTTTCTTACCAACAGACGAACAGTTGCGAAAAGAGATTGAACGACAGAAGCAAATCTTCCTCTTACAAAAATAATAAAGGTACCTCTTCTCCACTCTCTCCAAAAGGAAAGAATGGAGAAGAAATTAGTCTAAAATGTAATAATTTTTCCACTCCTCGTTTTTAATCAAGCACCTTCTGCATTCGAATTAACGCCCTTTTGGCTTGCAAAAGATGCCCTTTTGAGGTGTTACTAACGCCCTTTAAGAAGCCAATTAAGCACCTTTTCTTTTACGAGTTTGTAATCAACTGATAATCTGAAGGTTAGAAAGAGGGAAACTAAAGCATTATTTTACAGTATCAATAGGAATTAAAGTCCCATTTGTGTAAAACATTTTCAAATATCAAAATAGTATTTATCAAACTATAAAAGCATTATCTACCTACTTAAAAATAAAACAGACTGCCGTGTCTTAAAGACAAAAGCAGTCTGTTGGGAAAGTATTTTAGAATTTGAAAACTATTAAAGAGGATACTCGTCAAAGGCGTAAAGCACTGTTGAGAGATAACGCTCACCTGTATCTGGCAGCAAGGTTACGATGGTCTTACCTGCATTCTCTGGACGCTTAGCAATCTCGGTAGCTGCAAAGGCTGCTGCACCAGATGAGATACCAACCAACAAACCTTCTTGTTGTGCCAACTGACGACCAGCAAGGATAGCCTGATCATTCTCTACTTGGAATATCTCATCAACATACTTATTATTATAAGTATTTGGCACGAAGCCTGCACCAATACCCTGAATCTTATGTGGTCCACTCTCTCCACCGCTCAAAACTGGAGATGAAGTTGGCTCAACGGCAATAATCTTCACATCAGGATTCTGCTCCTTAAGGTAGCGACCGATACCACTCACTGTACCGCCAGTACCTACACCAGCTACAAACACATCAACCTTACCATCTGTATCGCGCCAAATCTCAGGACCAGTTGTAAGATAGTGGCGTTCTGGATTTGCCTGATTCTCGAACTGCTGAAGGATAATACTACCTGGAATAGAATCTCTCAACTCCTCCGCAGCCTTGATAGCACCCTTCATACCATCCTTTCCACTTGTCAACTTCACGGTAGCACCGTAAGCCTTTACAAGGTTGCGACGCTCCACACTCATGGTCTCTGGCATGGTGAGAATAAGCTTATACCCCTTCACAGCTGATACCAAAGCCAAGCCAACGCCTGTGTTTCCACTGGTTGGTTCGATGATAGTAGCTCCTGGCTTTAAGAGTCCTTTAGCCTCAGCATCCTCTATCATAGCCAATGCTATACGATCCTTCACACTACCACCGGGATTGAAATACTCTACCTTTGCAAGAACAGGAGTCTTGAGTCCTCTTTCTGCAGAGAATTTATTAAGTGCTAACAGTGGTGTATTACCGATAAGTTCTGTGAGTTTGTTTACTATCTTTGCCATATTCTTTGGGATTTAATTTCTTACTTAATGTTTACGGATGCAAAGGTACAGACATTTACCAATATATGAAATACTCTCTTTATGTTATTTAGCATACCACAAACGTGGTATTTGTATTAAAATAAGGCTTTCTTATTGCCATTAAAGCAAAATTCCTTATATTTGCACTACGATTGTCACTATATCTACGAGTATGCAGAAATACGCAGATTACATAGAAGAGATTGAGATTGACTCGCTTTGGAGCGGGAAGAAACACATTCGCTGGACACTGGACCGACAGGTGAATATCCTAAGTGGTATCAATGGTGTCGGGAAGAGTACCATACTTAATAAGGTGGTACGCAGTCTGTCACAAGGTGGTGAATTCCCCAGCCATTCACTGAAGGGTGTCCGACTAAAGGTAAGTCCTAATGATGCGCGGTGGATACGTTATGATATTATCCGCTCGTTTGATCGTCCACTAATGAACTCGGATAGTATCAGCAAGATTAACGTCGATCTTGTTACAGAACTTGATTGGCAGCTTTTCCAGCTTCAACGCAAATATCTTGACTATCAAGTGAACATCGGTAATCGTATTATCGAGACCTTACAAAGTGGTGAGGCAGATGCTGCCGAGAAGGCGCAGCAGATTTCTCAACCTAAGAAACGCTTTCAAGACATCTTAGACGACCTCTTCACCGAGACGGGTAAGAAGATTATTCGCTCGGAGAATGAAATAAAGTTTTCATCACTCGGTGAGGAACTGGCTCCCTATCAGCTCTCAAGTGGCGAGAAGCAGATTTTGGTTATCCTGCTGACCGTATTGGTAGAAGATAATGAACATTACGTTCTCTTTATGGACGAGCCGGAGGTGAGTCTGCATATAGAGTGGCAGAAACGCTTAATCGATCTCATCTTAGAACTGAATCCGAATGTTCAGATTATCCTCACAACCCACAGTCCTGCTGTTATCATGAACGGATGGATTGATCGTGTAACAGAGGTTACGGACATAACCGATAAATGATTGTCTGAAGGAGGGAGCGATGGGAAAAAGACTGAGCGACAACCTATCATCGGCTTATATTGATGCAGCAAACCGTTTGAACGGTAAGCGGGCACGGAGAAAGATTATCGCATACGTAGAAGCGTATGACGATATCTTCTTTTGGCGCACTGTCTTAAGCGGATTTGAGAACGAGGAGCGTTACTTTGAAGTGATGTTGCCATCGCGATTAAACCTTACCAAGGGCAAACGGTCGGTATTGATGAACCTCGTTTCACAGAATATTGGTGAGAACATGATTGCTTGTGTTGATGCTGATTATGACTATCTGCTACAAGGAACTACCCCACTATCCGATGAAGTAATCAACAACCCATACGTTTTCCATACCTATGCTTATGCTATTGAAAACCTACAATGCTATGCACCGAGCCTACATGATGTGACAGTAGCAGTAACGCTCAACGACCATTCTATCTTTAACTTCGAAGAGTTCCTAAAGCTATACAGTGAGAGTATACATCCCCTCTTTGTCTGGAGTATTTGGCATTATCGCCAAGGTATTCATCGACGTTTTACCATCTCCGACTTTAATCGAGTTGTGGAGATTGGTAATTTCTCTCTACAAGGGGCAACTGAAAGTATTCAACGGCTACGCCATAAGGTGCAGATGCGTGTACGACAACTGCAAAAGGAGAATCCGAACGCAAAGGATAGCTATCTAAAACTAAAAGACGAACTGCGTTCCTTAGGTGTTACACCTTCAACAACCTATCTATATATTCAAGGGCACCACCTCTTTGATAATATCATCGTACCAGTCTTGAAGCGGGTATGCGACCTTCTTGTGCGTGAACGTGAAGACGAGATTAACCGCAATGCAGTACACGATACGCAACGTCGAAACGAACTATCAAGTTATGGCCATAGTACGGAGGCGATTATCCCTATGCTCCGTCGCAATGTTGGTTATACGAACGCTGAACCATTCCTAAGATTGAAAGAAGATATTTATACATTCTTGAATCCACCGACACAACGACCAACAGACTGAGTCCTTCTGTTTTCTTCATAACATTACCCTACCCCATGCTTGTGTCTATACTTTCTTTACTAAGTGGGGCATTATCTGCTGTAGTTTTATTATCTTTGCACTCAGAAATCTAAACAACAAAATTCTTACATGAAGAAGACTCTACTTTTAATCGCAACACTACTGGCAAGTTATGTCGGTATGGCACAAGAGACTTACCATCCAACGGCAGAGAATCTTAAAGCACGCGAACAATTCCAAGACGAGAAGTTTGGTATCTTTCTGCATTGGGGACTCTACTCAATGATGGGTACTACCGAATGGATTATGACCAACAGGGATATCAACTATAAGGAATATCCTAAATTGGCAAAGACGTTCTATCCTTCAGAGTTTGATGCGGATGCTTGGATAAAAGCTATCAAGGCTGCTGGCGCAAAGTATATCACCATTACGACACGTCACCACGATGGATTCTCACTCTTTAAAACGGCTACCAGTACTTATAACTCCGTTGATGGTTCACCTTTTAAACGTGATATCATCAAAGAATTGGCTGATGCCTGCAAACGACACGACATAAAGTTGCATCTTTATTATTCACACCTCGACTGGGGACGTGAGGACTATCCTGTGGGTAGAACGGGAACTGGCACTGGTAGACCAAAAGAGAAGGCTAACTGGGCAAGCTACTATAAGTTTATGAACACGCAGTTGACGGAATTACTCACCAACTATGGAAAGGTGGGGGCAATCTGGTTTGATGGCTGGTGGGATCATGACAGCGATGCAAAACCTTTCGACTGGCAGTTGGAGGAGCAGTATGCTTTGATTCATAAGCTACAGCCACAGTGCCTCGTCGCTAACAACCACCATCATACTCCTTTCCCTGGTGAGGATATTCAGATCTTTGAACGTGACCTACCGGGTGAGAACAAGGCTGGTTTGTCTGGACAGAGCATCAGCCGTCTGCCATTGGAGTCATGCCAGACCATCAACGAGCATTGGGGTTACAACATCACCGACACCCTCTACAAATCACCAAAAGAGTTGATTCAGATGCTTGTTCGTGCTGCTGGTAAGAATGCCAACCTCCTCCTCAACATCGGTCCAGAGCCAGGTGGTGCCCTTCCCGAACTTGCCCTCAACCGCCTTCAGGCTATCGGTGAATGGCTGAACAAATATGGTGAAACCATCTACGGCACTCGTGGCGGCATCGTTGGTCCACACGATTGGGGCGTAAGTACACAACGTGGTAACAAACTCTACATCCACATCCTAAACTGTATGGACTCCAGCCTCTTCATCCCTACTGGCAACCACAAAATCAAGTCTGCCACCGTCTTTGGCACCAACAAGCGTGTCAACTTCACAAAGACTGGCAACGGCATCACCCTTAACCTCGACACCGTCCCCACTGATATTGATTATATCGTTGAGTTGACGTTATAGTATAGGCTTTCTCGCCTTATCATATTTCAAATACAACCCGCAGCAACCATCCAGTTGCTGCGGGTTTGCTTATATGTAAGTATCGCTTTCTTCCTCAAATATATTCTATATTGATTATCAATGACTTACATTTGTATGGTACAAAAATGTTTCCTCAATTTGAGTAGTATTGATTAGAAAACATCTTGGATGTTATTAGTGCAGCATACATCATTGTGTTAACCCGCCTTTTAACCCTCTCAGACATTGCTCAAATTTTTTCAACAACAATACACTTGCTTCCATTTCTTTCTGCTGAAATTCAGGCATTCCAGCTGTTGAACTATGAGATAGACCATGGAGAAAATGTCTTTGTAATTCTGTAAATTCTTCTATTACTGATAATACAGACCTTAAGTCTTGATTACTAGTATAATTATTTATTTTGCATTTAATGGAGTTAATTTTGTTTGTATCAGAATTTATTGATTGGATGATGTCATAGATTTCTTTCACAAGATTATTAGCATCCAATATCTTTTTCCCATCTTTCAAAAAATATTGTGGTTTATTATTATGCAAATTCTTAATTATAGATGTAGACAATTCTATTTTCCCTGCATGAATTATCTTACAAAACTCATTCAAGTCTGCTTCAAATCGTTTTCTAATAATGTTACCAACCGTATCAGGTTGTAAAAGACCTTTATTAAATTGAGATTCTATATCATCAGGCTTTTTGATTTCATTATAATCATATAACTGTGGTCCCCTATTAGTTAAGTAGAGATTCATTAATAACCATTTATCCTTCTCATCTTCTGTATTCTTTATTATATCTTCAGTTATATTGTTAAATCCTATATTATGAGTAAAAATAATTTTTTGAAAATCTGAAAATTTAGATAAAAGATACTTCATCATAAATTTTCTATTACTAGAATCAAGGCTATTAACAATATCATCTAAGACTATAAGTTTATGAGATGCAGGATTATTTTGTTCCAATTTTAATATAATACTCAACAACAAAAGAGTTACGACTAAATGTAACTTTGCCTCATTAAACATAGTGCTAAGTCCATTACTTTCCCGTAAATGATGTGATTCATCTTCAAGAAAGATATCCAGGTCATCATTTTCTAAACCTATTCGGAGTGTTTCTATAAAATTATTCTCTAATGCATTATTTACCTCAGTGATTACTTCATTCTTATATCTATCACAAAAAACTTCTGTGTCAAATTCAGGAAAAAAACGGTTTTCTAATATTCTTCTTAAATTTATAATATCACGATTTTTTATTTTATCATCTGCTATTTCGTACGATATGTGTGAGATATCTATATGCGAAAGCATATAGCATTGATAATCTCCTGCTTGAAAACTATTAAAATCAGTATCGTTTACTTTTATTTCAATAGAGGAATTTACAGACCTATGCCTGTAACTGTTATAAAAATTTTCTTCTTCCGCTTTTTTCTGTTCTTCACTTGCACCGACAGGTATTATATTATAGAGCAATCTCTCCCTGTAGAAGATAAGCTTTATTGCCTCAAATATGGAACTTTTTCCCGATCCATTTTCTCCATATAGCAATAAATTTTTCTTTTCTGGTCCCAGTATTAAGGCTATCCTTGCGTTAAAAGCCTTGAATTTATTTATTTCAATTTTTTCCATAAGTAATATTATTTATTTTGTGGTTCTGAAAAAATTAACTAATAATTGTTTTTTATATTCTGTTCTTTCCTGCAAAGCCGTATAACTTATACCATCTTTATTCTTTGAAAGAAACTTCTTTAATTCTTCATTCCCAGTGCGTAAATAATCATTTCTTTTGTCCAAATATTTTTTATTTTTCTTATGAATATCAAGTATAGCTAAATTGCCTAAGTCATCTATATGCATAGCTAGAGAATACCCATTCCAATCTTCTGAAAGATTATTTGCATCACGTGATGTCAATAGACGATCTGTCTTATAATCAGGAATACAAATTGGATTTTCTAAATAGTGAGCCAACAGCGCATACCCATATTTCAGTCTTCCAAGATAATTGAATTGCTCGAACTCAACATCGTCTTGAAAATTGTCTTTTACATGTTCTCCAAATGATATCTGCTTTATTATTATATATATACCAAATTTTACAGACGAAGTTGATCCCATAAAATAGCTATAACGAACAACTGCTTTCAAAATATGTATTAACTCTTTTTCGTTTGAGAATCCGTATTTGAACAAATATGTAATAATAGCATATTTGGGATATCTATTACTATAGATATCTATTAATTGAAGCCATGCGGCAAGTTCAGTTTTCTCATTTTTCCTGTCATCATATTCCCTTAACAATGAAGTTATTTTCAGCAAATCTTTTATAATCTCTGCTTGTGTGTTACGACTTATAGGAGAATTAGGACCCGCAAAGAACTCTCTCATACTGATTTCATTCTTAGTATTACCATCCCTACCTCTAATAATATGAGAATAATAACGAAATATCTCATCAACACTCAAATTTATGGATTCACATTCGTCACGAAAACGAAACCATAATTGAATAAAATTGTCTTTTTCAGATTCTGATATCGACTTAGCATATAATCTTGCCTTAAATATATCAGCATCTTGTAAATCCATTCCTCTATTATTTATAGTTTCAAATATAGTTAAAGCTTTATTTTCTGCACTATTGATAGTCGTATCAGTTAATTCTATCGGTAATAAGTAAATACATTCAAGCATAAATCGAATAAAGAACTTTAGTTGATTTACTCCTTCTTCTTCCTT
>ERZ772910.1377-NODE-1377-length-12446-cov-4.677346_pt1 | contig 12446 bp, 10 predicted proteins | sample MGYA00511357_ERZ772910 | MGnify/ENA primary metagenome ERZ772910 (study PRJEB29015, sample SAMEA2738096) | human oral metagenome | biome: human oral; feature: human-associated habitat; material: saliva | place: China | collected 2193 ...
CATCTGATATACTTTTTGCTAATTTGTGATTTTTTAACATTCCCTTTATATTTAAGTCTTCTATACAGATTATATCGTGGTTATTGATAATTTTTGTACTCAACTTATTTATAAAGTCTTTTCTTTTATTTCTAATTTTATTATGTATCTTTGCTACTTTTTTCTTTTGTTTTTGATAATTCTTACTATCTGATAGTTTTTTATCGCTATCTTTAGCAAGTTTACATCTCTTTGATAGTTTTCTTTGTTCTCTTTTTAGTTTTTTTTCATATTCTTTTGATAGCTTCAAATTTTCTACTTTTGTACAATCACTCATTGTTGCAAATTCTTTTATTCCTAAATCTATTCCAATATTTTTATTAGTTTTTGGTAATTCTTCTATTTCTTCTTCACATAATATTGAAACAAAATAATGATCAAGACTATTTTTACTTATTGTTACTGATTTAATTATACCTTTTATTTCTCTATGCAATTTGATTTTAACTAGCGATTTTAATTTAGGAAGTTTTATGTAGCTATCTTTAATATATATTGTGTTTTGATTATTTGTAGTATAGCTTTGGACTGGGTTAGATTTACACTTATATTTTGGAAAACCAAAATCTTTATTTTTAAGAAAATTCTTAAAAGCCTTTTCTAAATTTAATTGTGCATTAGCAAGAGCTAAGCTATCTACTTCTTTTAAATAAGGATATTCTTCTTTATATTTAGCAGGAGTAGGATATTTAGTTTTAATTCCTGTTGATTTATATTCTTCATAATCTTTCTTTCTATCATCTAACATAAGGTTATAAACTTTTCTAACACAACCAAAGTTTTTTGAGAAAAAGATTACTTGTTCTAAGGTAGGATATATTCTGAATTTATATGCTTTTTTAATTATCTTCATTTCCTCCTCCTTACTTGCTCCACCAATACTCAATACAAAAAAACTTCTACTCCAAAAATACTCCTTTTTTATTACCTTTAATTGATTTGATTATATCATATTTTTGAAACAATTTCAAGATAAAAAAGCAATTCATCCCCTACTTATAGAAGTAGAGGACTTCTTGCTAGATATTGTTAAAAATATTTTTTACATTCTCATAGTTTACTCTGTCTTTTCCTTTCCACCAATGAAATGGATATGAAAAATATTGTCTTAAATCTCCAGAATCTCTTTCAAACATTGGAGTAAAGCTATCCCAGAAACCTCTATGTTCTTTTGCTTCTAAAATTCCACATATTCCTAAAGTTTCCAATAAGCCTGTAACTTCATCTTTATTTGAAGGAAATAATTTTTCTTTAGCTAATTCATTTCTTAACATAGTAGCTGTTTTTATTTCATCAAAATTATCTGCAAATGATAAAATTTCCTTTAAAATTTGATAATCTTCTTCTTTTGGAATTTTTTTCTCCATATTTAAAAATTCAGATAAATAGTAATAAGGTTTATGAATTTCTCCCCAAATTCCTCCACTACAATATTTTACCCAATTAAAAAATGTAGGAGTGATTTTTTTAGGGATTTTATATTCTTTCCCTCTATCATATTTGAGCCAACTTCTAGCATAGATATATGAGGCTAAAATGTATCTATAGTCTAAATCTCTAGTTGAAAGACTATATAAAAAGGCATTAGATACTTCTTCTAAAGATATTTTCGTAAGTATTTTTTCAAGATTAGTAATAAATTCCTTTTCCGTAACAGGTATATCTTCTCTAAGTAAGTCCATTTCTTTTATATATTCTACTTCCTCATGATTTAAACTTGATTTATTTTCCATATATTTTAAAAATAATCTTTTAGCTTTTTTATCTATCATATTTCACCCTTCAAATTTCTTTACTATTTCTAGCTTTTAATATTCTATATTATTTTTTTCTAAATATTCCTCGTAAGATTTGTATTTATCCTTATTATCTAAAAAATTAAACCAAGCATTATAGTAAATTCTACACTCTTCTATATATTCTTTATTATCTTTTCCTAATTTTTTTGATAATTCTAAAAAGTCATCTAAATCAGCTAAGGCTTCTGTTTTGGCTTCTTTTTCTGAACTAGCTTTATCAAGTAAAAGTCCCCAAGGCATTTCATGTATAGAAAAATCTATATAATTTGATAAAATTGTATACTTTTGCTTTATAGCTGGTAAATAATCTGGCTCTTTTTCTAAAAGTTTATTTACTAAATTAATTTTGTCGCCAAATTCATCATAAAGTAGGCTAAAATATTTTAGATAATAGTCATTTTCTTCTTTATCTCCTATTAAAAATTTTAAAGCAAAAATTCCACCATTGTCTATATCTTTTTTTAATACTTTTAAAAATTTTCCAATAAATTGTGAAGATATATCCATTTTATCTGTATATGAACTAATAAAATCTTTGAATTCATCAGTGCTTATTTCATCTTGATAATTTCTTTTTTCATATTCTTGTAGTAACTTATATCTTTCTTTTCTTTCTTCTCTTGTTAAATACTCATCTTTTGGATATTTTTCAAAGATATCTAAATAGTCTTTAAAGATTAGCTTCATTTAAATGCTCTTCCTTTTAAATCTAGGATATGATTAACTCCTAATTTATCTAAGGCTGATTCTAAATTATCTATTATCTTAGGACAAACAAAAGGATCTGTAAAGTTTGCAGTTCCTACTGCAACAGCACTTGCTCCTGCTGAGATAAAATCTATTACATCCCATTCATCCATAACTCCACCCATACCAATTATTGGAATATTAACTGCTTGTGCAACTTGATACACCATTCTAATTGCCACAGGCTTTATGGCAGGTCCTGATAAACCACCAGTTGTATTAGCTATTATTGGCTTTCCAGTTTTTCTATCAAGAACTATACCTACTAAAGTATTTATCATTGTAAGTCCATCTGCTCCACCTGCTTCAACTGCTTTTGCCATTGCAACTATATCTGTTACATTAGGAGATAGTTTTACATATACTGGAACAGATGAAACAGCCTTTACTTTTTCAGTTAGGTTTCTTGCTACATCTGGATCTGTTCCAAACTGTATACCTCCATGCTTAACATTAGGACAAGATATATTAAGTTCTAAAGCCTTAACATTAGGAGATTTTGAAATTCTATCTGCCACATATACATAGTCTTCTATGTCACTCCCCGCAACATTTGCTATTATTGGAACATCATAAGCTTCTAATTTCTTTAATTGATTAGAAATTATTTCATCAACTCCTGGATTTTGTAAACCTATTGCATTAAGCATTCCACTTGAAGTTTCTGCTACTCTTGGTGTTGGGTTTCCAAATCTTGGTTCTTTTGTTGCTGCCTTTATCATAATTGCACCTAATTTTGAAATATCATAAAGTTCTGCATATTCTATTCCAAAAGCAAAGCAACCAGAGGCTGGCATAATTGGATTTTTTAAATCTAAGCCTGGAATTTGTACTCTTAATCTTTCACTCATTTTATCTCCTATTATTCAATCTCAACATCACTAGCTAAATAAACTGGTCCGTCGTAGCAAACTCTTGTATATTCAACCTTCTTCTCATCATAAGCAATTATGTCTTTGTCTTTTTTCTTTTTCTTACAAACACAGGCATAACAAGCACCTATTCCACAAGCCATTCTATTTTCAAGAGAAACATAACCATCTTCTCCAACTGTACTTATCAATGCTTTTAACATTGGTACAGGTCCACAACTATAGTATTTATCAAAGACTAAGTTATTTTCTGCTTGAAGTTTTTTTATAACATCTGTTACAAAACCTTTTATTCCTACACTTCCATCAACTGTTGAAACATAAGTTTCTCCAAACTTTTTAAATTCTTCTTCATAGAAAACTTCATCTTTTGTGTTAAATCCTAGTATAGCTATAGTTTTTATTCCTCTTTGATTAAATTGTTTAGCTAGTTCATATAGAGGAGGAACACCTATTCCCCCTCCAACTAAAAGTGCAGTTTGCCCTTTTTTCAATGAAAGAACATCATAGCCTCTACCTAAAGGTCCCATTATATCTATTTCACTTCCATTTTTGATATCAGCCATAAATTTAGTACCTTCTCCAACTATTCTATATATTATAGTTACTAAATTTTCTCCTCTATCTATTTCAGAAATTGAAATAGGTCTTCTTAGCATGTATTCTCTCCCGTCACCTATTCTAATATTTACGAATTGACCAGGAGTTCTACATTCTTTTACAAAATTTCCTTTTATTTTCATTTTATATGTATCTTTTGCTATTTGTACATTTTCCTCAACTGTACAATCTTCCATTTTCATAAATATCTCTCCTATCTGTTTCCTTAATTCTTTATATAAGTCAAAAATAATTAAATTATAATTTTAATAAATTTTCTTTGAAAGTATCATTATTTGTTTAAATAGGATTACTGCGACGTCCTATAATGTTGAAAGAGCCTTTGTGGAGCTCTAGAAACATTATAGGCTGGCAAGTAATCATTATATATAACTTGAAATTATTATAGAATTTTTTCAAAGAAAATTTAAAGACCTACTTAGTAATGAACTATTTTGACTTATAAACTTTGTACTCTGAAAGACATTGATTCAATAACTCTTAATAGTGCATTTGCAGTATCAAGTGATGTGAAACAAATTACTCCATGTTCAGTAGCTTTTCTTCTAATTTTAAATCCATCTTTTTCACTAGATTTTCCTTTTGTTGTAGTATTTATTACTATATCTACATCTCCATTTTGTATTGCATCTAAGACACTGTAATCTGAGTTATCTATTTTTCCAACCTTTTTAACTTTTAATCCATGTCCTTCAAAATATGCTCCTGTTCCTTCTGTTGCTACAATTGAGAATCCTACATCAGAGAAACCTTTTGCAAGATTTAATGCAGCTTCTTTATTTTTATCATCTATAGTAAATAGAACTCTACCATAGTCTTTTATTTTTACTCCAGCAGCAGTAAGTCCTTTATATAGTGCTTTTTCTAAATTTATATCTGTTCCTATAACTTCTCCTGTTGATTTCATTTCAGGTCCTAATGTTGTATCAACATTCTTTAATTTTTGGAAACTGAATACAGGTACTTTTACAGATACAAAGTTTCCTACATCTGCAATATCTTTTGTAAATCCTAAGTCTCTTAATTTTTTACCTAGGATACATTGCATAGCTATATTTGCAACAGGAACTCCTGTAACCTTACTTAAGAATGGTACTGTTCTTGAAGCTCTTGGGTTAACTTCAAGTACATAAATTTCTCCCTTACTTACAACATATTGAATATTGATAAGTCCTTTAACTTTTAATCCACTAGCTAATTTTTTTGTATAGTCTATCAAAGTTTCAATTTCATTTTGAGATAAACTTTGTGGTGGATATATTGAGATAGAGTCTCCACTATGTACTCCTGCTCTTTCAATATGTTCCATTATTCCAGGTATAAAAGTATTTTCTCCATCAGATATAGCATCAACTTCTATTTCCTTACCTATCAAATATCTATCAATTAATACTGGATGTTCAGGATTTATATGTACTGCTTTTTCCATATATTTCTTTAAATCTTCATCATTGTATACTATTTCCATAGCTCTACCACCAAGTACATAAGATGGTCTAACTAATACAGGATATCCTATTTCATTTGCATTCTTTAAGGCAGTTTCTACATCAAATGCTGTTTTTCCTAATGGTTGAGGAATTTTTAATTCTATAAGTAATTTTTCAAATCTATCTCTATCTTCAGCTGTATCTATTGAATCAAGAGAACTTCCTAAAATTTGTATTCCATTTTTAACTAATTTATCAGCTAAGTTAATTGCAGTTTGTCCTCCAAATTGTACAACAACTCCAAGTGGTTTTTCTAAATCTAAGATTTCCATAACATCTTCTTGTGTTAAAGGTTCAAAATATAGTTTATCTGAGATTGAGAAATCTGTTGATACAGTTTCAGGATTATTATTTATAACTATTGCTTCATAACCTAATTTTTTAATTGCCATAATAGCATGTACTGTTGCATAGTCAAATTCTATTCCTTGTCCTATTCTTATAGGTCCTGAACCAAGAACAACTATCTTTTCTTTATCGCTTCTTGTTGATTCATTTTCAAATTCATAAGTTGAATAGAAATATGGAGTGTTAGAATCAAACTCAGCAGCACAAGTATCAACCATTTTATATACAGGTCTTATATTGTGTTTATGTCTTAATTCTGTTATTTCTGGTTCTGTCATTTCCCATCTATGTGCTATAACTCTATCAGAGAAACCAAAAGTTTTAACTTTTCTTAAAAGTTCTATATTTCCTTTGTTATCTTTTAATAGATGTTCTAAATCTATTATATTCTTCATTTTATTTAAGAAGAATAAATCTATTTTTGTATATTCATGAATTTCTTCTATACTTACATCTCTTCTTAGTGCTTCACCTATAAAGAATAATCTTTCATCTCCAGCTAATTTAATTCTTTTAATTATCTTTTCTAATGAGAATTCTTCTCCATTAGGTAAACCTAAATGATGTACTCCATATTCAAGCGATCTTATAGCTTTAAGTAAAGATTCTTCTAGAGTTCTACCTATTGCCATAACTTCCCCTGTCGCTTTCATTTGAGTTCCTAGATATCTATCCCCATCTCCAAATTTATCGAATGGGAATCTTGGAATTTTTGTTACAACATAGTCTATTGCTGGTTCAAAACAAGCATAAGATGAGTTAGTAACTGGGTTTATAATTTCATCTAAAGTCATTCCAACAGCTATTTTTGCAGCAATTTTTGCTATTGGATAACCTGTTGCTTTAGAGGCAAGTGCTGATGAACGAGAAACTCTTGGGTTTACTTCAATTATATAGTATTTGAAAGAATTAGGATCAAGTGCTATTTGCACATTACATCCACCTTCAATTTTTAATGCTCTTATGATTTTTAAAGAAACATCTCTTAACATATGATTTTCTCTATCAGTCAATGTTAAACAAGGTGCAACAACTATTGAGTCTCCTGTATGTATTCCAACAGGATCTATATTTTCCATGTTACATACAACTATTGCAGTGTCATTGCTATCTCTCATAACTTCATATTCTATTTCTTTGTATCCTGCTATTGATTTTTCAAGCAAACATTGATGAACTGGTGAATAGTTTAATCCATTTGGTACAATTTCTTGTAAATCTTCATCATTGTAACAAATTCCTCCACCTGTTCCTCCCATTGTAAATGCAGGACGAACAATTACTGGATACCCAATTTCACGAACGAACTCATAAGCTTCTTCAACTGTTGTAATAATATCAGATTCAGGTACTGGTTCATTAAGTTCATTCATAAGATTTCTAAATAGTTCTCTATCTTCTGCTTGTTCAATTGAACTTAATTTAGTTCCTAATAGTTCTACCCCATATCTGTCCAATACACCACTTTTATGAAGTTCTACAGCAAGGTTAAGTCCTACTTGCCCTCCTAATGTTGGCAATAGTGCATCTGGTCTTTCTTTGCGGATAACTTTACTAACGAACTCTAAAGTAAGAGGCTCCATATATACTTTATCTGCAATTTCTTTATCAGTCATAATAGTTGCTGGATTTGAGTTTACTAATATTACTTCATATCCTTCTTCTCTTAATGAAAGACATGCTTGTGTTCCAGCGTAGTCAAATTCTGCAGCTTGACCTATTGTAATTGGTCCAGAACCAATTACTAAAATAGTTTTTATATCATTACGTTTTGGCATTGTTATTCTCCTTATTATCTTAGTACTAAACTTTTATACTTATCTATTTACTATTATTTCTTCTTACTTTCTTTGAAAGCTTTCATATTATCTATAAATTGGTCAAATAGATAGTTAGGATCATGTGGCCCTGGTGATGCTTCTGGGTGATATTGAACTGTGAAGACTGGATATTTTTTATGTCTTACACCTTCACAAGTTTTATCATTTACTGATAAATGAGTAAGTTCTAAGTCTGTGTCTTTTAACGATTCTATATCAACACTATAACCATGGTTTTGTGATGTTATATCAACTTTTCCTGTTAATAGATTTTTAACTGGGTGGTTAGCTCCGCGGTGTCCAAATTTTAATTTATAAGTTTTTGCACCTGATGCTAAAGAAATAAGTTGGTGTCCCATACAAATTCCAAAAATTGGAATTTTCGGTATTACTTCTTTAAGCATTTCAATTGTTTCTGGAACATCCACTGGGTCCCCTGGTCCATTACTTAACATAATTCCATCTGGATTTAGTCGGAAGATTTCTGCTGCTGTTACATTATGAGGAACTACTACGATATCACAGTTTCTTTCATTTAATTCTCTTAATATACCTGATTTCATACCTAAATCTACTAGAACTACTCTATATCCGCTTCCTGATGATAAGAAAGCTTTTTGTGTAGAAACTTGTTCTATTTGGTTAGTTGGTAATGTTGTATTTCTTAATTTTTCTAACTCTTCTTCTGGATCCATACAAAGGTCTGTTATTATCCCTTTTACTGTACCGTGTTCTCTAATTTTTCTAGTTAGACTACGAGTATCTATACCTGAAATGCCAGGGATATTTAGTTCTTTTAGTACTTCATCTAAACTATATTCAGTTCTAAAGTTTGATGGTTTGTGACATACTTCTCTTACTACTAATCCTTTAATACTTGGATTAATTGTTTCAAAGTCATCTCTATTGATTCCGTAGTTTCCTATTAATGGATAAGTAAATGTAACTATTTGACCATTATATGATGGATCTGACAATGTTTCTTGATATCCTGTCATACCAGTATTGAAAACTACTTCTCCTGTCATTGGTGTATTAGCTCCAAAACCATAACCTTTATAAACCGTTCCGTCTTCTAAAATTAGCTGTCTATCATAACTATACATAGCTTCTCTCACTTTCTTTATTTTTTATATTAAAAATTTTTCTTATATATCAAATACTTCTGAATCTTTATAAGCTACTTTACCTTCACTTAATGTTAAAACTGGTATACCGTAGATTTCTTCTCCTACATAAGGAGTATTTCTACCTTTTGATAAGAATTTTTCTGGGTCAATTTTTAATGATTTTTCTAAATCAATTACTACTAAATCTGCATATCCATTTTCTTCTAATCTACCATATGGAAGGTCAAATGTATCTGCAACTTTTTCAGTCATTAGTTTTACTAGTAAGTCTAATGAGAATACTCCAGTTTTTACAAATTTTGTATAAAGTTGGCTGAATGCTGTTTCACTTCCAACAATTCCAAATGCAGCTTTTCTCATCGATAAGTCTTTCTCATGAGTAGCGTGTGGAGCATGGTCTGTCGCTATTACGTCGATTGTTCCATCTAATAAACCAGCGATAAGGGCATTTCTATCTTCACGTGCTCTTAGCGGTGGATTCATTTTCCACATTCCGTTATCTTCTGGAATATCCATTTCATCACTTATAAGGTGGTGAGGACATACTTCACAAGTTACTTTTATTCCTGCTGCCTTCGCTTCTCTTACTACCCTAACTGATTCTTTAGTAGATACGTGACAAACATGGTAATGACATCCTGCTGCTTCAGCTAGAAGAACATCACGTGCAATCTGAACACTTTCACATACTGAAGGAATTCCTGGTAAATCTAATTCACGACTTCTACGTCCACAGTGCATACACCCTCCGCGGATTAATGAGTTATCTTCACAGTGGGCTACGATTGCTTTATTTAATTTAGCAGCAACCATCATAGATTCATACATCATATTAGCATCCTGTACTCCTCTACCATCATCACTAAAGGCAAACACATGCTCAGCTAATTCTTCAAAATCAGCATATTCTTTTCCTTCTTCACCTTTTGTTATAGCTCCAAATGGTATAGCTCTAATTACTGAATCACGTTCAATAATATCTAGTTGTAATTTTAGGTTCTCATAGTTATCTGGTACTGGATTTAAGTTTGGCATAGGCATTGCTGTAGTAAATCCACCACGAGCTGCTGCTCTTGAAGCATGATAAATGTTTTCTTTATATTCAAATCCTGGTTCTCTCCAGTGTACGTGAACATCTATAAATCCTGGTGAAACGAATTTCCCTTCTAAGTCTAATACCTTAGCTCCACTCTCTTCAATGTTCTCAGATATTTTTACGATTTTTTTATCATCAACTAAAATATCTCTTTCTACTAATACACCATTTTCTAAAATTTTACCGTTTTTTAAAAGTAACATATGCTTCTCCTCTTTATAAATTATTATCTTTAATTATTTTTTCTATCATTGCCTGTCTCATGAACATTCCATTTTTCATCTGTTCAAAGATTACTGATTTAGGTGCTTCAACTAGTTCCGAAGCTATTTCCATATCTCTATTAACAGGTGCCGGATGCATCACTATTGCTGATTTTTTTAATCTTTCATAGCGCTCTTTAGTTAATCCAAAATTATTATGGTATTCATCTTTACTTAGTCCCATCTTAGAGTCATGTCTTTCATGTTGAACTCTTAACAACATACAAACATCAACTTCTCCAACTACTTTATCAAAGTCTACTACTTCTCCAAGTGTCTCGTCTTTGAAAATATCAGGACAAACAAATCTTACTCTTGCTCCTAATCTCGTAAGCATGTTGTAATTACTTCTTGCTACTCGAGAATTTTTAATGTCTCCAGCAATGATTACATTAAGATTTTCGAATGTTCCGAATTTCTCATACATTGTCATTAAATCAAGTAAACATTGGCTTGGATGTTCTCCACTACCATCTCCTCCACTTAAAATCGGAATATTTAAGTTAGTCAATTCATTGTAGTAAGCGTCTTGACCATGTCTAATAACCAACATGTTACAACCTAACATTTCTAACGTTTTACAAGTATCGTATAATGTTTCACCTTTATTTACTGATGATGTTGAAGCCTCGAAGTTTATAACATTTAATCTATGTTTGTGCTCAGCTACCTCAAAACTATGTTTCGTTCTAGTTGAGTTTTCAAAGAATAAGTTTGCTACATATAAGTCTTCTCTTGGCTCTACCTGCTTACCATTTTTCAACTCTAAAGCTCTTTCTATCAGTTGATAAACTTCTTCATTTGTTAAGTCTGACATTTTTACTATATTTCTCATAGTGTTTCCTCCATTTTGTATAAAAAAATACCTTGTATCCATTTGGCTACAAGGTATGACTGTTCATCAACTATTAAATTCAAGTTATTATCTGGGCATAGTTATACCTAAATATAGCTATACTCAAATAAAGTATAAACTTTAAATTCAATCCCTTGTTAGCCTCTCTGGACTACCTTAAAAAGATTTTATATTTAAATTAATAATATTTCTTCAACATCATCTACTTCATTTAAATGAACTTGTACATTTTCTTTTCTTGAAGTAGGAATATTTTTTCCAATATGATCTGCTCTAATTGGCAGTTCTCTATGTCCCCTATCTACAAGAATCGCAAGTCGAATTGCTTTTGGACGGCTAGCATCCATAATAGCATCTATCGCTGCTCTTACCGTTCTTCCTGTATAAAGAACATCATCTACAATAATTACAACTTTGTTTGTCAAATCAAGTTTAAAACGTGGAACTTTTATTTCAGGTTCGTCACTTATTTTTTCTAAATCATCACGATAAAATTTTATATCAAGTGTTTCTACTGGAATATTAGTATTTTCAATTTCTTTGATTTTTTGTTTTAATCTTTTGGCGATATGAATCCCTCTAGTTTGAATACCTACTAAAACAATATCATCTAATTTGTTTTGTTCGATAATTTCATTCGCAATTCTAGTAATCATTCTAGAAATCATTGTTTCGTCGAAAAGAATTTGTTTTTTCATACTTCACCTCAAAAAAATAGCCTACTCTATTGAGCAGGACAGCATAAATAAACTTGGTTTTCCAATTAATAAATCTTTGCTGACCTCTCTGGATCACATTAAAGATGTGTTATTCAAATTATCAATATTATATACCATAATAAGAGATTTGTCAAATGTATAATGGATTATTGGAGCAATTAAATGTCTCCAATAATCCACTTTTCTTTTTATTCATTCTCATCCTTTTCTTTCCATCTCGCACTAGCTACCCCAGCCGAGACAAAACCTAATATTAAAAATGCAGCTATAATAATTTTCATCATAATTTTTCTCCTATAACGATCTGCTAACCTCTAATTTATTCGAATTTCAGTACTTCTTTATTCGTAATGTTTATAACCTTAGTTGCAACATTATCGATAAATTCCATATCGTGACTGACACCATAATTAGTATTCCAGGATATTTCTTTAATATTTTCTCTACCGCTTCTATCGCAACAACATCTAAAAAGTTAGTTATCTCATCTAATAACAGTACATCTGTTTTTCTAAAAAGTAAACTTACGAAATAAAGTTTAACTTTCTCCCCTTTGCTTAAAACTGATATCTTCTTATTGATATCATCTCCTCTAAAATTTAGTAAAGCTAGTATATTCCTAAGTTCTATATCATCTAGTGTAGTA
>ERZ772910.1378-NODE-1378-length-12438-cov-3.060486_pt1 | contig 12438 bp, 11 predicted proteins | sample MGYA00511357_ERZ772910 | MGnify/ENA primary metagenome ERZ772910 (study PRJEB29015, sample SAMEA2738096) | human oral metagenome | biome: human oral; feature: human-associated habitat; material: saliva | place: China | collected 2193 ...
GGCCTGGCTGTTAAATCTTCTCAGACTTGCCAATTCCGCCTCGCAGGAAGTGATCGAAGGAATTACGGCGCTGACCGCAGTCTTCGTTCTCTATTATGTCAGCAACTGGATGCTCTCCAAGTCGGAAACAGAAGCATGGTCCTCCTACATTAAGTCCAAGGCAGAACAATCTTCTGCCAGCAACAATACGAGGGCACTTGGCTTCACCGCCTTCCTCGCTGTTTTCAGAGAGGGCGCGGAGGTGGTTCTGTTCTTCCAGCCGATGCTTGCGGGGGACAATATTCATTCCGTCTTTATGGGATTCATCATCGGTTGCATTTCACTGGTGTTCGTTTACCTTGCCATCCACTTCCTGAGTCTCAGGATTCCGATTAAGCCGTTTTTCACCTTCACCAGCATCCTGATGTTTGTGATGTCCATTTCCTTCCTGGGCGGCGGCATCAAAGAGTTGATCGAGGGAGACGTGCTTCCAATGACTTCCCCTGCATGGCTACAGTGGATCCCGTCCAATGATCTGATGGATGTGTTAGGTATTTATCCGACGCTGCAGACGTTGATTCCTCAGCTAATCCTGTTAGTAATCACCGTGGTGGTCTATGTGAAGCAGACCAAGAAAAATCATGCGCTGCATGCACAGGCATTGGCAGAACATGAGGCTGCAGAAGCAAAGCGCATCGCGGAGGAAAAGAAGGCTGCGGATGAGCAGCTTAGAAAGACCATCCGCGAAGTAGTGGAGCAGGTTCTTGCCGAGAAATCGGGACAGCAGTAACGCATATAATGATCGGAAAAGCTCAGCCTTTCCCGTGAATTATAGATCAAAAAACCATTTCATTTAGAGGAGGGAACAATGAAAAAGAAAGTAATTTCAACTCTTTTCTCCGTTGCGGCCGTATCGGCAATGCTGATCACCGGCTGTGGAAGCTCGAACAGCGCGCAGACTCAGTCGTCCAGCGCACCGGCTTCCAGCGCGGCAGCTTCTACCGAAGCAGTCGCAGCAACGGCAACTTCGGATGCAGGAGCAGCAGCACCGGGAGACGCTGCAGGATTCACAGAGAATCCGATCTTCGAAGATGCAAAGGTAGACTTTATGAATGTCTCCGCCGTTTATTTCCAGCCGGTTCCGATGGCACCCGGACAGGAAGATATTTCCAAGTTTAATATGCATCTGGAGTGCGATGTGCATGCACTGAAGAACGATCTTGGATACGGTGTCGGTGACTGGATTCCTTATCTGACCATTGACTATGATATCAAGGGATCTGATGGAAAGACTGCAGCTTCGGGAACCTTCATGGAAATGAGCGCTTCCGACGGCCCGCACTACGGCGCTAATATCAACCTTCCGAAGGCGGATACCTACAGTGTTACCTTTACCTTCCACAGCCCGGCTGAGAATGGATATCTGATTCACTCTGACAAAGAGACCGGCCCCGGAGGAGTTCTGGAAGATCACTTCAAGAATGGAAACCTGACCTATACCTATAAGGGATGGGATTACACACCGCAGGAGTGGTAAAGAGTACGGCAACTTGAATGTTTTTTCTGGTACGCTGTGTCCGATCTCAGTCGGAGGCAGCGTACTGCCACGTTTATTACGAGGAAAAGATTTTGTTAAAATACTTTGTAGAATCAACTGAACAATTGATGATCATGATGTTGTTGATCGGCTTAATCGGCGCCTATGCGGTAAAAACGATAAGGGATACCGGTGCCAGAATCATCGGAATTGCCACCCTGTGCGGTTTTATTTTGTCTTTTATCATGACCTGGTTTAAAACAGAAACCAATCTGATTGATACCGCAACCTGGAACCTGCGTAATTTTACGGTTTCAATCATTGCATTTATATTTTTTATCCTGTTTGCAATCATTAAGAAACAGGCGGAAAAGAAAAAAAAACCGCTTTCTTTTGTGATCCGGATTCTCCCCTCTTGTATGCTGGGCGTACAGGTGGTGATGTTAATGGTGTATTATTTGACGGTTTTTCTGGAGAATCCACACACCATTCTGTTAACGGATTCTTCCGTTTTATCGACGTCCTTCCTGTTCAAAGTGATCGGCTGTTTCTTCGGCCTGGTCCTGACCTACCTTGCGGGACTTGCAGTGAAAAGCGCTTCCATCCGGCTTTCCGAAGGAACCATTGTTTTGCTTCTGGTCCTTGCAAACATAGTGAATTTCGTCAAATACCTGACGAATGCCATCGGGGTACTGCTTGCACGTAGAATCATCCCCTCCAATCACACCTTATTTGTGATTTCTAAAAATGCGGCCAACTATGGAGATCTTTTTATTTTCCTCACGATGCTGGTTAGTGTTTTTTCTCTGATTTTCCTGTTCTTAAAGAGCTTGCATGTGAATGAACCGTGGACGAATCCGGCGGAGCACCGTAAGATTCGTGCGAGGTGGCGCAACAACCGTAGATGGTGTGTGACCGGAATCGTTGTCTTTTTTCTAGTCATTATGAATATGACGACAATTTCCGCTTATGCCAACAGAGAGGTGGAACTGAGCCCGATTGAGAAGGTGAAGATTCAGGACGACGCCTTGTACATTCCCTTCGATCAGGTGAACGACGGTCATTTGCACCGTTTCGGGTACACGACAGACGACGGCATCACTTTGAGAATGATTGTCATCCAAAAACCGAATTCTTCCGCCTATGGTGTCGGCATGGACTGCTGTGATATCTGCGGAGAAACCGGTTATTACGAGAAAGAGGGGCAGGTCATCTGTAACCGTTGTGATGTGGTCATGAACATCAATACCATCGGATTTAAGGGCGGCTGCAATCCGAAGATCGTGGATTATCATATTAAGGACGGACATATCATTGTTCCGATCCAGAGCATGCTGCAGTATAAGGATGATTTTAAAAATGTTCGTACAGACGTAACAACACAGCAGTGAAAGGACTCATTTATGTTTTTCAGAATGATCAGAGGAACACTCCTCAGACAGTGGAAAAAAATGATCCTGATTGCCATCACGATCGCACTGGGCGCTTCGCTCGCAACTGCAATGCTGAGTGTGGTTCTGGATGTCGGAGATAAAATCAATCAGGAATTGAAAACCTACGGCGCCAATATTACGGTGGTGCCGAAACAGAGCTCGGTGGTCAGTGACCTCTACGATGTGGAGGGTGCCGCCGACGGTGGTGCGTATCTTCAGGAAAAGGAACTGGGAAAGATCAAGACCATTTTCTGGGCATTCAACATCGTGGATTATGCCCCCTTCGTGAGGGCGTCCGCTACCCTGAAGGACAATACGAAAGTTCTGGTAACAGGAAGCTGGTTCAACCATCACATGTCGCTGCCGACAGGAGAGGAGCTGGACGCAGGCTTGTCCAACCTCAGAAGCTGGTGGGATATTACGGAAGGCTCCTGGATGGACGAACAGAAGATGAAGAATCAGGACGTCTGCATGGTAGGAAGTGCTCTGGCACAGAAGGAAAAGATTCATGTAGGAGACATTCTTTCTCTTAAGGGCACGAAAACGCAAAAAGATTTGAAAGTGACCGGAATCTTTAATGCGGGCGGTGATGAGGACAATCAAATTTTCACACCTCTTCATATCGCACAGGCACTGGACGGCCTGGAAGGCAAGGTGGATTCGATCGAGGTCAGTGCGCTGACAACGCCGGACAACGATCTGGCAAAGCGTGCGGCAAAGGATCCGAAGTCCCTGACGGTTGCCCAGTATGAAACGTGGTATTGCACGGCCTATGTAAGTTCCATCTGCTATCAGATCCAGGAGGTGATTACCGGTTCCGTGGCATCTGCAGTGAGACAGGTGGCGGATTCGGAAGGCGCCATTTTGGATAAGACCAAACTCCTCATGCTCCTGATTACGGTGATGAGTCTGATCGGATCGGCGCTTGGCATCAGCAATCTGGTGACGGCAAGCGTGATGGAGAGAAGCAATGAAATCGGCTTGATGAAGGCGGTTGGGGCTCAGAATGCTTCCGTTACGGGACTTGTTCTTACGGAGATCCTGGTAACGGCTCTACTGGGAGGCACGGTCGGCTTCTTTATGGGAATCGGATTTGCACAGATTATCGGCAGAACGGTATTCGGGGCAGCGGTTACCATTCGGGCGATGATTATCCCGATTGTTGCGGTTCTGGTTGCCCTGGTGACCTTAGCCGGATCTCTCCCTGCCATTCGGATGTTACTGAAATTGGAACCGGCGGAAGTGCTTCACGGGAGATAAGATATGTCAAAAAACAGAATGTATTTCAGAATGATTACGGCCTCTCTATTTCGCCGCAGATCCAGAATGGTGGTCGCACTGCTTGCCATTGCCATCGGAGCTGCCATCCTTTCCGGTCTGATCACGATTTACCGCGATGTACCGAGGCAGATGGGAGCGCAGTTTCGGAATTACGGCGCCAATATGATTTTGACGGCCAACAAAGATTCTTTTACGGAAAAAGACCTTTCCAATGCAACGGATGTGGTGAAAAAAAATGAACTGGTCGGTGCAACCCCCTTCCGTTATGAAACGGTTCGTATTCATGAACAGCCTGTCATGGCTGCCGGAACGGATATGAAGAGCATCCGGAAGACCAGCCCTTACTGGCTGGTAGACGGGGCTTATCCCAAGGCGGAGAATGAGATGCTGGTGGGAGAGAAGGTGGCGGCGGACCTCGGACTGAAGGTAGGAGATAAGGTCAGTGTGGTCTACACACCGGAAGGTGGGGACGACAGGGAAGTGGAATTCAAGGTCGCAGGAACGCTCAGTACCGGCGGCTCGGAAGAAGATTATCTCTACTTGAATATGGCAGATCTGGAAGCCCTCACCGGACAAAAGGATCAGATTGATCTTGCGGAAGTCAGTATTTCTACCAATGCCGCCAGGCTGAACCAATATGTGAATGATATCAATAAAAAGGTTCCGGATCTTACCGCGAAGTTGGTCAAGAGAGTGACTGCATCGGAAACCACGGTCCTTTCCAAACTGCAGGCCCTGGTTCTGCTGGTGACCGTGATTGTGCTTGCACTTACCTTGATTTGTGTAGCGACCACAATGACAGCTGTGGTTTCGGAGAGGAGAAATGAAATCGGTCTCAGGAAGGCAATCGGTGCATCCGATGAGAGTATCATTGCCGAGTTCATGGGAGAAGGCATTGTGCTTGGAGCAGCCGGCGGTTTCATCGGTGTTTTTGTTGGATTTGGATTTGCGCAGTTTGTCAGCGTCAATGTATTCAGCAGCTATATTACGCTCAATGTCCTGTTGATTCCGCTTACGATCCTCGTCTCGATTGCCGTTTCAGGGATCGCCTGCCTCTTCCCGATCAAGAGTGCAACCAGCATTGATCCTGCTCTTGTGCTAAAAGGAGAATGATTTCTCCGCTTTCATAAGCAATTACATGACGAGAAAGAAAGGAACGAACCGATGAGTTTGTTAGAATTGAAGGATGTTTATAAGATTTACGGAGATTTACATGCACTGGACAATGTGAATTTCAAGGTGGAGAAGGGAGAATGGGTCTCCATTATGGGTCCCTCCGGTTCCGGCAAGAGTACGATGATGAACATCATCGGCTGTATGGATAAGCCTTCCAAGGGGCAGGTGTTGTTAGATGGCGTGGATATTGCCAAAGAGAACGCAAAGAATCTGACGACCATTCGAAGAGATAAAATTGGACTGATTTTTCAGCAGTTCTATCTGGTACAGTATTTGACTGCGCTTGAAAATGTGATGCTGGCGCAGTATTATCACAGCATGCCGGATGAAAAAGAAGCGCTGGAAGCACTGAGCCGCGTCGGTCTTGCAGACAGAGCGCATCACCTTCCCAGCCAGCTCTCCGGCGGTGAGCAGCAAAGGGTCTGCGTGGCAAGGGCACTGATCAATCATCCGGAAATTATTCTGGCGGATGAGCCGACCGGAAATCTGGATGATGCCAATGAAGAGATTGTGGTGGATCTTTTCCAGAAACTGCATGAAGAGGGCACGACGCTCGTGATTGTCACCCATGATCCGGAGGTCGGAGAGGTGGCACAGAGGCAGATTGTGCTTCGTAGCGGTAAGATCTCCAAGGAAACGAGAAACGAGCATTTTACCGGAAAAATCAGGTTCAACAACTAAGCGTTTGAGCGCCCGTACAGTGCCGGATGAACCGGAACAGAAGAAGGGGCGATTCAGAACTTGCAGCAAATCGGGATACCGTTGCAAGATCGAAAACGCGGAAAAGAGGAGAAATGAAAAGACGGATATCGATCTTTCTTTTACTGGGCATGACGAGTGCGGCTCTCCTTGCCGGATGTGGCGGGAAGGTCAGTTATAAAGACGGAACTTTTACCGGAAAAAGCGATCCTTATGAAAGCGAAGACGGCTCCGGAGATGCAGATGGGTACGGTGTGGTCAAGCTCACCATTAAGAACAACGCGATCACGTCCTGTGAATACAAGACGTATCAGCCGGACGGCACACCGAAGGATGATAAGTACGGCATGAAAGAGGGAGCAATTGCCAATAAAGATTTCTATAATAAGGCACAGAAGGCGGTAGCTGCCTGTGACGAATATGCTTCTATGCTGGTACAGAACGGCGAGTTGAAGGGAATCGATTCGATTTCCGGTGCGACTGTGAATTATAATGAATTTATGGATGCAGCAGGAAAAGCACTGGATCAGGCAAAGAAATGAGAAAGATAGGAAGGTTGTGTGGACACTTGAGTGGGATTTTGGCAGCGCTGCTGGTGCTGCTTGTTCTGCCATACCTGCATCAACCTTCCTTTCGCTTATTCTTGGAAGGAAAAAAAACGGATACCGTCAGCAGTGCGACCGTGCTTCTGGATGCACCGGGAGGAAATTTTTATATTCTGTTAAATCCAAAGCTCCATACCGATCAGAAGAAAAGAGAACAGTGGGTCGATTTTTTTCAGGGGAAGGATGTTTCCTTTATCTTTGAGGATCTTTCCTGTTCGGTTGCCAGAGCGGATTCTGCGGCGGTGGATCTGGCAAAGAGCTTTCAGTCCAGACTGCCGCAAAATCAGATGAAATTGGTACTGGAAGACACAGCGATGCTTCGTTCCAGAGTACAGGCCGGGAAGTATGATGTGGTGCTTGTATCGAAAGAGTTTTGTGATGCTGCGATGAATCAGAAGCAGTGGAAGGGGATCCTGATTCCGTATAGTAAAGAGGAGGAGAAATAAAGAGATTGAGAAAGTGGAATGCCTTGATCAGCGTGCTGATTTTGGCTCTTTTTATCGTTCATGCGGTTTCAGGAACGTATCAAATGGCAGGCATTCTTCCGGGAGGCTCTTCCTTTCGTAAGGTGCTTGCCTTTGTGATGCTCGTGCTGCTGATCCTGCATGCCTTGATCGGAACGATACTGGGGATAGAAACCGTAAAAGCTATGAAGAAGAGCGGAGTCTTTTATCTTCGGGAGAACCTGGCCTTCTTTGCCCAGAGAATCAGCGGATTTGCCATGCTCCTCTTCATTCTGGTTCATCTCCTGATCTTTTATGTCAAAGATTCCCCCAAATTTGTCCTGCATGATTTCGGCGTGCAGCAGCTAACCGTCAGCATCCTTCTGGTGGCGTGCCTGGTCGTGCATCTGGTCTTTGGGATCAGGCAGCTTCTCATTTCTCTGGGCATCCGATCTTTTTCGGAAATCCTGGCGGATGTGCTTTTTGTGGTTTCGGTGGTACTGCTCCTGTCCGCCATTGGCTTTCTGATCTATTTTTACAGGTGGAATCTAGCATGGAGACCGTAAATATTGTAGGAGCCGGACTGGCAGGGTTGTCTACGGCTCTGACACTTGCCAAACAGCATCAGCCCTGCAGACTCATTTCCGCACAGGCATCCGAGCGGGCGCAGTCGGTGCTGGCGGAAGGAGGTATTAACGGTGCGCTGAACAACATGGGAGAGGGAGACTCCATTCTCCTGCATGAGGAAGATACGTGTCTGGCAGGCTGTCAGATTGCAGACGAGGAGGCAGTCAGAGGACTGACCGGTCATGCGCCTGCAATCATTCAGATGCTGGCGGACCTGGGCGTACCCTTTAACCGTCAGGACGGGAAGATCTTGCAGCGCTCCTTCGGCGGACAGAGAAAAAAGAGGACTGCTTTTGCCAAGAGTAGCACCGGCAAGATGATCATGCATGCGCTGATTGATGAGGTGAGAAAGTATGAGGTGCTGGGGCTAATCAAGAGATACCCGCATCATCTGTTTGTGGATGTGATGATCAGAGAGGGGCTTCCGGAGCATTTGCCACAAGCGAGGGGCAGGCTTCCGGAGCATTTGCCACAAGCGCAGGGCGGGCTTCCCGAGCATTTGCCACAAGCGCGGGGCTCGATTCCCGAACAGGAACGGCAAGAGAAACGAAGAGGTATAAAGGAGAAAGTCTGCTGTGGACTCCGCGTCCGGGATGTTTATACAGGAGAGGAAATGCATTTCACGGGACCTGTTCTGATGGCCTGCGGAGGAATGAACGGACTTTTCCCGTCCAGAACGACGGGAACCCTCATCAACAGCGGGAATGCGGCAGCTAAGCTTTTTGCAAAAGGGGTGCGCTTTAGTAACCTGGAGATGATCCAATACCATCCTACAACGATCGCCATTGCCGGCAAGCGGTTGTTAATCAGTGAGGCCGCCAGAGGAGAGGGAGGAAGGCTCTTTGTGCGCAGAGCGGGAGAACCTTGGTATTTTATGGAAGAGAAATATCCGACCTTCGGCAACCTGATGCCCAGAGATGTGGTCTCCCGAGAAATGTATTTTGTCACACACGAGTCGGATTGTGAACCACAAGTTTACCTGGATATGAGAGGGATCTCCAAAGAGGTCTTTCAGAAACGTTTGTCCGATTTGCGAGCAGAACTCCTGCATTACGGGAAACCGGATCCGGAGAAGGAACCGATCCCGGTCGAGCAGGGCATTCACTATTTTATGGGAGGCATCGATGTCGATGTTTTCCATCAAACAAGCCTGCGTTTTCTCTATGCGGCAGGAGAGTGCTGCTCGCAGTATCATGGCGCCAATCGACTGGGTGGAAACTCCATGTTGGGAGCGCTCTATGGCGGACAGGTAGCAGCGAAGACTATTTTAAAAGAAGGAGAATCCTCTTCTCTATATGCGTCGGAAGAAATCTCGTTTCCGCAAGCGAATGAAGAAGCTGCTTTTCGGTCTACGGCGGAAGGAAATTTTTCCGGGTATGCTGCGGAGGACGGGGGACCTGGCCTGGAGACAGAAGAGGGAGAAGACGAAGAGGAGACGCCGCAAGTCACGGCAAAGCTGGCTTCTCTCTTATATGAATCGCTGGGGATTATTCGGGAAGAAAAGTCCATGCTCCGTGCGTTAGAAGGCCTCTCCCTTTTGTTGCAGGAAGAAGGTCTAACCGAAACCGACCGAAATCGGATCATGCTGGGGGAAGCCATTCTGCGTAGCGCCCTCTTCCGTAAGGAGAGCAGAGGCGCTCATTTCCGGAGTGATTTTCCGGAAAGGGACGAATCATTCTGCGGTCTGGTGACGGCGATTAAGAAGGACGGAAAGATCGAAATCGATATAAGGAAGAAAAGAGAAGATTCAAAAGGAAGGACAAAAGAGACGAAGCGGAATGAGACGTAAAGGGATGCAGGAAGGCACAAAAGAGATCATTTTCCATATCTTAAGGAGAGAGTCGGCAAATTCTCCTTCTTATTGGCAAAAGATTCCTTATCTGTGCAGGGATGAGAGTGAAACCGTTGCGTTTGCCCTGGAAAAAATCAATCAGGATCCGGACTATCTGGATCTGAATGGAAAGAAGGTCGGTACAATACGTTGGCAGCGCAGTTGTCTGCAGAAAAAGTGCGGCGCCTGTGCGATGGTGATTAACAATCGGCCGTCTCTTGCCTGCGATACCTTTCTCAGAGAAGCAAGGAAAAGAAACGGAGTCATCGTGGTCGAACCGCTGCGAAAATTTCCGGTCATTGGAGATTTGCTCGTGGATCGTTCGATTCTCTTTGAAAATCTGAAGACCATGCAGCTATGGATGAAAGACGGAAGCACAGGGAAAAAGGAAGACAGGGGGGAAGCGTACGAAGCTTCCAGATGCCTGCAGTGTGGCTGCTGTCTGGAGGTTTGTCCCAACTTTGCGCCGGGAGGGGAATTTTTCGGAGCAGCTTCCTTTGTACCCACAACGAGGTTGATTACAGAGCTTCCGAAGGAGGAGAGGGAAGAACTTTCCGTCCTTTACCGCAGGCATGCTTATGATGGCTGTGGTAAAGCGCTTTCCTGTAAGAAGGTCTGTCCGGCAGGCATCGATACGGCGCACATGCTAGTGCAGTCGAATGCGCTGGCAGTTTGGAGACAAAGATGAGGGGAAAGCAGGCTCTCCTACGGATTGCCGTTTGTATGCTTTTGGTGGTGCTTGTTGCGGTTTTTCTTTTTGTGAGCGGTTTTCTGCGCAAAAGGAGAACCGTTTTTTTGACGGCAGTGCAGGCAAGACCCTCTGGAAGCAGCTCGATTGTGTTAACGAATCGAGAAGAAATCGTGAGGCAAATCAGACGTTCCCTGAAGCAACACGATCAGCGGATTAAGATTTTTTTTCATGCCAAAAAAGAAGCCATGTCCGATGTGGAACCCTTAACGAAGGAGTTGATGGAGGAGGCGTTTCAAAGTACCGCGAGTCCGGACGGATTATCTGCGGTTTCAGTATGGCGGTTATACCCTTTCCTACGGTCATAAGCCCTCCGGAGACGGTTATGATTATGCCTTGTCCATTGCGCCCAAATATTATACATGGCGGGTACAGGACGAGCGGGTTACGAAGGAACTTGCAGAGATCCGAAAGGAAATGCATTTTCACTTTTTTACCTCGGACAGGGAAAAAGTTCGAAAGATTTACGACTGGCTTTACGATCATGTGACCTATGACAGAGTACATGAAAAAAACACCGAGAATCATCTGAAAACCACGGCGTATGCGGCAATTTGTGAACGGGAAGCGGTTTGTCAGGGATATTGTGTGGCCATGTACCGCATGTTAAAGGAAGAAGGAATCGACTGTAGAATTATTACGGGACAGGCGGTAGATCCGAAGGCAGAAAGCACCGGGAGGTCAGCGAGTGAGAAGGGAGAGGGAAAGAGACGGAACACGGAGTACCACTCCTGGATTCTTGTGAGACTGGGGGATTTTTATTACAATATAGATGTGACCTGGGACAAAGAACTCGGCACGCATGCGTATTATTTGCGCGGCAAGAGCTTCTTCAAGGATCACAAACCGGATGCGAAGTTCACCGAAAAATCCTTCACCGACAGATACCCGGTTGCGGAGGAGGATGCGGACTGGGGAGGCTCCAAATGAAGTTTGATTTTACCAGTATCTTAGATCGGCATGGAAGGGATGCGATTGCAGTAGATGGCATCGGAAGAAGGGTCAATGCACCGAAGGCACCGAAGGAGGGATTTGATGCCATTCCCATGTGGGTGGCGGATATGAATTTTCCGACTGCACCGAGCATTCAGAAAGCCATCTGTGAGAGAGTGGCGCATCCCTGCTTTGGCTATTTTCAGCCGAGCAAAGACTATTATGAGAGCATCATCGAATGGCAGCGCAGACAGAACGGTGTGGAAGGGCTGAAGGCAGAGCATATTGCTTATGAAAACGGCGTCCTGGGAGGTGTTTTGTCGGCGCTTTCCGTTTTTTGTACCAGGGGAGACAAGGTGCTCTTACACTCGCCTACCTACATCGGATTTACGCAAGCACTGACGGCAAACGGCTATCAGATCGTTTCCAGTCCGCTCTTTGTGGATGAGGACGGCGTTTGGCGGATCGATTTTGAAGAGATGGAAAAAAGACTGCGACAGGAGAAGATTCACGCTGCCGTCTTCTGCTCCCCGCATAATCCTTGTGGAAGGGTTTGGGAGAAGGAAGAGCTGGAACAGGTGTCACGGCTTTTTGAAAAATATGAGGTCAACGTGGTTTCGGACGAGATCTGGTCGGATATCATTATGCCCGGGCACAGGCACCTTCCGTTTCAATCGGTCAGCGAATATGCGAGGATGCATACCGTAGCCCTCTATGCACCGTCCAAGACCTTTAACCTGGCGGGGCTTGTGGGAAGCTATCACATTATCTACAATCAGACGCTGCAGGAGCGAATGGCTAGAGCAGCGGCCCTGTCGCATTATAATGAGATGAATGTTCTGTCCATGCATGCCTTAATTGGTGCCTATTCGGAGGAGGGAAGGGAGTGGCTTAGCGAACTGCTTTCCGTTCTTTCCGGTAATATGGAGTTTGCCAGTGGCTTCATGGAAAGAGAATTTCCGTATCTGCATGCCATGAAGGCGGAAGGAACGTATATGCTTTTCATTGACTGTAAGGACTGGCTGCAGAAAAAGAATCTGACGCTTGAGGAGCTGGAGAATCAGATCTGGGAGGTGGGTGTCAGTGTTCAGGACGGAAAAATGTTTCATGGGGACACGCATCTGAGGATGAATCTGGCACTGCCGA
>ERZ772910.1379-NODE-1379-length-12431-cov-7.020685_pt1 | contig 12431 bp, 14 predicted proteins | sample MGYA00511357_ERZ772910 | MGnify/ENA primary metagenome ERZ772910 (study PRJEB29015, sample SAMEA2738096) | human oral metagenome | biome: human oral; feature: human-associated habitat; material: saliva | place: China | collected 2193 ...
CGCAGGTGCAGTCGGCCCCGTGGTGGCTGTGGATGAGCGCGTCGGCGCTGGGCCTGCTGTCGGTGGCACTGCTGATGGCCAATAACATTCGAGATATTCCGACGGACCGCGAATCCGGCAAGATGACGGCGGCCGTGCGCCTGGGTGATCGCCTGTCGCGCTGGGTGTTCGCGGCGTGTGCGTGGCTTCCGGTCGCGCTGATCATCGTTCTGGGCGTCGCGGTGGGGCTGCACCCCTTCGCGACGGGCGCGCTGGGCGTGGGCGCGGGAGCATGGGCAGCCGGGGTGAGCATGCCGGTCCTCACCGGCGCCTCGGGCCGCGAGCTCATCACGGTGCTGCGAAACACCGGTTTTTTCACCCTCTCCTGGAGTGTTCTCGCAGCCATTGCCCTCGTGATTTCCTAGGTTTTCATCGACGAGGCCGGGGCTCCCACGCTCGCAGGGTCTCCTCGAGCGATGAAAAACGACCATCTGTCAGATAGGATGACCGACAGCACTACTCACCGTTTAAGCGCAGGCCACGATGAGCAATGATTCCTACACGCCGGGCGCGCACGCCCCGATGGGCGCGGTCGCCCCGGGTTCGGTGATGAAGCCGTGAACTGGACAGACATCCAGCAATGGGAAGCCGCGCCGCTTCAGGAGTACGCAGTTGAGTGCGAAAACAAGCAGCGTAAGCTGCAAGCTGTTGGTGATGCCCTTGGACAACGATTGGACAGCTCATTGGTTCTGGCCAAACAGTCAAGGCCGCCAAGGCCGCACTGCGCAAGCAGATTATGGCTATCGAGAAGGAAGTCAACTTCCTCATCAGCTCAGCCGAGATCGCCTCTGAGGGTGCTCAGGGCATTGACGAAGTTCGCGCGAACGCTGACGACGCAAAGCAGCTGGCCAACACGTGGGGCATGTCTATTGACGCGAGCGGGAACGTGTCGATGGATGCCACCCAGGTGGAGAGTCTCAGCAAGGCCTGAAAGAACATCTTCGAGATCACGGCGATGGTCAAAACCGCGCAAGAGCGAGTCGACTTGGCCCTCAAGCAGGCCCAGGAGCTCGTCGATTCTCTCTCACAGAAGCTAGCGTCCCTTGAGGCGGGAGCTTTCGATAACAACGTGCACTACTCCGTGACGATCAAGAGTCGCCCCACGTTACCTCCCGCGGACGCATCGCCACAAGAAAACGCGTCCTGGTGGAATTCCCTGCCGGAAGAGGATAAGCAGTGGATGATCCGCGAACACCCCGACGTCATCGGCAACCTTGAGGGCGTCGACTACACGTCGCGCAACCAGGCGAACCGGATCATGCTGCCTCGTCTTAAGAAACAGGCCGAGGCTGACCTTCAAAAGTTCTACGATGACAATAGACCGTATATCGAGTCAGCTCTGCGCTCTGAACGAGATCGCCTGAAGAACCGCGTTACAGCCCTCGAACAGATCGAGGAAACTCTGAACAGAGAGAACACGGAGAATCCGCCGGTCCCCCGCTACCTGATGCAGTTGGATGCCTCCGGACCGAACATCCTCGCGGCCGTCTCGTAGAATAATCCGGACGATGCCGATCACATCGTTGTGATCGTTCCCGGCATGACGACGAGCGTTGCTGGCTCTCTCGGGGACTACGACAATCACGCTAAGGTCATGCGTGAGGCGGCAGAAGAAGCGGCAGGACCCGGACAAAAGGTCGCGATGGTCGAGTTCTTCGGCTACGACGCCCCTCCAGGTCTCATCGAAGCGTCGAGTACGACGTTGGCTAACGAGGGCGCTCCCAAGCTCGCCGGCTTCCTCAACGGCATCGACGCAGCGCGCGAGCACGGCGCTGGCGATGCTCATATCACCGTCGCCGGTCACTCCTACGGCTCAACCACGGCGGGCATCACCGCAACCCTGGTGAATGATGGAGTCATCGACGATATCGTCCAGTTCGGATCACCCGGCTCGTGTGTCCAAGACGTCGACAAAGTCCGGTCGATCCTCAATGACAGCCTCACCCCTCTCGGATTTACGATATGGGAGAAGGAGGACAACGGAGATCGCGGCAGAACGACAACGATGGTCTGGTATTACGAAAAAACGGAGCGACCGTCAGCGTCCTTATCGCTGCCGATGACGGCTACAGCGAAACCCACTACGGGGCGGAACCATTGAGGAGTGACGGCTCCACCGAGGATCCAGAGCGCCTTCTTTTCCAAACCGGTCGTATGCCTGCGGGCTTCGATCCGAGAGTCATCCCGAAGAAGTAACACTCAGCGCGCCGACCTCCCAGGACTACTTGCCGGGTGATCGCGAGCCGCCATGAGCTGCGGCGCCACCCCTCCTCGGTCTCAGCGCCCGCGGCGGTAGAGGTATTCGTGCAGCCAGTCGCCCGCAATGCCGGTCACTGCTGCAACGACACAGACGAGGGCGATGGCCCGGAATGCCCCCGAGGCGAGCAGGGGCGTGAACACGCCGATGCCGATGGCGGCGCTGCCCTGCATGGCGAGGTCGTTCATGGCGACGGCGCGCCCGTTTTGCCCCGGAGCGACGGTCGCGAACACGGTGTCGTAGATGGGCGTGAACAGGGCGCCGAAGCCCGCGTAGATGAAGCACATGGCGGCGGTGATGACCCACGGGCCCATGCTCATGCACAGCGCGATGAGGACGGTACCCGTGAGGATGAGGCCGACGCACGCGCGCACGGTGCGGCCGCGCCCAATGCGGGACATCACCGCGCCCGACGTCATGGCGGCGGCCAGGGCCACGCAGTAGGCGGGTAGGAGGCGCACGGACACCTGGGCGGGCGTAAGCCCGTAGTTGGCGGCACCGATGCCGTTCATGAGGGGCGCGACCGTGAAGTTCATGCAGTAGACGATCAGGATGAGGCTGATCGAGCGCGCCCACGGCACGTTCGTGAAGAAGGAGCGCGTGATGAAGGGGGCGCGCGCACGCCCGATGTAGCGCCAGAAGATGACGCCGCCGAGGATGAGCCCGCCGATGAGCCACCAGCGGGGGTTGGAGGCCGCCAGGGTGAGGAGGAGCGCCAGGGAGGAGAAGATGGCGAGGCCGACGACGTCGACGCGTCCGGTGTGGGCGCGGGCGGGCACGCGGCGTCCCATGATGGGCAGGACGGCGAGGCCGCCGAGGGGGATGAGCAGCAGGATCGCCCAGTTGATGTCGGCGAGGAGGCCTCCCGACAGCATGCCGATGGCGGTTCCGCCTTGGAAGGCGGCGCACATGAGGCCGACGTAGAGGCTGCGGCGTTTGGGGTCGGCAATACCGGTGGCCAGGATCATGTAGGCGGAGGCGGAGGCCTGGTAGCCGAGGGTCTGGAGCGCGCGAGCGATGATGATGCCGGTCAGGGAGGAGGAGAAGGTGAAACCGAGCAGCGATCCAGCGACGATGAGTGCGACGCCGACGTCGACGATGCGGCGCAGCGGGACGAAGTCGCCGAGGGTGCCGTACAGGAAGCAGGCGACGCCCAGGACGATGCCGGGGATCGCGGTGATGAGGCCGGAGGAGTCGCCGGCACCGATGTCGGAGGCGACTCGCAGGTAGACCAGGTTGAAGCCTTGGAGGGAGAGAGTGCCGAGCGCGTAGATGCCGAGGAGGGGCAGGAGGACGCGCGCGGGGTGGTCCATCCCGGCTGCGCCGGGTGTGGTGGTGCGCATGGGGGACGAGGCCGTGGCCCCTTCCCGGATCACCTGGGACGGGATGGTGGTGACGCGGCAGGATGGGGCTGCCGGGCGTGTCGAAACGAGGTATCGGAAATTGCGCACGGCGGATAGTTCACCATAAAGCGTTACTTTAGTAGTATCGCAGGAAACTGGCATACGACTTAAGCATCACTTAATCATTGAAATAGTGCCGGAATCGCCCCGAGGTGCTTTTAAATACCGACTGTGACGTGGCACAATAGAGCATCCGTCACATAGGAGATGTCATGGCACGCGTCATTGTTGTCGGTTCCATTAACCAAGATATTACGGTCACCGTTGACCGTTTCCCCTCCCCCGGCGAGACCTTGTCGGGTTCCTCCCTCACCTACGGCCTGGGCGGAAAGGGGGCGAATCAGGCGGCGGCTGCCGCACACTCGGGAGCAGAGACGCTCTTCGTCGGCGCAGTCGGGACGGACTTGTCGGGCCAGCGCCTACGCGCTGACTTGGCTGCCCACGGCGTGGACGTCACGCACGTGCGCGACGTCGACGGACCCACGGGAACAGCGCTCATCACTGTCACGGCCTCCGGCGAGAACACGATCATCTTGGACGCGGGCGCGAACCGCGCGGTGACGATCGAGCCCGCCAAGGCCTCGTTGTTCCCGGCCCCCTCCGACATCGTGGTCCTGCAGGCCGAGGTCCCCTCCCACACGAACACCGAGGTCCTCGCGTGGGCGCACTCCTTCGGCGCGCGCGTCCTGCTCAACCTGGCACCCGCGCGCGACACGGACCCGGCAGCGATGTCGCACATCGACATCCTTGTCGTCAACGAGACCGAGGCCGGACTGACCCTCGGCCTGCCCGCTCCCGCGACGCCGACAGAGGCGATTGGGGTGGCCCGCGCGCTACGCGGCATGGGGCCGCGCCACGTCGTCGTCACGCTGGGGGCGCAGGGGGCGGCGTGGGCGTCGGGTGCCGAGGTGGGTCACTGTCCCGCTGTCAACCTCGGCGAGGCCGTGGACACCACGGGCGCGGGCGACGCGTGCGTGGGTGCGCTGGCGGCAGCCCTGGCGCTCGGCAAGCCCTTCGTCGAGGCCGTGGCGGACGGCATGCGGGCGGGAGCCGCGGCGATCCTGTCGCCGGGAGCTGCGTCCTCCTACGGTGCGCTGCCGACGGTCACGCGCGACTGAGCGGAGACGGATTGCCCCGGGAGTGAACGGGGCGGCATGGGCCAGCGCATGCCCCTAGACTAGGGGCATGGTCAGAATCCTCTTCTTCGTCGCGATGATCGCGCTCACCATTTACGCGGCTGCGGACTGGCATCGCACGCCCGAAGACGAGATGCCCGGCAAGCTCCCCAAGGCGATCTGGCTGCTCATCATCCTCTTCACAGCGACGATCGCCGCGATTGGCCCGATTGTATGGCTGGCGCTGCGATGGGTATCCCGCGCGGAAAAGAAACAGACGCGTGCGCCCAAGGCCCCCAAGCGCCCCACCGCTCCAGACGACGATCCCGAGTTCCTGTTCCGCCTCGAACGCGACATTCAGCTTAAGCGCCGCGAGGAGGAACGCCGCAGGCGTGAGCAGGGCCAGCAGGGCAAGGACGGCAACGGCACGGAGAACGAGGCTTCCTAAGACTCGACCTCACATGCAGTAAGGCGTATGGGACGCGTCGTGTTGGCGCAACACCTCACCCCGCACCATCCACCTGAGTCCCCTTGACACGCACGTGGGCCTCCTCATCCGCACGTGGACCCGCTATTCCGAACCTGGGCAACCCCGCCCACATGCAGAACAGGCGGCCCACGTGCGGAACAGGCGGCCCACGTGCGGAACAGGGGGTTTACGCGCGGAACAGCAGCGGGCGGTCCCGCATGGGGCCACCCGTATTACATGCCTGCGCGCCGCTCACCGGCACTGTACGTCAGCGTCGCAGGTCGGCAGCAGAGTCTCCGGGGGTCATGTCCTTGGCGAGGGCGACGAGGTCTGCCGCGGGTTCCGCGTAGGAGGTGCCCACGAGCGTCGCGCCCGAAAAGATGAAGGACGTGATGGATGCCAGGGAGCAGTGACGCGACTTGGGCGAGTGGGCCAGCGGCTGGCCGTTGATGAATCGGGTGAGCGTGACGATGGGGTTTTGGTGGGAGACGACCAGGGCCTCGCGGCCGCATGCTTCGCGCAGGGCCGAAGAGAGGGCCGCGCTCATCCGGGAGGCGACGTCACGGTAGGGTTCGCCCCACGAGGGGCGCAGCGGGTTGCAGTAGTACTTGTAATACTTCGGGTTCGCCAGCATCGCGCGATTGGAGTTCACGGGCAGACCTTCGAAGACGTTGTCCGACTCGATGAGGCGAGGATCGGAGGCAATGCTCAGGCCGTAGGCGGCGGCGGTTGGCGCGGCCGTCAGCTGGGCGCGCAGCAGCGGCGACGAGATGACGCGAGCGATATCCGCACCCGAATCCACCAGATACTGCGCGGCGCGCGCCGCCATCTGATGCCCCAGCTCCGTCAGACCGAAACCGGGCAGACGCCCGTACAAAACACCGTTGGGATTATCCACTTCTCCGTGGCGCATGACGTGAATGATGGTGCGGTCCATAACGCCCAAGTATAGGGCCCCGGATACACGTGAGGCCCGGCCAACAGGCCGGGCCTCCGCTCGCTCACTTCTTGTTGCGACGCTGGTGACGCGTCTTGCGCAGGAGCTTGCGGTGCTTCTTCTTCGCCATGCGCTTGCGGCGCTTCTTGATGACGGAGCCCATGGGGTTCCTCCCTCGTAGTGTGGGCGGCAGAGGTACTACCGCTGGTTGATGATGGGTGCCCGGAACGGGCACATCGTGCCTATACTACCCGCCAATGACGCGAGCCTGGCCACCGGAGTGATCCGACATACCGGCCTGGATCATCTGGGCGACCGCGGCCTCCGGGACTCGGAAGCTCTTTCCGACGCGAATCGCGGGCATTTCACCGCTGTGAATCAATCGGTACACAGTCATCTTAGAGACGCGCATGATGTCCGCCACTTCCGTGACGGTCATAAAGCGCGGCGCCGACTGCTGTTCCATTAATGACTCCCAGGATGCTCGCGAGGCGCGTTAAACCCGTTCGTTCACCGCTTACGTAGCCTCACGAAATATACTACTGCCCAACCGCATGGAAACTGCAACTTTATCCACTTTTGTTGCAGAGTCGTTAAGGAGAAATGATGAGACCGGCACGCAAGGGACGCAAGCCTCGGGTTGAGACCCCTCGGCTGCGCAACAATCCCGGCGCCACACGGTCCATGATGAGAGGACGAGCCACGGCCTCGTCCCGCGCCATTTCAGAGGAAACCCTCAGCCCCCAGCCCTCCCCCGTCGTCCGACAGGTCCCCGGCGGCCCCCGCGGCCCTCACCCCCAGGTGCCCACCTCGTACGGGCAGCGCGTGCGCGCGTGGCTGTCCCGGCAGGCCCGGTACTCGCCGGCGCGACTGGCCCTGAGCACGTTTGCGCTGATCATCGGCGTCATCACGGCGCTGCTCATGCTGCCCATCGCTTCCGCCTCTGACGAGTCCGCTCCCTTCGTCGACGTGCTCTTTACCGCCGTATCAGCTGTATGCGTGACAGGTCTCACGACGGTGGACACAGCATCGTATTGGTCCCCCTTCGGGCAGGCTGTCATCGCGGCGGGCATCGTCGTCGGCGGCCTGGGCGTCATGACGCTGGCGTCGATCCTCGCCTTCGCGGTGTCCCGACACCTGGGACTCACCCAGCGCATGCTCGCCACCCAGGAGACCGGGACGGGAGCGATGGGCCAGATTTCCACGCTGCTCAAGGCCGTCATCGCGACCTCGCTGACCATGCAGGCGCTCCTGGCGGTCATGTTCCTGCCGCGTTTCCTCACCATGGGCATCGACCCCGCGCACGCCGTGTGGGACGCCGTGTTCATGGCCATCTCCGTGTTCAACAACGCCGGCTTCGTGATTCTGCCCGGCGGACTTGAGCCGCACGTGACCGACTGGTGGATGCTGGTCCCCATCATCCTGGGCACGACGGTGGGGGCTATCGGCTTCCCCGTCATCATGGATGTTGCGAAGAATCTGCGCGCGCCACGCCGCTGGCGCCTGCACACGAAGCTGACGCTGTCCACCTACCTGATCCTTGCGTTCATCGGCGCACTCGCCCTGGCCCTCACCGAATGGCACAACCCGGCGACGCTGGGGTCCGTGGACACGCCCTCGAAGATTCTCAACGCGATGCTCGCGGGCGTGAACTCGCGCTCTTCGGGTCTTTCGGCGTTGAACGTGGGGGCGATGCACTCACAGACACACTTCGTGCAGGACATCCTCATGATGATCGGCGGCGGCTCGGCGTCCACGGCGGGCGGCGTGAAGGTCACAACCTTCGCGGTGCTGGTCCTCGCCGTCATCGCCGAGGCCCGGGGTGACCGCGATATCGAGACCTTCGGGCGGCGTATCCCCACCTCGACGGTACGCCTGGCGGTTGCCGTGTCCCTGCTGGGCCTGGCGATGGTCGCTATCTCCGTGGTCCTGCTGTTGACCATGACGGATCACTCGCTGGACATCATCCTGTTCGAGACTGTCTCCGCGTTCGCCACCGTCGGCCTGTCCACGGGCGTGACACCCAATCTGCCGGTGGCCGCGAAGTATGTGCTGATTGCGCTCATGTTTGCCGGTCGTACCGGTTCGATGACGGTGGCGGCCGCTCTGGCCCTGCGCGAGCGTTCCCGCGTGATCCGTATGCCCGAGGAGCAGCCCATTATCGGCTGATGCCGCCTGCCAAACGGGGTGTCCCACACTGTTAGACACCACCGCGCCCCAGTTTTACCGTCTGCTAGGCTAACTCGGGTAGCACTCAGGCTGTTCGAAGGAGATACGTCATGGTTGACCGACTCGAAGTGACAAGGCAACAGTGGGACAAGTGGATCAAGGCGCTCATAAAGGGGGAGGACAACGTCGTTGCCCAACTCAACAGGGCTGCTGACGCTATGACAAGGGCTGCCAGTGAGCAGACCGAGAGCAAGTGGGGCACCGAGGACGGCCCCTCGGCCTTTGGCTCCAGGTACCAGAAGTACCTCTCAGCAGAGGCGAAGGCATTGACACAGATGGCCGCCAACGCCAAGAAATTTGCAGAACAGGTTGAGGACGCCCTCAAGAAAATCACTGGTAATGACGACGAGTCGCGCGCCTCTCTTGACAAGGTGATCGATGATCTCAACACCGAGATTAGTAAAATCGACTCGGTCTACGAATCCGAGAAGATGAAGTACTTCCGCGCCCACCCACAAGCGGAATTGTCCGAGGCCACCAAAGATGTAGGCCCCTACTAACCAACTCCTCGCAGCAAAGCAACCACGCGCGACGAAGTGGAAGGAAGCTCCATGAAAAAACTGACTAGGGGTCGATTGGCCAGGTGGGCGGCGTGCGTGGCTGCGGCCGCGTGCTGTGTGGTTGGTGGTGTGAGCCCAGCCTATGGCGCGGGCGATCCTATCCCTGTTCCCAGAGTCACGCCCTCCCAGGTTCCCAGCTCACCGTTGTTGCCCGGACGCGAGATCTCCATCAAGGCAAAAGTGTCCCAGCATCGCGATGATTTCTCCGGAGAGGAAACCTACCTCACTAATCTCACCGTTACATTCCGGGGCACCGGACGCGGCGCCGATCTCACTCAGCAGGATTGTTCAGACCTGGTAGCTACCTTCTGGTCGGGCAGGAGCACCGACTACCATGTCAAGGCTGAGTACCTATCCAACTCGTGCACCATCACCGCTGACTACGCGCGCGAGGCCCGCCACGCCTTCTACTCCCTGGACGAATCCGGCCACGTGCAAGTGCGTGCACCCCTGGTCTACCTCAACCAGATCGCTTCCTCCCTCGACAACGCCTCCGTCACTGAACTCGAAGTCCGTTTCACTTCTATTAACAACGCACGTTGTAACGCCGCCCCCTCCCTCGAGCATGTGGACGATCTGATTTCCAGTGATCCGAATGCTCCATCCCATTTGTCGTACTGCCAGTGGAAAACCGAAGAAGGGGCGACGATCCCTACCACCGACGATCCCCTGCTCGAAGGCGAGGTCGAACAGACCTTGTTCGACTACGAAAACGCAACGGTCGGCCCGTTCATTGACCTGCCCGCACCCATCAACCCCTTCACCATCACACCCACACAGGCCGACGAGCCCACCTCGGGCACCAGCGCGGACGCCACTTCCGAGTCAGCGTCTGCTTCTTCGCGCGGCTTGCTGATCGGTGTTGGCGCGGGCGCCGCGCTCCTCCTCCTGGCCGCCGCGGTGGGAATCACCTGGGCACGGCGCCGCACAAGCTAACCCATCCCTTGGGCTAACCACAACAGGAGGATCAATGGCGACCACCCACGGTTACACCAATATGCGGGACGCTACTGCCAATCACGACACATATGCATCCAGGCCGCTATGGCAGACCCTGACAAGGCGTGGGCGAAGAACGCACGGTCTGCGCCCACGTGTCACAAACGGGGAGACGGGTCCACAAGAACACTCTGAAGATCTGTATGAGTAAAATCGTCGCCGATGAACAACAAAGGAAGGCCAGCAGCTTTCGCAGCTCCGTAGACTAAGCAGTCACCAAAATTCAGTCTTGCGGGCGAGCCGCTTCCCCTGCCATATCTGCGCAGCCCCTCACGGGCGCATCTCAGTTCGTCGACACCACATTCGACAATAGTTAGCCCCAAGATGCCGAGGATCGAATCAATTTCTGAGGCTCGTGCCTGCCCCATCACAATAGACAGCTCAAGTACTGTGGGCGCAGCGATAAGTCTCTGGGGATGTTCATCCAAAGCCTTCATAACGTCGGCAGCTCTCGACTCCGACCTGATCAGCGCAACCAATGCCGAAGTGTCGACAATCATCGAGGTTGCCCCTCACTGTCATAGATATCGTCGTCTGTCAGCCAGGGGTCATCAACACCTTGACACCTTCTCTGCACATCAGCAAAGGCCTGCCAGTCGATAGCGTGATTGGCTCGTTCCTTTTCCATCTCAACGGTCAGCGCGTCGAGAACAGCACTTGTCGCGGTCGTCCCACGTAGGCGTGCCAGCTCTGTCGCCAGCGCATGCACGCGTTCATCCTTGATGTTGAGCGTTGCCATATCGCTAGAATACGCACCAATGCAGCCCTCGTCTACCCCGAGGTAGAACCCATGGGAAAGTTGAGCTAGTCTGCCAAGCGCTGGGACACCACCGTCGTGACGCCGTCGCGCATAGTGACGCCGTACAGAGCGTCCGCTATCTCCATCGTTCGCTTCTGGTGCGTGATCACGATCAGCTGCGAGGTCTCCTGAAGCTCCTTGAAGATCGCCAACAGGCGCGACAGGTTCACGTCGTCCAGGGCGGCCTCGACCTCGTCCATGACGTAGAACGGCGAGGGCCGCGCCTTGAAGATCGCCACCAGGAACGCGATCGCGGCCAGGGAGCGCTCGCCGCCCGACAGCAGGGACAGGCGCTTGACCTTCTTGCCCGCGGGCCGGGCCTCGATCTCGATGCCCGTCGAAAGCATGTCGTCCGGGTCGGTGAGCACCAGGTCGCCCACCCCGCCCGGGAACAGCACGCCGAACACGTGCTCGAACTGCTCGCGCGTCTCGGCGAAGGCCGACGCGAAGGCCTCCTGCACCAGGCGATCCACGTCCTCCACGATATGGAGCAGGTCCGCCTTCGACGCCTTGAGGTCCTGGACCTGGTCCACAAGGAACTTGTGCCGCGCTGCCAGGGCCTCGTGTTCCTCGAGCGCCAGGGGGTTCACGCGCCCGAGCTTCTCCAAATCCTTCTGTGCCTTGGCCAGGGCCCGCTCCTGCTCGGCGCGCACGTACGCGCTCGGCTCGGCGGCCTCGGCCTTCTCGATCTGGTCGGGGTCCAGGGGCAGCATCGGAACCATCGTCTCGGGTCCGAACTCGGCGATCAGCTGCTCGGGTTCGAGGGACAGCTCCTCGAGGGAGCGCCGCTCCAAGTCTTCGACGCGCACGCGCGTCTGCTCGGCGGCGATCTTCCCCTGATTGGCGTTGCTCGTCGCCTCGGACAGCTCCGCGCTCAGCCGATCCAGGACCCGGCGTGCGTCCGATACTTCTTGGGACACCTGGGAGCGCCGCGCACTCAGGTGGTCGCGGCGCTCGGCTGCGCGAGATAGGGCGCGCTCGGCGGCCTCCAGGGCCACGCGCGCGGCGGCTTCCACGTCCGAGGCCGTGGCCAGTTCCGTGCGCCTCACTGCCTCGCGCTGGGCGTAGCGGGCGCGTTCCTCGCGCTCGGCAGCGGCCGCTTGGCGCAGGGAGCGGGCGCGTGAGGCTGCGCGCCGCGACTGTTCTTCCAGGGAGCGCAGCGCCAGGCGCGCCTGGTTTTCGCCGTCGCGGGCCTCACGGGCAGCGCGGGAGGAGGCGTCGGCGCGGGCCTGGGCGATGATCTCCTTGGCCTCGCCCTGGGCGTTGTCACGGATGCGGGCGGCCTCTCGGCGGGCCTCGTCCACGAGCCGGGTGGCGCGCTTCTCGGCGTCGGCCTGGTCCTGCTTGGCCTTGTCGGCCAGGTCGAGGCCCTCCTGGATGCGCTGGGCGCGCTCGTCCAGCACGGCGTAGAGCCGGGGCAGGGCGTAGCGGCCCACCACCAGGAGGATGAGCAGGAGGACGACCGCAGACCAGAAGATCTCATGGGCGTGGGGCAGGATGAAGGCCATGCCTCCGCCCTGCCCGCCCTCGTTGGCCAGGGGAAGCATCACTTGACGACGAGCGGCATGACGAAGCCGATAAGGGCCAGGGCCTCGACCATGCCCGCACCGATGATCATGTTGGT
>ERZ772910.1381-NODE-1381-length-12411-cov-3.471512_pt1 | contig 12411 bp, 10 predicted proteins | sample MGYA00511357_ERZ772910 | MGnify/ENA primary metagenome ERZ772910 (study PRJEB29015, sample SAMEA2738096) | human oral metagenome | biome: human oral; feature: human-associated habitat; material: saliva | place: China | collected 2193 ...
TACGTTGTCAAACAAAAGTGCACAACTGCAAATGTAGTTATTTACTCTGATATTTTATTGTTTTATTATCAAAAATTCTTTTTGTTGTCATAGTGCAAATATACTTTTTTATTAATAATTCTAACTAAAACCCAAAACTTAATTGGAGGTCAAGTTGTGCACTTTTGTTTGACAACGTACAATTTAGTCACTGATATTTATGAAAAAAAATAAAATTAAAACGGAGTTTCTATACAAACTGGAGTTTTTCTATAGAAATTTGGGTAGCATTTGGTCTGTAGAAGACTTTACAAACAATAGAAATGTTCAGAGTCTCTTAAAAGATTATTTATTGGTTCTTGAAGAAAAGGGTATCGTAAAAATTATCGAAGGCAACAAGTTTAAAATAACGAATTTGCCATCGAGCATAATGTCTTGTCAGTCTAATAGCGGAACTAAAGAATGATAACCCCAAATGGTCATTAGACCACAATGTTTCAGAAATTCTTGTTTTTGTGTTGTTCCTAACATCTTTTATGTTCTTGTTGGCACCTTGTCTATCTTTGCAACTTGACGTAGGCCGCTACGCCTGTATTACAGAAACAGGCAATCTGCTCCACAATAAAACAAAAACTGTTTAGGCTCTAATGCCCAATTTGGGATAATCAAAGAACGCACATCCCTACCACAGACAAATCACGAACTAGCCATAAAACCAGCCTTAGACGTGGAAAAACAAAAAGCGAGACAGCCCATGAGGGCCATCCCGCTTTATAGAAGTGTGCAAAGATGCGTTGAACCACCTTTGCACGTAAGACTTCAAAATTATAGTTGAGTGAAGAAATCGTTGCCCTTATCGTCGACGAGGATAAAGGCGGGGAAATCTTCCACGCGAATCTTCCACACAGCTTCCATACCGAGTTCGGGATATTCCACACACTCGATGGACTTGATGTTGTTTTGGGCGAGAATAGCCGCTGGACCACCGATAGAACCGAGGTAGAAACCGCCATATTTTTGACAAGCATCGGTAACTTGTTGTGAGCGGTTACCCTTAGCAAGCATAATCATACCGCCACCTTGGCTTTGGAAGAGATCTACATAGGAGTCCATACGTCCGGCAGTGGTGGGTCCCATAGAACCGCAAGCCATGCCGGCAGGAGTCTTGGCAGGTCCAGCGTAGTAGATGGGGTGATTTTTGAGATATTCGGGCATAGACTGACCAGCATCCAGGCGTTCCTTAATCTTGGCGTGCGCGATGTCGCGACCCACGATGATGGTACCATTGAGCGAAAGACGAGTAGACACGGGATACTTGTCGAGTTCAGCAAGAATTTCAGGCATGGGGCGGTTGAGGTCAATCTTTACTGCTTCGCCCTCACCAGCTTGGCGATATTCTTCGGGGATGAGGCTACCGGGGTTGTCATCGAGTTTTTCAATCCAGATACCGTCTTTGTTGATTTTGCACTTGATGTTGCGGTCGGCAGAGCAGCTCACACCGAGACCCACAGGGCAAGAAGCACCGTGACGAGGAAGGCGAACCACGCGGATGTCGTGGGCAAAGTATTTACCACCAAACTGAGCACCAAGACCAATTTTGTGAGTTTCTTCGAGCAGGCGTTTCTCGAGTTCTACATCGCGGAAAGCGCGACCGGTTTCATCTCCAGTAGTGGGGAGAGAATCGTAGAAGTGAGTAGAAGCCAATTTCACGGTGAGCATGGTCTTTTCTGCGCTCGTTCCGCCGATGACGATAGCAATGTGATAAGGAGGACAAGCCGCGGTGCCGAGGGTTTTCATCTTGCCGACGAGGAAGGGCACGAGGGTGTCGGGGTTGAGGATAGCCTTGGTTTCTTGATAGAGATAACTCTTGTTGGCAGAACCACCACCTTTGGTGACACAGAGGAAGTGATATTCGTCGCCGTGAGTGGCTTCGATGTCGATTTGCGCGGGCAGGTTGCAACGTGTGTTCACCTCATCGTACATGTTGAGAGGCGCGTTTTGTGAGTAGCGCAAGTTTTCCTCAGTGTAAGTCTTGTAGACACCCTTAGCGATAGCCTCTTCGTCGCAGAATCCTGTCCACACTTGTTGGCCTTTCTCGGCGTGAATGATGGCAGTACCTGTGTCTTGGCAGATGGGAAGTTGGCCGCGCACTGCCACTTCAGCATTGCGGAGGAAGGTGAGAGCCACGTAGCGGTCATTGTCGGAAGCCTCAGGGTCGCGAAGGATTTTTGCCACTTGCTCATTGTGCGAGCGACGGAGGAGGAAAGACACATCGCGGAAGGCTTGGTTCACCATCTTGGTGATGCCTTCGGCTTCCACTTTGAGAATGGGGTGTCCCTCAAATTCACTCACTGAAACGTGGTCTTTGGTGAGGAGATAATACTCCGTGTTGTCAGCACCGAGTTGAAACATCGGTGCGTAGCGAAATTCAGGGGTTTGTGCCATGAATTAAATTGTTATGTCGTTATGTATAATGTTATGTTCGTCTATGGGGCTCCTTATCGCAAGGAGGTGTGTCGTGCACAACTTGGTAAGTGTGTGCAATTTGGTTTTACAAAGGTAAGCATTTAAGGAGAAACATAGGGATATTTCTCGTGAATTATTTCTATTTTGGGGTAAATTTCTGAGGTCTAAAGTCTGAGGTCTAGAGGCTTTTTTGTATCTTTGCTCCAAACCAAACGGACAGATTTATGAATATAGGCGATAAAGTGCGCTTCCTCAACACCACAGGAGGCGGAAGAATTGCTGGTTTCCAAGGCAAAGACTTGGTGCTGGTGTGTGATGATGACGGATTTGAAATCCCGACCCTCCGTTCGGAAATCGTGGTGATTGAGACGGATAACTATAATTTGGTGCGCAAACCTGTGCCTTCCAAGGAGCGTCCATCCACTCATGAAGCTGATGGCATGAGCCACACGAGCATCAAAGCGGCACTCGCTGCCCATGCTGCGGCTGCCAACGCTACGGATAGTGGATTTTCTACCGAGGATTCGGTGGAGGACGACTCTGAACCTGCTGACAAAGAAATCACTTTCCAACCTCGTCCTTTGGAACGCCGTGGTGCCGATCAAGTGAATTTCTACATCGGTTTTCTTCCTGTGGACAGTCGTTCGCTAAGTCAGACCGAATTTGAGGTGTATCTTATCAATGATTCCAACCTTTATGTGCGTTTCCTCCTGCTCACGCAAGAGGGTGAGCAATATTCGCTCCGTCACGAGGGATTGGTATTGCCCAATCAAAAACTTTTGCTCGACACCATCGGACATAGCGACCTTCCTCAATGGGAACGTCTTACCTTCCAACTGCTGGCGTACAAGACGGACAAGCCTTTCGCGCTGAAATCTCCGTTGAATATCACTCTGCGTGTGGATGGCACGAAGTTCTATAAGTTGCACAGTTTTGCAACTTCTGATTTCTTCAACGACCCTGCCTTGGTGCGTCCGTTGGTGTCGGAAGATCGTCCTGCACAGTCGGTGAGCATCGCTGCCGAAACGGTGGAGGAAGCTTTGATTACTCCCGAAGTGGTGCGCCAAGCTCCCGAGCGTCCCAAGCGACAACCCGCCCGTCAAACTGACCGTTCGGCGGTGATGGATAAGAATGCCATTGTGGAAGTGGATCTCCACGCCACTGCTTTGCTCGATTCCACTCGTGGTTTGACGAATGTAGACATTCTCACAGTGCAAATCAAGGCTTTCCACGACACCATGCGCCAATATGCCAAAGACAAAGGCCGTCGCATCGTCTTCATCCACGGTAAAGGTGAGGGTGTGCTGCGTGCTACTCTCCTCAAAGAATTGAAGAACCACTATCGCCACTGCACGCACCAAGATGCCTCCTTCCGCGAATACGGCTTCGGTGCTACTATGGTGACGGTGAGATAAGGGATAATTATTAGACGTTAAGGAAGAACGCTAAGAATGGTTTTGTAGTCTTCTTCCTTAACGTCTATTCTAAGTCCTCAAAACTAATGGTTTGCAGCTGCTTATATACAGCTGTTACTTTTAAACTCTCATATTTTCTCATGAAAAAATTCCTACTCTCTCTCCTTGCTCTTCTCACCTTCTCAGCGGCGTATGCCGATGAAGGGATGTGGCTCCTCAAACTCATGAAAGAGCAACATCTAGAAGATTCACTCAAAAAGGCAGGATTGCAAATCAGTCCTAGTGAACTCTACAACGAAACACAACCTTCCTTGCGCGATGTCATCGGACGTTTCGGAGGAGGTTGCACAGGTGAGGTGGTGTCCTCCAAAGGACTCGTGTTCACTAACAATCACTGCGGATTCTCCTTCGTGCATGCCATGTCTACCATGCAGCACAACTATCTTCAAGATGGGTTCTTTGCTAAGAGTCTCTCCGAAGAACTCCCCGTGCCCGACCTCACTTTCACCTTTGTCGTGAGCATCGTAGATGTGACGGATCAGGTGGAAGCTGCAGCGAATAAGGCGAAAGTCGATGAATACTACCGTCAGAGCAATCTCTTCCTTCGTCCACTTGCCGAGAAGATGCTCAAAAAGAATAAAACCTTTGCCAAGAAGCGCGGTGTTACCCTCCGCATTGTGCCTTATTTCGGGGGCAATCGTTACTATGCCTTCTACGAACAACGCTACGATGATGTGCGCCTTGTGGTAAATCCTCCACAACAGATCGGACAATTCGGCTTTAACCAAGACAACTGGGTGTGGCCCCGTCACAATGCCGACTTTGCGGTGTTCCGCATCTATGCAGATGCTAAGGGACAACCTGCGGCATACTCTAAAAACAATCAACCTCTCGAGTGCAAGAAATGGTTGCCCGTGTGCTTGAAAGGCATCGACGAGAATGATTATACGATGATCATGGGATTCCCTGGCAGAACGAGTCGCTATCTCACAGCATCGCAAGTGCGCCTTCGCACTGAAAGCATCAACGAGCCCATCAATCTCGCTGGAGATGCCGAACTTCGCTTCATGAAAGCGTTGATGGATAGCGACAAAGATATGTCGCTCAAGTATGCCAACGACTATATGCGTTTGGGCAACATGGTGAAAAACTTCGGCGGCATGAATGCAAGCGTGCGTTCCACAGGTTTGCTCAATATCAAAGCCGAAGAAGAAAAGCGTTTCCGTGCCTTTGCGGCGAAGAGTGGTAAGGCAGAATACATGACCATCATCGACCGTATGGACTCCCTCGTGGCAGCGGTGAAAGATACCCTCCACGACTACAACCTGCTTCGCTTCACTTTTGGTGCGCAAGATTTCAAGAATGATCGCAGCACCGTGGCCACGGTGGACAAAGCCTACGACTTAGGCAAAATGAAATTGCTGTCAGGCTATTGGTCGAAGTATCATAAGCTCAATTTGCAACCTGAGTTTGTGAGCAACGATATGGGAGCTTATTTCGATGCCCTCTATCAAAATAGCCTCTTTGCCGACAGTGCAAAACTGAAAACGGCTTCTGCTGAAGCCTTGGGCAACGATGTTCTCGCCACCCACTGGGCTACCTATCGCAAAGCCCTCTCTGCTTATCAACCTGCAGTGGAGCGTTATGAAAAGAAAGTGGCAGAGCTCAATCGCATTTATGTGCGTGGACTTTGCGAGATGTACGACTGGGCGAAGAGTCCCGACGCCAATTCTACGCTCCGCATGACCTATGGTCACGTCAAGGGATACGCTCCCCGCGATGCCGTTCGCTACGATTGGAAAACCACTCTCCGAGGCATGTTTGAGAAAGAGAATCCTGCTGATCCCGACTATGTGATTGATGAGAAACTTCGTCAGCATTATCTCACCAAAAACTATGGTCAGTATGCCAACGCCGAGGGAGACTTGCCCACTTGCTTCTTGAGCAACAACGACATCACAGGAGGTAATTCGGGTAGTGCCGTACTCAATGCGCGCGGAGAACTCATTGGTCTAGCCTTCGATGGTAATATCGAGAGTCTTTCGTCCGACCTTCGTTTCAACCCAACCTTGCAACGCTGCATCAATGCCGACATTCGCTACATCCTCTTCGTCATCGACACTTATGGAGGTTCCAAATATCTCATTGATGAAATGGAAATAAGAAAATGATTCCACAAGCCTTCCAACAACAGATGTGCGCCCTTCTCGGAGATGCCGAGGCGGGCGCGCTCTGCACTGCATTATCTAGTGGAAACACTCCGACCAGCATCCGCACCAATCCCTTCAAGCCTCTCAAAGATGGGGAATGTCTGTTTGCACCTGTGGACAATGGCGAGTTGCTCTCCGACATTGCTGTTCCTCCCACCTTGCGTCCTGTGCCTTGGTGCTCATCTGGAAGCTATTTGTCGGAACGTCCCACTTTTGCGCACGACCCTTTGTGGCACGCTGGTGCCTACTACGTGCAAGAAGCAGCTTCGATGTTCATTGCACAAGCCTATAAAGTCATCGAAAGCACCCATGCTGACGAGGCTACAAAGGGAAATCCCCTAAAGATGCTCGACCTCTGTGCTGCCCCTGGTGGGAAGAGCACGCTCTGGCGCAGTTTACTTCCCGACGATGCCTTGTTGGTGGCTAACGAACCTATTCGTCAGCGCGCGCAGGTATTAGCGGAAAACCTCACCAAATGGGGGCATCCTCACACCTTTGTCACACAAGCCTTCCCTGATGTCTTCACGAGTTTAGAGGAAACGTTCGATATCATCGCTACCGATGTTCCTTGTTCGGGCGAGGGAATGTTTCGCAAAGACGAACAAGCCCGTGAGGAGTGGTCGCCAGCAGCCGTCATTTCCTGCGCAGAGCGTCAGCGCGACATTCTCACAGCCGTGTGGCCTGCGCTGAAAGAGGGTGGTTTTTGTGTCTATTCCACTTGCACTTTCAACCGCGAAGAAAATGAAGACCTCGTGGCTTGGGCTTGTGACACCCTCGGAGCTGAATTAGTGGAAATTCCTACTGATCCAGCTTGGAACATCGCAGGCGACACCACAGGGCGCAATCTCCCGGTCTATCATTTCTTCCCACATCGCACCGAGGGTGAAGGACTTTTTCTTGCTCTTCTTCGCAAGAAAAAAATCGAAATGTTTAATAATCGGAGAAAATTGCAGATACTCCTAGATGCTCGCGAAGGCAATGGCAGAAAACGTGGGGCTAAGTCCTCCGCTAAGCCCAATGCCACCCTACTTTCGTGGTTGGAAAATACCGAAGATTTTACTTTTCAATGCTCAGAAGCTGGAGTGTGGACAGCTGTTCCCACAGCCTTTGTAGGTATTCGAGAGCAACTGGCACAAGTGGCACCTTTACTCATCGGAGGTATCGAAATAGCAGAAGAAAAAGGCAAAAAACTCGTGCCACAACATGCACTCGCCATGTCTATTTCAGCCTCAAATTCCGCCTTCCCACGTGTGGAGATTTCGAGTGAGTTAGCATTAGCCTATCTCCACCGCGAAGCCATCACCTTGCCGCTCGAAGCACCACGCGGATATGTCGTGCTCACCTATCGTGGCATCGCTCTTGGATTTGCCAACAATCTCGGCAATCGCGCCAACAATCTCTATCCTAATGAGTGGAGATTGAGAAACCTCTGATGGTTTCCTCCTGATAATGCGATGATTTTTGCCTTTCTCCAAGGTGCCTAATATCTTATTCTGTTCTCTCCCTCCCAAACCTACAATATGCACTATCTCGAATTTATATTTACCCTCTCCCCTAGTTCTGAAGCCGCTTACGACGTATTGAGCGCAGTGTTGGCAGAAATCGGATTTGAAAGTTTCGTTCACACCGACGAACTTGACTTACCCCGCGTTGCCATCAACAACAATTTCCCTGAGTCGGCAGTTTTTGCTGAAAAAGCTGACGAAGACACTTTCAAAGCCTACATCCAGACCGACCTCTTCGATGCCGATGCGCTCGCAGCTGTCTTGGCAGATTTCCCCATTCCAGACGTGAAGATCACCTACCAACAGTCGGAAGCGGAACACAAGAATTGGAATGAGGAGTGGGAGAAAAACTATTTTCAACCGCTCATCATCGGTGATGTTACCGAGCACCCTCGCTGTGTCATCGCTGCCACCTTCCACAAAGATGTGCCACAAGGGGACTACAACATCCGCATCAATCCACAAATGTCGTTCGGCACGGGTCATCACCAAACCACGGCTCAGATGATAGACCGTCTCCTCACGGACGATTTCAAAGGTAAGTTTGTCCTCGACATGGGATGTGGCACGGGCATCTTGGCTATCTTGGCAAAGATGCGCGGTGCTTCGCAGTGTGTGGCGGTGGACTATGATGAATGGTGTGTGAACAACACACGCGACAACATCGCCCTCAATGAGATTTCTGACATCATGGTGGTGCATGGGGATGCCTCTGCCTTGAAACCGCTAGAAAACACCTTTGATGTCATCATAGCCAACATCAATCGCAACATTCTGCTCCAGGATCTCGACAAATACGTGGCATCACTTCGCGTGGGAGGTACGATTTATATGAGTGGATTTTACATGGAAGACGTGTTCAGTCTAGTGGAGAAAGGCACAATGCTCGGACTCTCGCTGGTGGATGTGAAGCAACGCGACAACTGGGCTTGCTTGAAAATGAGCCGCTAACTGATATTCAGTCTCTAACTTTTTGCTTTAAGATGACAGCTCGCCTTTTTCTCTTCCTTCTCTTCGGACTCTCACTCGGAAGTTTTGCACAGAAACCACTGAAACATCCGCTTTCTTTCATCTCAGCGCAGAGCATCTTGGTGATTGATCCCACGGAGGACAATGTCGTACAGAGAGCCATGCGGGTTTCTCCCTATCTCACCCCTCAAACGCCCGAGTTGGTGAAAGATTCGGTGAAGCACTATCGCAAACTCTTGCGCCAGTCTCCGGCAGTGTCAGCCTGCGATGTGCACACACTCGAACAGCTCTTCTTGCTATCTGGCGACGCGCGCTATGTTCGTGCGCTTGATAGCCTGCGCATGTTGTATAGTGCACAACAAAAAGCAGACAGTACGAGCCGGATGGTTGCGCAACGTCTGCTCAACACTTTGGGATGGGTGGCTGCCACTGAGGGACAGAAACTCTACGTCAACCTCAGAGAGAGTTGTCTGATTCCCATCAATACCCCTCAACTCAAGGTGACGATAGACCAAATCGTACAAGACGGCCGTATGAAATTTCGCATCACGGGATTGCCCGCACCTCTGTCTGGCTCAAAACGCACGCGATTTACGCTCTATCTTTGTTTGCCGGAAGGTGTGAATCCTCTGCGTGTTTTCCTCAATGGTCACCGGCTCCTAGAACCAAAATGGGAGCGCGGGTTTTTAGTCTTCGATTGCGAATGGCGAAACATGGAAGAAATCTATTACGAACTCCCTGCTGAGGAATAAACAGCACTGCATTCCATTGCTCAATCTCTCAAGAAAACGGAGGACATCTACATTTAGTGGTGTTCTCCGTTTTCAAATCTGTCTTTATTGTCCTTCGCAAGGGAGTCCAAAAACGTGGGAGAAAATCGAAAAAACGTCGGACTTTTTCCGTAAAACGTTGGAGATTTTCTGAAAAACGTCGGAGATTTTCTGAAAAACATGGGAGATTTTTTTCTATTATCTCCAACATCATTGGATGAGGGGTGGAGTAGTGTTGGATCTTTTCCTGAGTAGTCTACCAGCTTTCCCATATTTTAGCCCACCACTTCCAGTTCTTCATGACGCATCTGCAAGAGTCTCCTTCAATGCTGTGACGAAAGGGCAGGGATGAAATGTTTTTTCACGGTTTATACCCCTCTCTCGCGCGCACGCGCGCATGCGAACATCAGAGAGTTTGCACTTTTTGCTTTCACAACCTTCACGGAAATCTCTGTAATAAATTGATATACAATGAATAAGGTGTGATTTTCGGACAAAAATTAACAATCGAACGATGAAATGCCTTTGAAGGACCCCAAAAGTGGAAAAAGAGAGCCCGAAGAGAGACAAAAGAGAGGGGCAAGAAAAAGCCCCAAAATCGTACGAAATTGGGGCTACTGGTGAAGGTTGTGAAAGCAAAAAATCGAAATTGCTAGGGATGCGCGCGCGTACGTGAGGAAAACTGAGGTGAAACGACCACCCTTGTGGAGCTCTTTTTGGGGGAACTATAAGTCGATTGCGCGAATAGAACAATAAATAGGTTTGTTTTGTAATGTTAATCTGGCAAAATGAGGGGAGTCTGAAGAAAATCTTCACTTTTTACCCTGTTTTTTGTCCATTCGCGCCAATTCTTCCCATATATATTTAGGGGGGGCAAGAAAAAGCAGAGGGGTTATTCCCCGTGCTCTGACTCGAGTGTTTCTTCTGCAAAGCATTCGTCTTCCACAGCTTCTTCCAAAATGTAGCGCTGATAGTAGGCGAGTATGAGCGTGGTGAGCGGAAGAGCGACCATCAAGCCGATGATGCCAGCGATATATCCCCAAACTGAGAGGGAAAGCAAGACTACGGCAGGTGATAAGCCCATGATTCGTCCCATGATTCGAGGGGTGAAGATAGTGTCTTGCAACACTTGCACGACGATGTAAACCACAATGATGAGAGCCATCATTCCCCAAAACGAACTGCCGGTGTCTGCCATTTGCAGTAAAGCCAAGAGAGCGGCTGGTAAGATGCCGAGCACCTGAATGTAGGGAATGAAACTAAGGACACCCACGAAGATGCCCATTCCCACTGGCATGGGGAGGCCGATGAGCCAGAAACCAATGCTAAACATGACGCCATTGCTGATGGCAACGAGCACTTGTCCGCGGAAATATCCTCGCATATTATGCGCCACGTCGTTGGAGAGTTTTTCCAAAAAAGCACGTTGTGAGCGTGGCACGTATTTGAGCCAAACGGTGGCATAGTGGTCGTAGTCGGCGAGCAAGAGCACCAGATAGAGTAGGGCGAAAGCTGAGCTAGCCAGACTCACCACCACGTTGGCTGTGGATTGCACCACATTCCAAACATGGGGTAGGGAGGTGCGCACCATTTGCAGCAGATTGTCTTGTTGAAGCATCTCCTCAAGTTGCAGTGACCCAATCCACTGTTGCAACAAATGCTGTAACCACCCCGGCAGCTGGGTGTTTTGTCCGCCGTTTTGGAGATAGCGCAAGAGGGCATCTTTGATGTGGAGTATACCGTCGAGAAATGGCGGGACAATGAGCCATAAAGCCCCCACCGCAATGGCTGTGGCACCAATGAGGGTGAGGATGACGGCTAGAAATCGCGGTCTGATGTAGCAACGAACATAGAGGAAATTGACCACAGGAGCCAAAATCCATGCAATCGCCCATGCTGCAAAGAAGGGAAGGAGAACTGCGCTGAGCCAGTTGAGGCCAACGACAAAGAGGGCAAGTAGAGCCACAAAAAGTACTCCGCGAATGAAACGATCAAATGTGATTTCTTGGCGAAATAATTGCATAAAAAAAGAGGGATTGATGAGACGACAACGACGACCTCAGCATACGTCAGAAAGGAAGGGTGCGTCTTTGACAATGTCTCATATCATGAAAAGAAAAGGATGCTGCAAAGATAATACTTTTCGAGTTCGTTGGTCAAGTTTTTGGCAAATAATTTGTTGTAATGAGGTGAAAGTACTATTTTTGCAACTAGCAACTCCTCGAAGTAAACCTATAAAACGAGCCTGAAGTAGTTGAAAATGAATGGAGCATCCACCCTGGGATTCTATGCTTGTGGTGCTTCTCTACCTCAGCATTAGCCCGTGGCTCCTCATCTCTTGGGCAGAGCAAAGACTTATATTGCATCACTTACAAGCTCTGCTGGTCTGTCTGAAGAAAACGATTCTATTCCCCACCATCATGTTGTATCTTGTTCCTACGCCAGTTGGCAATTTGGAAGACATTACGCTTCGTGCGCTGCGCATCCTTAAAGAGGTGGATGTGGTCTTGGCTGAAGACACGCGCACCAGCGGAATCTTACTCAAGCACTACGACATTTCCACTACACTGGTGAGCCACCACAAGTTTAATGAACACCAGACGGCTGCGACGCTAGCTGCGCGCATTGTGGCGGGGGAGACCATGGCACTCATCAGCGATGCCGGCACGCCTGCTATCTCTGACCCTGGGTTTATGCTGGTGCGTGAAGTGGTGAAACAGGGTGGCGAGGTGCAATGCTTGCCTGGTGCTACAGCTTTCGTACCTGCCTTAGTGGCGAGCGGACTGCCTTGCGATCGCTTCTGTTTTGAAGGATTCTTGCCCCAAAAGAAAGGGCGGCAGTCAAAGCTCCAAGCTTTGCAGCGCGAGGAACGCACGATGATTTTCTACGAAAGTCCTTATCGGGTGGTGAAAACCCTCGAACAAATGGTGGAAGTGTTTGGCGCAACGCGTCTTTGCAGTGCGTGCCGCGAGATTTCAAAGCTCCATGAAGAGAGCGTACGCGGCACTTTACAAGAGGTGTTGGAGCATTTCCAAACCACTGAGCCCAGAGGCGAGTTTGTGCTCGTCGTGGCAGGGGCTCCCGACTCGGAGGTGGG
>ERZ772910.1386-NODE-1386-length-12367-cov-3.007960_pt1 | contig 12367 bp, 10 predicted proteins | sample MGYA00511357_ERZ772910 | MGnify/ENA primary metagenome ERZ772910 (study PRJEB29015, sample SAMEA2738096) | human oral metagenome | biome: human oral; feature: human-associated habitat; material: saliva | place: China | collected 2193 ...
ATACGCTCAATGCAGCCGTTTATGCGTCGGTTATTTTAAGCGCAACCTTTATGCTGAACGCAGCGCTGAAAAAAGGAGCGGTGATGGGGATTGTCGGTACGGTACTTCCGTTGGCGCTCGCTTTTATTTCGGGCATTTTTCTGGATCAGGAACTGCTGCCTAAAAGCATCAGCACTCTCGCTCAATGTTTCCCGACATACTATTATGTGCGCGCAAATAATTTTATCGAACGGATGCTGCGTCCCGATTGGGGCAACATCGGCATACAGCTTTTGTTCCTGCTTTTGTATTTTACGCTCGGCGTCTATTTCAGCAAGCTGAACAGGGTACGGAACAAGATTGAGTTTGCGCAAAAATAAATATCATTTTCTCTGCCCGAGCACCATTTTATCATACTTTATTTTGCATAGTGATTGTCTCCTTATTCCCCCCTTTTATTTTATTTCCACAAGCCGGTACTTTCTGGAACCGAATCCGATTTTCTCCGCGTGCTCAAGCGTATGGATTCCGTGACGGCTTTCAATTCGTTCAATAAGACTGCCTGAATCTTGCGCCTTGTAAACCAAATCGACACAGGCTTGGTCGAGCGCAACGGGATCGAGACTGGCGAGAATACCGATGTCGTGCATATCGGACTCTGCGGGGTTTGCATCGCAGTCGCAGTCCACGGATAGCCGGTTCATCACGTTTATGCAGACAATGCCTTTTCCGCCGCCCATGTAGTCGCAGACGGATTTTGTAGCTTCCGCCATGCTTTCCAAAAACTCGTCCTGCGGGGCGCTTATCCACCGCGTAACGCTCCGTCCTGCCGAATGAATGTTGAGCTTTCCCGATTTCTCGTAGCTCATGCCGGGAAGTGCCTGACAGTTTGCTTCCATTCTCTCTTTGCCCAGTTCCTTCACCAGCGTTTTCTGCCGGTAAACCGTACCCGCAAAAGCCTCCATGAAAACTCCTCGCCCCGGAAGCTCCTTATTTGCCGTTTGATTTCCGGAGGCGGCACTCTTCTTGTCCGTAAAAAGGGGTTCCGCTTCATGCACGAGAAATAAAGGGCTTCCGACAGATGGCAGGTCTTTCGTCAGGGTGATTTTTTTCAGCTGAAGAAGAATGCTTGCCGGAATCTCTTTCGTTCGAACCGACAGAAGCGCCAGATCCGAATCCCGGTCCAGGAAAAGGGATGTTACCTGCGTCGCATATCCATTAAAAAAAGTGATGCGGATTTCTCCTGTCTCCTTCTCCGCATCACTCCCCCTGTTCTTATCTGCACAGACATGAGCACAGGTCAGAATTTTGACCTCGGTCTTTGTAATCTCATAGATATTCCCGCTTCCAAACGTATCTTTCCCGACGATTTGCACTACAGAAGGTCTGACTCTCTCAAAAGAGGAAGCCACGTCTCCCCTTGCAAGCGGTCGGATGGAAAAGAGGTCCGCCTCCAGATAGAGGCGAACCGCAACGTCTTCGTCCGGTGCCAGCGCCCTGCCTGCAAGAAGCAAGGCGCTGAGTACAGGAAGAAGAAAACACCATAGAATTCGAGCCGTCCAATGCTTTTTCATCCACGCGTAATAAAAAAAGCAGGTCTATAAGCCGGGTTATGTCTTCGATGATCATCTATCTAGGGCTGATGTTGCCATCAGTCTCAAGCGACCTACCTGGAACAAGCCGGGCAAGCTTATCGTTCCTCTGCGGTCTTGCTTCGGATGGGGTTTACATTGCCACAACTGTTACCAGCCGTGCGGTAGTCTCTTACACTGCCGTTTCACCCTTACTGGAAAACCAGCGGTTTCTTCTCTGTTGCACTTTCCCGGGAGTCACCTCCGCCGGACGTTATCCGGCATCCTGCCCTTTGAAGCCCGGACTTTCCTCGTCTCTCTCTTTTTAAAAGAAAGAGCCGCGATCATCCAACCTGCTTTTTGAGCATTCTAGCACAGATTAAACATGAAAGATAGATCCGCCCACAAACTCCCTGCAAATGCTGTTGTTCGGGAGAATCTGCGAGTCCACCGCCAGAAAATAACCGAGAAATTTCAGCAACCGATTGGCTTCCAATCGCTCCGGCGCATCTTGCTGGATCTGATAGAGGAGGGGAACCGCATACTGCTTTAAGACGGCGAATTCATAGATGGCCGCGGAATTAAACATCTCGTCCGCCTCTTCCTGGAAGGGAAAAATATAAGCCTCCTCCCCCGCCCGGATCGACTTCCACATGCCGATAGTTTCAGCCGCACTGGATCCTCTGGTTCTGGCATCGCGGACAATCCGCCTAAGGATACGCGCATCCGTTGTGGAAATCCGGTTATGGCTGTCAATGTTGAGCGTGGTCAGGCAGCTGATATAAATTTTATATTTGGATTCCGACGGCAGCGCATAACTCATCTCTTCATTCAGACCGTGAATTCCCTCGAAGACCAGAATATCCGACTCTCCGATTTTCAGCTTCTCGCCAAATTTCTCCCGTTCTCCCTTGACAAAATTGAAGCGAGGAATCTCCACGGTTCCGCCCGCCAACAGTGTTTTCATGCTTTCGTTAAAATACTTCACATCAATCGCATCAATCGTCTCAAAGTTATAGCTGCCATCCGGATTTTTGGGTGTATCCTCCCGGTTTTTATAATAATTATCCAGACTGATCAGATGCGGCGTCCTGCCAAAGGTACGCAGCTGAATACAGAGACGGTTGGCGAACGATGTCTTGCCGGAAGAACTGGGGCCGGCAATCATCACCATCTTGACATGTGGCCGGTCATAGATATGTTTGGCAATTTCCCCGATCCTGCGCTCAAAAAGCGCTTCCTGCACCAGGATCAGCTGATTCACCTTCCCGCTCACCACGCAATCGTTGAGATCCGCCACATTCTGCACCTGCATCATGCGTCCCCAGTGTGTGCTTAGGATCATCTGGTTGAACACCTTTTCTCTGGAAGAGGTCTTGACCAGTACATCCGGCTTTTCCTGCGGAGGCAGAACCAAAAGGAAACCGTCGTGTTGCCTTTGCAGATGGAATTTGGTGACATAAGAAGTGTCCGGCAGCATATAGCCATAATAATAATCATAAAAGCCGTCCAGATTGTAAACATTGACGCTGGAAGACGCCCGATAACGGAAAAGCTGCACCTTATCCAACATCCCCTGCTTTTCAAAAATCTGCAGGGCTTCTTCCATCGGTGTATCTCTCTTTCGGATGGGAATCTTCTGATCCCTCAACTCCTCCATTCGCTTTTCTATCTTTTCCAGGAAGGAAGCTTCCGGCGTCCTGTCGGTGTTTCGAAAGGTGCAGTAGAACCCATAACCGACGGTAAACTCCACCTTCACATCCACCGTTTCACTGCAAGCTACGTCTCTGACCGCTTTCAGCATCATCATACAGGCGGTGCGATGATAAGCCATGTGCCCCGCCGCAGAGGAAAGGGTTAAAAAGGACAGCGTTCCGTCCCGGTTTGCTTTTTTGAACAGCTCTCTAATTTTTCCATTGTAAATCACGAGCGCAATGCGATCCGGGTAGTTGTGCTGAAAATCGGCTGCAATGGCTTCAAACTGCGTTCCTTCTTTGTACTCCACGCATTTGTGGTCGATTTCAAGTTTCACTTTCTCACCTCCTCAGACGGTCGTAAAAGGCTCTTTGAGTGGCGCCGTTTTCACCTGCAGTTCCGGAAGTTCTCTTTTCAAAAAATCGTTCATATAGGAGATAAACAATTTTTCAATCCCGTAATGCCCTGCATCCATCAGGCATAATCCCTCTTCTACGGCGTCAATGGATTCATGATAATCCAGATCTCCGGTGATCAGAACGTCTGCCTGTCCTTTTCTTGCTGCAGGGATCACACTGCCTCCCGAGCCGGGACAGATGGCAACTTTCCGGACCGTCTTAGACAGATCTCCGTAGATCCTCACATCCGGCAGATGAAAAGCCTCCTTCACGATTTCTCCCATCTCCTTTAACGAAACCGGATGATCCAGAAAGCCGATTCTTCCAATTCCTTCCTTGGACAGGTCATCTTCAAAGGTTACCAGCAGAACCTCCCTCTTGTTCAACTTCAGGTCGTCCGCTGCCGCATCTGCCATGCCCATCACATCAAAATTGGTATGCATCGCATAATAGCTGATGTCATATCGAAGCAGCTTCACAATCCTTCTGCCGGTATAATCCTCGTCTGTCACTTTCTTGATGGAATGAAAAATCATCGGGTGGTGCGTAATCAAAAGGTCCGCCTCCGCACGAATCGCCGCATGAATGTTCTCTTCCGTCGCATCCAGGGCAATGAAGACCGTGGATACTTCCTTTTCCTTCCTGCCAACCAGAAGGCCAACGTTATCCCATTCCTCCGCGAAAGAAGGAGGAGACAGCTGTTCCAAACACGCAATAATCTCACTGCATCTCATCCGCTTCTCCTTTCGTTCAGCTTGCACACCCCGTTCCCGGGCTGCTTCGTGCTTCGCACTCCCGCATCCCGCCCCAACATTCGGATTATCCTCTATATTGGGGGCGTGTCATAAAGTCATCCCCTGCCGACAAGCAAGCTTGTGGCAGGGGATGACTTTCGACACTTGAGGATCACATCGCATCCGGGGCTTCGAAGCCGAGGAGGTCTGCTGCTGCTTCCAGCACCTGCAAGGTGATGTAGAGCAGAGCGATGTAGCTTTCCTTCTTTTCCGGATCGCTTTCTTTTAAGATGTGCGTCTGGTGGTAGAAGGAATTAAAGGTGTTGCAAAGACCGTAAATGTATGCGCAGACTCTGGTGGGCGCATAGGTTTTTCTGGCTTCTTCCACGCTGTCAGCAAAGGTGCAAAGTTCCAGTGCAAGCGCTTTTTCTTCCTTGGACCCGGCGCTGGCGAGTTTGGCATCTTTTGCTTTCTTTCCTTCCGCCTCATACTTGGCGAGAATGGATTTGATTCGCACCATCGTATAGAGGATGTAGGGGCCGGTATCTCCTTCAAAGGAAGTGAATTTATCCAGATCGAAAACATAATCCTTGGACGGCTGGTTGGAAAGGTCGCCGTATTTGATCGCTGCAACGGCAATCTTATGTGCCGTCTCCCTTGCCTTTTCCTCTTCCATGTCCGGATTGGCTTCCTTCACGCGCTCATACATCTTTTCCTCTGTATCGCCAATCAGAACTTCCAGACGCGGGACGCCTCCCTCTCTGGTCTTATACGGCTTTCCGTCCTTTCCGTTCATGGTGCCGAACCCGACAAAAATCAGCACGGTCTCCGGCAGCACCATCTTCGTCTTTCTAGCGGTACGGAAGCACTGGATAAAGTGAAGATCCTGTCTTTTATCCACCACATATACAATTTCATCCGGATGAAAATCATCCATTCGCTTTTGGATGGTAGCCAGATCCGTCGTGGTGTACAGAGCGGCGCCGTCCGATTTGAGCAACATGCAGGGAGGGACTTCCTTCTTGTCCGTCTCCTCCGAAATATCCACTACCAGCGCACCCTGCGACTCCTTGGCATATCCGCGCTGTTTCATGTCTTCGATCATCGGTGCAATAATATCGTTGACCGTGGATTCTCCCCACCAGAGATCGAAATCCACATTCAGCAGATCATAATTGCGTTTGATATCCGCCACAGAGACGTTGACGATGTGATGCCAGAGGGCACGCAGACCTCTTTCTCCATTCTGCAGCTTTCTGGTATCTTCCATGGCTTCCGCCCTGTATGCTTCATCTTCCTTGGATTTCGCAGAAGCTGTCGGGTAGATTTCTTCCAGCTCCGAAATGGTAAAGGGCGCTTCCTTCGGGTATTCCCCTGTGTAAGACGGATCAAAGTAGGGCAGGTCCGGCTGTCTCCTTTTTAACTCGGTCAAAATCAGACCCATCTGCAAGCCCCAGTCTCCCATGTGGATATCGCCGATGACCTTATTGCCGGTATAACGGAAGATCCGCTTTAAGCTCTCGCCGATAATCGCTGCACGCAGATGTCCGACATGCAGAGGCTTCGCCACATTCGGGCCACCGTAATCGATGACGATCGTCTGATCCGGGGTGCTTTCACCGGCGCCGAAGTGCTTGGCATGCATCATTTCCACCACATATTTGCGAATCGTCTCCGACTTCAAGGTCAGGTTCAAGAATCCCGGCTTCACCGGCTCCGCCTTTTCCAAAATCTCGGAATTCTGCAGTTTGGATGCTACCTCCTCCGCAATCTGCAAGGGTGCCTTATGGTATTTCTTGGCTCCTGCCATCGCACCGTTGCATTGAAATTCACAGAGATCCCGCCTGTTGGAAGGAGTCACAACCCCCAATGCCCGATCGTAGCCGGCGTCTTCAAATGCCTGTGCCACTTCCTCTTCGATCCATTCCAATAGTTTCTTCATGTCTTCTCCTTCCTATCGGTTCGACCACTCGTCTGCCATTCATTGCCGTTTTCTCCCGGCCGTTGCAGTTCTTCTCAGCAATGGCTGTTCTTCTTGGCAATGGCTGTTCTTCCTGGCAATGGCTGTTCTTCCCGACCATTGCTGTTTTTCCCGGCAATGGCTGTTTTTTTCGACAAGTGAATTGCTATGGCTGCCTTCTATCTGAAGCTTCCACCTTGCTATAGATACAGCCGCAATAGTTCTGTCGGTACAAGCCGTACAGGCGGCTTAGCTGTGTGGAGCGCAGATAACCATTGTTTTTTTTGAAATCACTGGGCAAAAAGCGAACCCCGTAACGCTCCCCCTCCTGTGCGCCGATCCGGTTGAGCAGCGCGCTGTTCTTTAAGGGACTGATGGTGAGGGAAGTGGTAAAAAAATCAAATCCGTCCTCTGCGGCAACACGGGCCGTCTCTCCCAAGCGAAGCGCAAAACATCTGAAACAGCGTTCTCCGCCTTCTTTGCATGTTTCCAGTCCCTTCGCCGCCTCCAGAAAGCGCTCCGGTTCATACCTGCCCTCCAGGATTTCTATTTGAGAAGAGCCCTCCTGCCCGTTCATCAGGGCAATCAGCCTCTTTTCCTCCTCCACCCGCCTTCGATACTCTTCCTGCTCCGTCAGATTCGGATTGTAAAAGAAAACGGTCAGCGCAAAGGCCTCTCTCAGGTATTCGAGGCAGTAAGAGGAGCACGGCGCACAACAGGCATGCAGCAAAAGACGCTTGCGCTCCCCCTCTTCTTTCATTCTTTTCAGTACTTCTTCCAGCTGTTTTTGATAATTGGTCCGGTTCATACGTATTGCGAAAATCCAGTCTATTCCCCCCGAGGGAGTCTGTTACTTGCAATCTCATAAGGGTTGGTTCTTCGTGTCTGCAGAATATTGCCGCTCGCGCCTCTTGCCAGATGCAGGATGGTCTCCACCAACTCTCCTCCGGACATCCCCGCCACTTCCACAGGGACCTGCAGCTGACGGCTGATCTCTCCGGTCGTCATATCGTCAAGCAGATAATCTTCTCCCGAACGAAGGAGATTTTCCGGCAGGAACAGAACCTTTCCTAATTCCTTCCCTTTCAGCTGCTTCACAATATCCTGACCGGTGAGCAGTCCGGTCACCGTGATTCTCTCTCCGAAAAAATCATTTCTCACCGGATAAAGCAAGGGATGAATCCCGGGAAACGCCTGCTGCAATTCTGCATAGAGCATCCGGATCACCGGGTAGGATGCATATCCGGTGACGGAACTGAATACCAATTCTCCCGCCTGAAACTTCTTCCTCTGCTCCTCAAGCGCCTGCCTGAACTCCGTGATGAGAAGCCTCAACATACCGACCCCGTTTTCTAACTGCGGATAGCCGTCATAGTCGCTCTCTTACGGAAGGATCCGGTCAATACGGTCTGTACGATTCTCTTCACGTCCCTCCTGAATTTCATCCGCTAACAGATACCACTCATCTCCGGCATAAACAAAATGGTCTCCGTATTCTATTTCGGACTTCTGCTGCCATTTCCTGATTTCGGCAAGAACCTCCCTCGCGTCCTGCCTCGTAAACGGGAGCAATTTTTGCAGATTCTCGCGAAACTTCGTAAGCCCTACCGGCACCACCGAGACACTCTGAAGAGCCGGGCGATATTCCCTGTACAAATCTTCCAGTGTGTGCGACAGCTCTTTGCCGTCGTTGATCCCCTTGCAAAGGACAATCTGACCGTTTAATTCCACATGGCTGTCGCTGCTACAGAGCCTCCTAACCTTATCCAGAGCCTCTCCTGCAAAGCGGTTATGCAACATCTCACAGCGCAACTTGCGGTTTGTGGTATGAAAAGAAACATTGATCGGAGAAAGGTGATAGCGTAGAATCCGGTTTACATCATGATCGCTCATGTTGGTAAAGGTGGCGTAGTTTCCCTGTAAAAAAGAGAGCCTCGTATCGTCATCCTTAAAGTAAAGGGTATCCCGCATCCCCTTCGGCATCTGATCAATGAAGCAGAACACGCACTGATTGGTACAGGTCCTGTAATCATCCATCAGTCCATTGTCAAATTGCAGTCCGAGGTCGTCTTCTTCCTCTTTCTCAATCTCCAAAAGCCACTCTTCCCCTTCGGGGAAATCCTGTGTCGGCTTCTTTCGAATCAGTACCTGCAGCTTCTCGTTCCGAATCAGAAAACGATAGTCAAAGATGTCTTCCACCACTCTGTCATTGATGCGAAGGAGAACATCCCCGCTTTCAATTCCCATCTCTTCCGCAATGCTGTCCGGATCAATCGCTGAAATCAAGTGTTCGAATGGTTGTCTTTTCATGGGTGTTCCAAGGAATAGAAAAATAGCAAAATTTTCCTGCTATATGATATGATGAATAAGATCATACCGCTTTCAAGTTTTTTTTTCAACAAAGTTTTTCGAAGGAGAGTGTCACATGCCTGATTTTCAGAAGCTGGATACCACCATCCCGGTTGCACCGCTTAAGTTAGTTGTTATGGACTCTGCGCGGGAACTGGGGGATCGCATTAACAAGGATCTGATTGACATCCGCAAGCACAAGCATCACATGCCGAAGGATGAAATCACGTTCAAGGGATATCTGCAGGAAGATTACCGCTTAAAGTTTTCGACAGACCGTTTTGATTCGGGAGAAGCCAAGGCGACGCTTCTCGAATCTGCCAGAGGACAGGATATCTATCTGATTACCGATGTCATGAACCACAGCATTTCCTATCAAATGTACGGTTTTACCAATTATAAGTCGCCCGATGACCACTACCAGGACATGAAGAGGGTGATCGGCGCCATCGCCGGCATTGCCAAGCGTATTAACATCATCATGCCCTTCATGTATGAGAGCAGACAGCATAAGCGCAGCGGGAGAGAATCCCTCGACTGTGCCGTCATGATCCGTGAGCTCAAGGACATGGGAATCGCCAATTTCATCACCTTTGATGCACACGACCCCCGTGTTGCCAACTCGGCGCCTCTGGGCGGCTTTGATTCCTTCCTTGCTTCTTACCAATTCCTAAAAGCACTTCTTTATAATATAGATGACCTGATTGTAGACAAGGAACACCTGACCGTCATCTCTCCCGACGAGGGAGCGCTTGACCGTGCGGTCTACTTTGCAAATGTCCTGGGTGCCGATACCGGCATGTTTTATAAGCGTCGCGATTACTCCAGGATCGTAGGAGGTTCCAATCCGATTGTGGCGCACGAGTTCCTCGGAAGCGACATTGCAGGCAAGGATGTCATCATCATCGATGATATGATCTCCTCCGGTGGCAGCATGATTGATACCGCCAGACAGCTCAAACACATGAAGGCGAAGCGGGTCTTTATCTGCGCCACCTTCGGTCTGTTCACAAATGGAATGGAGAAGTTTGACAAGGCCTATGCTGCAGGTGATTTTGACCGCATCATCACCACCAATCTGACCTGGCAGCCGGATGAGATCAAACAGAAGCCCTATTTCCTGGAAGCCGATATGTGTGAATTCCTGGCTACCATCATCGACTTTATCAATCACGATCAATCCATTGCAAACGTGCTCCTGCCAACCGACAAGATCCATGAATTTATCGCCAAGTACAATGCCGGTGCCAGCGGCAGGGAAGCGATCCCCGAGATCTGATCGCTTCTTTGGTCTCTTGCAAGCCTTCCTGCACCTATGCCAGCGTCAGGAAGGCGGCAAGATTTCCTCTCTTCTCTCCCTGTGCGCGGTGAGAAAAGAGAAGCGCCGGATTTTCCTTGGTGCAATAATTGGTGACGGCAACCTTCTGTCTGGGCACGCCTGCCTTTTCCAGATTTCTTAGATTGGCATTGCGCAGATCGAGCAAATATTTCCCTTCAGGGAGATTGGGCGACAGATGGAAAACTGCCGTTTCCAGGGTTTCTCTGTCTTCTTCTTTCGAAATATAGCGATGTAATTCCTCCCTGCCCCACTTTTTTTCAAAGGCATCATACACATCCCTCCCCACTTCATAGCAGGCTCCGCAGATGCAGGGGCCGATCGCACAAACCAGATCGCTCGGCGCTGTTCCGAACTCTTTTCCCATGCGGCGTACCATTTCGCCCGCCATATCATTCACGGTTCCTCTCCACCCGGAATGTGCAAGTCCGATGGCATGATGCGCTTCGTCCACAAAGTACAGCGGCGTACAATCCGCATGAAAGGTCGTCAGGACAAGCCCTCTCTCATTGGTGATGAGACCGTCGATATCACGATAATCTCTTTCTCTGGTCACTCCTTTTCCACTATCAAGCACACTGACTCTTCGAATATTCACCGTATGGGTCTGGTAACTGGTCACAAAGACATCGAGCCTTCCCTGATACCCCAGCACTTCTGAAATCCGGCGGTAATTTTCCCGGACCGCTTCCGGATCGTCCCCTCTGGTAAAAGAAAAATTCATCTGGGAAAAGTCTCCCCTGCTCACTCCTCCCTTTCTGGTCGAGAAAAGATGGCGGAGTCCCGCAATCCTCTCCAATTCCGGAAAGGACAGATATACCACTCCATTTTTATTCTTCTGTGTCATACGCATCTCCTCTCTCACCGACCATTTTTCGGTCCTTCCTGCTAAAGAGCCGGTTCTCTATTCCTCTACCGTCCGGATTTCCACGACAGAGGTATAGAATCCTCACCTGTTTCCCCCATCGTTTCTACACCAAAAGGAGGTTCTATGTTAAACAAACGTACCGTTGGCACCAATGGTGAAGAAAGGGCTCTTTCCTTTCTCCAAGACCACAATGTCCGAATTCTGGATCAAAACTACCGGAACCGATGCGGAGAGATTGATCTGATCCTGAAAGACCGGTCCTACCTGGTTTTCCTGGAAGTGAAATACCGGAAAAACAGCTGTCTGGGGGCCCCGCAGGAAGCCGTTACCCTGCGCAAGCAAAAGACCATCTGCCTGGTTGCCGACATTTACCTTCTAAGCCACCACGTCCATCTGGATACACCCATCCGCTTTGATGTCCTTGCCCTATGGACGAATGCCTCCGGCGCTTACCGCTTTCAATGGATCAAAAACGCCTTCCCCTACCGCAGATAGAACCACTCATAAGAAGGTCCTGTTATGCTCTTTTGCCCGAATCTTGTCCACCGCATCGACAAAGACAAGGATCTCCGCCACCACCTCGTATAACTCCTGTGGAATCGCATCTCCTATCTCCAGCCTGGAGAGGGTGCCTGCCAACTGATCGTCCTGATGGATCGGAATCTCCCGTTCCTTCGCCCTCTCGATGATCCTCTGCGCCAGTCTTCCCTTTCCACTGGCAATTACACGAGGCGCAATGTCTTTTCCCGGAAGATATTCCAGCGCAATCGCCTGCCTGGTCTGATTTTTCTTTCCGCTTCCCTGCGATGAGTCAATCTGTTTTCTTCTGTTCCTTTTTTCCTGCATTCCTTAAGCTCGTGCATCGAACCGACTGCTCGAAAGCACATCCACTCCTATCTGATTCCTCGTCCCGTTTTTTAAAAGGGCGCTAACCGCCGCATCTTCCTTCGAGCGCTCGCTCATCAGCTGCATTCTCGTTTCCATCGTATATCCTCTTTTCAGGAGGCGGGCATTTAACTCCTCCATATATGCCTCCATCAGCTGGAGCGCATCCTCATTTTCCAGGTAAAAATTGGTATTCACCTTTTGTCCGTGTATGGCAACGTAGACGTCTAAACTTCCCAGCGCTTCCATGTCCAGATGAAGAAGGGCGCTGACATCCCCGTCCTTCCTGGCAAGAGCCCGTTTGTCCGTATAAATATATAACTCTCCATTGGCATTGCCATTTTGCATTTTGAGTGGCAGCTGCACATATTGAAACAAATGATTCACCTGATTCATGAATTCCACATTCTGAGAAAGGTGATTCACGCTCTGTGCAAGAGTTGTATCTTTTACTGCAAAGTCTTTGAGCGTCTGGGTCAGCTTTTGCGTCTGTTCCTGCAGCCTCTCATAGAGTCTGTTTACACTTGCTTCATTTACCTTCTTCGGCTCCAAAAGCCACTGCCGCTCCATCTCACTGCGAAAGGCCTTCGTA
>ERZ772910.1387-NODE-1387-length-12365-cov-3.619253_pt1 | contig 12365 bp, 8 predicted proteins | sample MGYA00511357_ERZ772910 | MGnify/ENA primary metagenome ERZ772910 (study PRJEB29015, sample SAMEA2738096) | human oral metagenome | biome: human oral; feature: human-associated habitat; material: saliva | place: China | collected 2193 ...
TGATAAAAGTGAGGAATCCATAGCTTCTTTTTCATTATCTTTATCATTAATTTTTGTAGAATCTTTTGAAGTGCGATAAAAGTATTTATTATTTTCAGTAGTAATAATATAATTCTTATTGCTAATACCATAACTAGTCTCATCAATTGAAATAATTTTTTCATTTAGTATTTTTTCTAATTTTTCACAACTATACATAATTTACCTCCTTCATACTAAACTTTATAAAAGCTCAGTTTAATTAATAAAAGTATAGATAATATTATACTTTTATTATACAATAGGTAAGTAAAACTGTAAAATAAAAAAGGCTTTCATAATTTGCCTTCCAATAATAAAATTTAACATTAAAATACTATTTTTTTAATTAATGTATTTAAAAACTCAACTAATATTTATGTATTTTTTTATTTAATGTTTTTTTGAAAAATTAGTATGATGAATCACATGAAAGTATCTATGAATCAATAATTTTAGAGTATAAAGTTCAACAGGAAAATGCTCATTTTCTTGATAAAATATACCTTTTTTGGTATAATTATAATGTATAAAATATATTTATATACATTATGTTTCATTTTAATTATTTGGAGGTGTAAAATGAAAAAAATTTTTATTAATAGTGAGTATATTACATTATCTCAATTTTTAAAAATTGAAGGATTTATTGCTTCAGGAGGAGAAGCAAAATATTTTTTACAAGAAGTTGAGGTAGTTCTAAATGGTGACTTGGAAAATAGACGAGGGAAAAAACTATATTCTAATGATGTAATAGAAATTGAAAATCAAAAATATATTATTTTAAATGAAAATTAAAACTTTAAAATTATTGTATTTTCGTAATTATTTATCTTTGAATATAGAGGTACATCCCTCGCTTAATGTTTTAGTTGGTGATAATGCGAATGGAAAAACTAATATTATTGAGTCAATATTTTGCTTAGCATTAGGTAAGAGTTATAGGACGAAAAGCGATAGTGAGTGTATTATGTTTGGAGAAGAAGCTGCTGCAATGTCGTGTGTACTAGAAAAGAATGATAAAATGCTAGATATAATGTTAGGAATAAATAATAAAGGGAAAAGTGCAAAAATTGCAGGGTTAAAAAAAACTAAGTTAACTGATTTTGTTGGAGAATTAAACGTTGTTTTATTTTCTCCAGAAGATTTGCAAATTATAAAAGGATCACCTTCTCTGAGAAGAGAGTTTATAAATAGAGAATTTTATCAATTTTCTCGTATTTATCATAAGTACTATTTACTTTATCAACACTTGTTAAAACAACGTAATTCATATTTAAAAGATATGAGAAAAAATCCAAAAGATGAGTTTTCTTTAGCATATCTTGAGACTATTACTAGCCAATTAGTAAAAATAGCTATGTATATTACTAAAGAACGTGCCTTATTTATAAAGAATTTATCTAAACTAGCACAAAAAAATATGCTAAATATATCTAATCATAAAGAAGATTTAGAATTAAAATATAAAAGTTCTATATTAGATATGCTTAATATAAATAGTGTGGAAGATAAAGATTTTAATGAAGAAAATATTATTAAGAAAATAATGGATAAATCTTATGATGATATAATGAGAGGGAGTACAAGAATAGGACCTCATCATGATGATTTAGAATTCTTTATAAATAAGTTAGACGCAAAAATGTATGCTTCTCAAGGACAACAAAGAAGTATTGTTTTGTCACTTAAACTCTCTGAAATAGATTATTTAAAATCTAAGACAGGTAGTTATCCCATTTTGCTCTTGGATGATGTATTGAGTGAGTTAGATAGAAATCGTCAACTAAAACTTTTAGATGCAATTAATGAAAATGTTCAAACATTTATAACAACACCTTCAATATCGGATATAAAAGAAGATTTATTAAAAAAAGCTAAAGTTTTTAAAATTAATAATGGAACTATTAGTGAAATTTTATAGGATATTTAATTAAATAAACTTTTAAAAAAACGAAAGGAAAAATTATGGTAGAAAAAAAACAAATGCAAGAATATAATGCTGATCAGATTCAGGTTCTTGAAGGATTAGAAGCTGTAAGAGTCCGTCCAGGGATGTATATTGGTTCTACTTCTAGTAAAGGGCTACATCACTTGGTTTGGGAAATAGTAGATAACTCTATTGATGAAGCTTTAGCAGGACATTGTGATACTATTACAGTCGCAATTGAAAAAGATAATTGGATAAGAGTTGAAGATAATGGTCGTGGTATTCCAATTGATATTCAAGAACAAACAGGAAAACCTGCCCTTGAAGTAATATTAACAGTGCTACATGCAGGTGGTAAATTCGGTGGAGGCGGATATAAAGTATCTGGTGGTCTTCACGGAGTTGGTGCCAGTGTAGTTAATGCATTATCAACAAATTTAGAAGCTTATGTTCATCGTGATGGTAAAATTCATTCGATGATGTTTGAGCGTGGGGATGTAGTTCAAGGAATTACTGTTATTGGGGAAACTGATAAAACAGGAACAACTATTCGATTCAAAGCAGACCCAGAAATTTTCCAAGAAACTACAGTATATGAATATGATATATTAAGAACACGTATAAGAGAACTTGCTTTCTTAAATAAAGGTATTACAATAATACTTAAAGATGAGAGAGAAGGGCAAGAAAAAGAAGAAACTTTCTGCTATGAAGGTGGATTATTAGAATATGTTGAAATGTTAAATGAAAATAAAGATTCATTACATGAAGCTATTTATGTGCATGGTGAGATGGAAGGAAAAGAAGTAGAAATCTCAATGCAGTATAATACAGGATATGCTAGTAATATTTTAAGTTATGCTAACAATATAAATACACATGAAGGTGGTACACATGAAAGTGGATTTAAAACAGCATTAACACGTATTATAAATTCTTATGGCAAGAAAAATAAACTAATTAAAGAAAAAGAATCACTTACAGGTGATGATGTAAGGGAAGGTTTAGTAGCTATTATATCTATTAAACATCCAAATCCACAATTTGAAGGACAAACAAAAACTAAACTAGGAAACTCAGAAATGAGTACAATTACTAATAAACTTTTTTCAGAAGAATTAGATAGATTTTTATTAGAAAATCCTAAGGTTGCTAAAATTATAGTTGAGAAAGGACTTCAAGCATCACGTGCTAGAATAGCAGCAAAAAAAGCAAGAGAATCAACTCGTCGCAAAAATGCATTAGAGTTTACTAATCTACCAGGGAAATTAGCAGACTGCTCAAGTAAGGATGCTGCAGAGTGCGAATTATTCCTAGTCGAAGGAGACTCTGCTGGGGGAAGTGCAAAACTGGGTCGTAATAGCAAATTCCAAGCTATACTACCACTAAAAGGTAAAATTTTAAATGTAGAAAAAGTTAGAATTGATAAAGTATTATCAAATGATGAAGTTCGTTCGCTAATTACTGCAGTAGGTATGGGAATAGGAGAAACTCTTAATATTGACAAACTTCGTTATCATAAAATAGTAATTATGACCGATGCTGATGTCGATGGAAGCCATATTAGAACATTATTATTAACATTCTTCTTTAGATATATGAGAGAATTAATAGAAGCAGGTTATGTGTATATTGCAAGACCACCGCTATTTGGACTTAAAGTTGGTAAAAAAGAGTACTACTGTCATACAGATGAAGAGTTGAAGGAAAATATTGAAAAATATGCAGCAGATAAAAAGTATACAGTTCAACGATACAAAGGGCTAGGAGAAATGAATGCCGAGGAACTTTGGGATACAACAATGGATCCAGAACATCGTTTAATGTATAAAGTTAGTATTGATGATGCACAAAGAGCAGATGCAGCGTTCGATACGTTAATGGGTGAAAAAGTAGAACCAAGACGTAAATTTATCGAAGAAAATGCTCTAAATGTTGTAAACTTAGATATTTAGTAAGAAAGGATAGGACATGGAAGATAATAAAAATAATATTACTTTACGTAATATAACTACGGAAATTGAAAATTCATTTCTTGACTACTCTATGAGTGTTATTGTATCACGTGCTCTACCAGATGTTAGAGATGGATTAAAACCAGTACATAGAAGAATATTATATGCATTTAATGATCTAGGGTTAACATATGATAAACCTTATAAAAAAAGTGCCTTCGTAGTCGGAGAGGTTATGGCAAAGTATCACCCTCATGGTGACTCTGCAACATATGGTACAATTGTACGTTTAGCTCAAGATTTTAACAGTAGATATCCAATGGTAGATGGTCAAGGGAACTTTGGTTCAATTGATGGTGATGGTGCGGCAGCAATGCGTTATACAGAAGCAAGAATGAGTAAAATTGCTTCAGAGATGTTACGAGATATCAATAAAGATACGGTTGACATGCAAGATAACTATGATGGTACAAAACAAGAACCAAAAGTTTTGCCATCTCGTATACCTAATTTACTAGTAAATGGTAGTAGCGGTATTGCGGTTGGTATGGCTACAAATATTCCACCTCATAACTTAGGTGAGGTTATTGATGGTGTTATTGCTTTAGCAGATAATTCTGAAATTACAATTGCTGAACTTATGACTAAGATAAAAGGTCCTGATTTTCCTACAGGTGCATATTTATTAGGTCGTAGCGGTATTGTAAAAGCATATACTACTGGACGTGGTTCAGTAATTATGCGTGGTAAGACAGAAATAGAACAAATGAAAAATGGTAAGGAAAGAATTATTATTACAGAAATTCCTTACCAAGTAAATAAAGCAAAATTAGTTGAAAAAATAGCTGAATTAGCTCGTGATAAAAAAATTGAAGGTATTACAGATTTACGTGATGAAAGTAACCTAAAAGGTATGCGTATTGTTATTGAATTACGTCGTGATGTAAATAGTAATGTAATATTAAATAATCTTTATAAGTTAACACCACTTCAAGGTTCATTTGGTGTTAACATGATTGCCCTTGTTGATGGAGTACCAAAGCTTCTTAACTTAAAAGAAGTACTTTATTATTACCTAGAGCATCAAAAAGAAGTAGTTGTTCGTAGAACAAGATTTGATCTAAATAAAGCAAAAGCACGTGCTCATATTTTAGAAGGATTAAGAATAGCTTTAGATAATATTGATAGAATAATAAGCTTAATTCGTGGTTCTCAAACTACTGAAGAAGCTAAAAGTGGTTTAATAAGTGAATTTTCACTTTCTGAAATTCAGGCACAAGCTATTTTAGACATGCGTCTACAAAGACTTACAGGTTTAGAGCGCGATAAGATTGAAGAAGAGTATAAAAAACTTATGGAATTAATTGAAGATTTAGAAGATATCTTAGCTAAACCTGAGCGTGTACTTGAGATTGTTAAAGAAGAATTGCTAGAAGTAAAAGAGAAATTCGGAGACAAACGTCGTAGCGTAATTATTGAAGGTCAAGTAGATCAAATAGAGAATGAAGATTTAATTGAAAAAGAACAAATTATTATTACTTTATCTCATAATCAATACATTAAACGTTTAGCAGCTAGTACGTATAAATCACAAGGTCGTGGTGGTCGTGGAGTTAATGGAATGACAACTAATGATGAGGATAATGTAGCTTATATGTTAAGTTGTTCTACTCATGATCATATTTTATTCTTTACTGATAAAGGTAAGGTTTATACATTAAAAGGATATGAGATTAATCAAATGAGTCGTCAATCTAAAGGAATTCCAATTATTAATTTACTTGAGATAGAAAAAGAAGAAAAAGTAAACTCAATTATTGCTATTTCTGACCTTCAAGAAGAAGGTACAAGTTTAATGTTCTCTACAAGATATGGTATTGTTAAAAAATCTAAATTAGGAGACTATGCAAGTATTCTTAAAAAAGGTAAAATAGCACTTAAACTAGATGAAGGTGATTCATTAATAGATGTTCAAAGAATTACTGATGAACAAGATATTATGATTGTTACAGCAAACGGACAAGCTATAAGAATTAATGCTGAAAAAGTACGTCAAATGGGACGTGTTAGCCGCGGAGTCAAAGGTATTACTCTATCTCCAGATGATTATGTAATCGGTATGGAAGTAGTAGATGAATCTAAGAAAATTTTAACAGTTACTGAGAATGGTATAGGAAAAATTTCTAAATCTACAGAATTTAATGTAATAAATCGTGGTGGTAAAGGTGTTAAAGTAGCTAAAGTAACTAAGAAAACAGGGAAAATAGTTGCAGTAAAATCAGTATCAGGAAATGAAGATTTAATGATAATGACTGATCAAGGAATAATAATAAGAATTGATGTATCTGCAATTAGTACGTTAGGTAGAACAGCTACAGGAGTAAAAGTAATTAATTTAGTTGATGATCAAAAAGTAGCGACAGTTACGCTTGCAGCTAAAGAAGAAATATATGAAGAATAATTTAAAGACAGCCATTTTATATGGCTGTCTTTTGTGAATTAAAAGTGAAAAATTTATGTTTATTTGAAAATGAATTGTTTTATTTCAAAAAAAAATATATAATGGAATAAGTAGTATTATTAAAAATTAAATTTTAGTTTATACTTATTAACTACATGTATATTAAATAATATACAAAATATAAATAAAGAGGTATATCTTAATGCAAAGTATGAGATTAGAGAGTAACATAAATCAGAATATTGTAGAAGAAGAAATACAATTATTAACAGATATGTTACTTGAAGCAACTAAGAAAATAACTTCAACAGTTACATTTAATAAAATAGTTGAGTTAAAAAAATTAGCTGATAGAAAAGAATATGATGAGTTAAATGAAATTATAAAAACATTGAATCAAGAGGAAATGGAAATAATAGCAAATTTCTTCTCAACACTACCATTGCTTATTAATATATCAGAAGATGTTGATTTAGCATTTGAAGTTAATTATAAAAATAATTCAGAAGAGTCATATGTTGGAAAACTATCTGATTCAATTAAGAATTTAAAAGATACTAATATTCTAAATAATATAAATGTAGTTCCAGTACTAACAGCGCATCCAACACAAGTACAAAGAAAAACTACATTGGATTTAACTGAGAATATACATAATTTATTAAGAAAACATAGGGATGTTAAAAATGGATTAATAAATAAGAGTAAATGGAAAGAAGATTTACAAAAACATATTGAAATATTGCTTCAAAGTGATATAATTCGTGAAAAAAAATTAAAGGTTGCTAATGAAATTACAAATGTATTAGAGTATTATAATAGATCCTTTATTAAAGCAATAACAAAATTAATGGTAGAATACAAGAAATTATTAAGAGAAAACTTTATTGATTTAGTAAATGAAACACCCATTACAATGGGGATGTGGATTGGTGGAGACCGTGATGGGAATCCATTTGTTACGGCAGATACATTAAAATTATCTGCAATGAAACAATGTGAGTTAATTATCACTTACTATATGAATCAATTAGATATTTTATATAGAACTTTTTCTATGTCGTCTCAGTTAATTAAGGAAAGTGATGACTTAAGACTATTGGCTGACAAATCTAATGATTCATCAGTTTATAGAGAAAAGGAATACTATAGAAAAGCAATTTATTACATTAGAGAAAAATTATTAAACACTAAAAAATACTTACTTAATAATGAAGATAATGATGAAAAATATCTAACCGCAGAAGAGTTAGAACAAGATTTACTAATTATTAAAAATTCATTATTAGAAAATAATGGTGAAACATTAATAAAAGGTGATTTTGAAGAATTATTAAGTGCTGTAAAAATATTTGGTTTTTATTTAGCTAGTATAGATATGAGACAAGATTCAAGTGTTTATGAGGCTTGTGTAGCAGAATTACTTAAAAGTGCTAACATAGAAAATAATTATAGTGAGCTATCAGAAAATGAAAAATGTGATTTATTATTAAATATACTAAAAAAAGATCCAAGACCATTAAGCATAAATGATGAAAATAAACAATCTGAAGAATTAAAAAAAGAATTATTAATTTTTAAGACAGCAAGAGAACTTAAGGATAAACTAGGTAATAATATAATAAAACAAAATATTATTTCGCATACGACTAGTATTTCAGATTTGTTAGAATTGGCAATTATGTTAAAAGAAGTAGGTTTAGTTGGAAGTGATTTTGCAAGATTACAACTAGTTCCATTATTCGAGACAATTGAGGACTTAGAAAATTCATATGAAATAATGGATAATTATTTAGCTTTAGATATTGTTAAAAAATGGGTAAAAGATAATAAAGATTATCAAGAAATAATGCTTGGTTATTCAGATAGTAACAAAGATGGTGGATATTTATCATCAGGCTGGTCATTATATAAAGCTCAACAAGACCTTTCATCATTAGGAAATAAACGTGGTATAAAAATAACATTTTTCCATGGTCGTGGAGGAACAGTAGGTCGTGGTGGCGGCCCAAGTTATGATGCCATAATTTCTCAACCTTTAGGAAGTGTTCAAGATAGAATTCGCTTAACTGAACAAGGAGAAATAATAGCTGCTAAATATGGTAATAAAGATGCGGCTTATTATAATTTAGAAACATTATTCTCAGCAGTTATCGAAAGAATGAATGCAGATATGGTTAATATAGATATTAGAGATATTCCAGAGATTAAGGACATGATGGATGAAATTGTGGAAGATAGTTATAAAACATATAGAAAACTAGTTTTTGAAGATCCTAATTTTTATAATTATTTCTTCGAAGCAACACCAATTAAAGAAGTATCAAGCTTAAATATTGGCTCACGTCCTGCATCACGTAAGAAAATTACGGATATTGGTGGCTTAAGAGCTATTCCTTGGGTATTTTCTTGGTCTCAAAGTAGAATTATGCTTCCAGGTTGGTATGGTGTAGGTACTGCATTTTCTAATTTCATAAATAAAGAAAGTGGCAATATAGATAAATTACGTACTATGTATAAAGATTGGCCATTCTTTACTTCATTACTATCTAACGTTGATATGGTAATGTCTAAATCAGATATGGAAATAGCAAAAGAGTATGCTAATTTATGTAAAGATGATAAAACAAAAGAAGTTTATAATAAAATTTTAAGAGAATGGAAATTAACTAAACAAGTTGTATTAGATATTTCTGAGCATAAAGAGTTTTTAGAAGATAATACATATTTAACTAAGAGTTTAGAGAATAGATTACAATATTTCAATACATTAAATTTACTGCAAATTGAGCTTATAAGAAGAGCAAGAGAAGAAGAAACACTTGAATCTCAAATAAATACAATTCATATTACTATAAATGGAGTAGCGACTGGACTTAGAAACTCTGGTTAAAATAATTATAAGTAAATAAGTAAAAAGGTAGAAATTAATTTAATAACTTCTACCTTTTTATTATTTATTTAATTTTAATAGCAGTATAAGTATTTGGTGGAATAATCATTCCAAAAGGTGTTGAATAAACATCGCTATTTCCAAATAATTTTTCTCCATGATAGTTTTCAATGAAATGAGCTTTGGTATCTAGATTAATTATACATAGTATATTATTTCTTCTATAAGCAACACAGTTATCTTTAGTATATACCCATTCAAAATTTGTAATAAATTCAGTTTTATTCTCATTACGGAATGTAGTTAATTCAATGTAATGATTTAGTAAATCTTTATCAATATTATCGTGAGTAAAACCTAATCTATTATAAGGATCTCTAAATCCATACATACCAATTTCATCCCCATAATATATACAAGGAACACCAGGTAGTGTGAATTGTATAAAACTAGCAAATTTTAATAGATATTTAGCTTTTTGATATTGCTCGTCAGATAATTTGTAAGTTGGACGTTGCTCTACTGGAATACTTTCAGGATTATCGAATGCTAGTAATGTTAGAACACGCTCAGTATCATGGCTATCAAGAAGATTCATTAAGCAATCAAGAGCTGGACGTGGATAATTTTCAACAAGTTTTAAAATCTCTGTTGTAAATGTATCTGCATCTTTATTCTTAACAAAGTTAATTATTGCATTTTTCCATGGATAGTTCATAACACTATCAAGTTGCTCCCCTAAAAAGTATCTACGACGCGTATTATAAGAAATTTTGTTTGTTGCATCTTCCCAAACTTCACCGATAATAAGTGCATCTTTATCATAATATTTTGCACTTTCTCTGATTCTATCTAAAAATTCATCAGGGAATTCATCTGCAACATCTAAACGCCATCCAGAAATTCCAAGTTTCTGCCAGTAATTGACAACTCCAGTACCTTTGTTGTTAATGAAGTCACTATACTCTTTATTTTCTTTTTTTACTGTTGGTAAATTATCAAATCCCCACCACGAATGGTAACCATTAGGAAAGTTATTAAAATCAAACCATGAATAGTAAGGTGAGTTTTGAGAGTTATAAGCTCCGATACTATCATAGTTATTATATCTATTAAAGTAGATACTATCAGAACCAGTATGACTAAATACACCATCTAAAATAATTCTAATATTATCTTTTTTGAAATCTTTACAAAAATTTTCAAATTGTTCATTTGTACCAAAATATGGGTCAACTTTAAAATAATCTGAAGTTGAGTATCTATGATTTTCTGGGCTTTCCATAATAGGGTTTAAGTATATACTCTCAATATTTAATTTTTTAAAGTAATCTTTTTCTTCTTCAATACCTAAAAGATTACCCATATAGAAATCTTTCGCACCATAATTTTTATGAGTAATAGAAGAATGAGGAACATCATACCAGTTTTCATGACGAATTCTTGTATCTTCATTTTTTGCAGTTGTTGCTTTATATTTATCACTACGTTTGAATCTATCAGGAAAAATTTGATACATTATTGTCCCTTTGTACCAATCAGGGGTAGTGAATTTAGAATCATAAACTGTAAGCTGCCAATCAGGGAATTCATCTGAATATTGAACTAATTTTGAATTTAAATTATTATTTTTTAAATAAGCCGTAAAACTATCAAAATGAACTTCAAAATGATAATAGTATAAACCTATATCAAAAGGGTCTAATTCAATAGAATATTTTAGATAATCATTATCAGTCTTTTCAATAAATTTTAAACTCTCTGATTTATATTCCCCAGTAAATTCATTTTTTATTATTATGCGAAAATCGTTAAAATAAAAATTTTCTTTGATAAAAACATCAAATTTCACAGAATCTTTATTTGTAACGGCCCCGCTAGGTTTTTTGTTATAAATAGGGTTATAGATTAACATAGCTATCTCCTGAATAATTATTATATAAATTTATTTCATATACATTGTATAATAAATAGTAGAGAATGTAAAACTTTTGAAATTATACTCTTTATTTAATTAATATAGTGTTAAATTAAAGAATATAAAAAATTTTAATGTAAGTTAAGAAATTAATTTACTAAATATATTATGTATGTTATAATGAAAATGTATAAAAAATTGAGCAATCTTTTTAATTTTTCATATAGAAGTTTTTTTAAAAACAAAAAGAAAGCGCTCGCATTTTTTAAAAAATATATATAGAACTAAAGGGGGTTGTACAGTGAATAGTATGGCGGAATATCTATTTCATGAAGGAACTAATTATAATGCATATGATTTTTTAGGTTCATTCTTAGTAGACAATAAATGTACATTTAGGGTTTGGGCTCCAAATGCAAAAAATGTGTTTGTTACTGGAGATTTTTGTGATTGGGATGCTAGAAAATATGAAATGTCAGCAATAAATGATAAAGGTCTTTATGAAATCACTATTGATAATATAAAACAATTTGATTCATATAAATATGTAATCATATCAAATTATGGGGTAACGAATTCAAATATAACATATTGTTTATAATATTACAATAAAATATTTATTTTTTTAGTAATGACTCTTCTGTACATTTATATATTAACATAATTTTATACTTATGTCAATATATAAACTTATGTTTCTATATATATATATGATATAAAAAGTACACTATCAATCTTCCAAATTAATAGTGTATTTTTTAAATTTAATTTTATTCCCAAATAATATAAGACTTTATTTTATTCTATGTCTTATGTACTTCTGAGCATCATTGTATAACATCTGGTATACTTCAAAATCTTTTTTAGAGAATATAAAGGCTTTTATAACCTCCATATATTCTATCCTTGAAATACAATTTATATCATACTGATACAATTCTATTTCATCATACTCTTCTGGAATTGATGATACAAATTGTTCTGCTTTTTTTTGTATCATTTCAATATCAGAAAAGAAAAAAGTTTCATTAAAAACATAGGTATCAACATTACTATTGATTCCTTTTTTGTTTATACCAACTTTTAGTAGCATTATAACCACTCTCTCTTTCTCCTCTAGCATAACAATTCTGCTTTACTAGATTACTTTTTTAATTTGTTACTAAAATAAGTATATCATTAATTTTATA
>ERZ772910.1393-NODE-1393-length-12339-cov-9.829534_pt1 | contig 12339 bp, 6 predicted proteins | sample MGYA00511357_ERZ772910 | MGnify/ENA primary metagenome ERZ772910 (study PRJEB29015, sample SAMEA2738096) | human oral metagenome | biome: human oral; feature: human-associated habitat; material: saliva | place: China | collected 2193 ...
ACAACCACTGAGATACTCGAAGTCCAAAGAACATGAGACTATCTGTACGCATACCCTCAATAATCATACGTCCAAAACCATACCAAATTAAATAAAAGGCTGTGATATGTCCACGACGAATACCATTTAATCGGCGTCTAAAAATAATAATTAAAGCAAAACCAATCAGGTTCCAGATAGATTCGTATAGGAAGGTTGGTTGACGATATGAACCATCGATATACATCTGATTTTTAATAAAACCAGGCAAGTAGTCAAGACTCTCTACAACTGCTCCGTAAGCTTCTTGGTTAAAGAAGTTTCCCCAACGTCCTAGACTCTGAGCAATCATTACACTCGGAGCTGCAATATCCAAGAAATCCCAGGTGTTGATTAATTTACGGTCTGCGAAAATATAAAGTACAATCGCTCCAGTAATTAGACCGCCATAAATCGCAAGACCACCATTCCAGACAGCAAATATCTCCCCTAAATGTTGGCTATAATAGTCAAATTTAAAAATAACATAGTAAAGTCTCGCGCCGATGATTGACAAAGGGAAAGCCACTAAGATAAAGTCCAGAATATCTTCTGATAAGATTTTCTTTTTAGGAGCTTCTTTACTTGCCAAATATACCGCTAAGATAAGGCCGGAAACGATACAAAGTGCATACCATCTAATGGCAAATGGACCTATTTGAAAAGCAACTGGATCAATCATTTTGCACCTCGTTCTTTTCAATTAATTTCGTCAATCTTTCTTCAAAGAGACGCGTCGCATCAAAGCCCATGTCTTTTGCACGATAATTCATAGCTGCCGCCTCGATAACAACAGAAATATTGCGCCCTGTTTTAACTGGGATGCGGATACGTGGAATGGTAACTCCAGAAACTTCTAGTTCTTCAGCATTATTTCCTAAGCGATCAAAGGTCTTATGTGTATCATAATTTTCCAAATAAACAGCTAGCTGAACTTGTGAAGAATCCTTAACTGCACTGGCACCATAAAGACTCATCACATCTATAATACCAACACCACGAATCTCAAGTAAATGCTTCAAGATTTCAGCTGGTTCACCCCAGAGAGTCATTTCATCCTTAGCAAAGATATCTACACGGTCATCAGCCACCAAACGGTGTCCTCGTTTCACGAGTTCTAGACCTGTCTCACTCTTACCAATACCACTGTCGCCCTGGATTAACACACCCATACCATAGATATCCATCAAAACACCATGCACACTTGCGCGTTCGGCCAAACGAGAGTCCAAGTAACTTGATAGTTCACCAGATAGACGACTGGTTGCAGTACGACTTGTTAAAATAGCGATTTTACATTCTCTAGCAGCCTTTAGCATTTCTTCTGGAACTACTAAACCACGCGAAACAATAACTGCAGGTGTTTCTGGTTGAAATAATTTCTTCAAAACCTGGTATCGGTTGTGAGAAGACATGCTAATGAGATAGGACCACTCCTTCATTCCCAACAGTTGGATACGTTCTGGAGTATAGTAATCAAAATAGCCCGTCATTTCGAGACCTGGTCGACAAATATCGCCCGTATTGATTTCCTTTTCAAGTAATTCTGGCTCACCATAGACAATGTCTAGTCTGAGTTTATTAATTACTTCTTTGACTAAAACCGACATATTTTTCTCCTTCAATAAGGTTCTCCTACTATTATATCAGATTGTAGAAATAAGTTTATGTTTTTAACAGTCTTTACGCTATTTATTTAGGAAGAACTCTTTAAAAGATTTAACCTATAGAAAAAGAGATTAAACAACAAATTCATGTCTAATCTCTTTCACTATTTTTAACAGTATTATTTACGAATAGATAGTAAATTTTAATTATCTTTTTTCTTAAGACCCAATACGCCAAGTCCTGCTACCAAGAGAGCTACTCCTGTTGCGAACAATGATTCTGTAGAACCTGTATTTGGCAATTCCTTTTTAGGTTCAGATGTTGTAGACGTAGTTTCAGGTCTTGTTTCTTCAGTTGTTTTACCTGAAGGTGTTTCTTCACTTGATTTACCTGGAGTTGTCTCATCAGTTGTAGTTGTGGTAGTTGATTCTTCTGTTGTTGTCGTTGTTGTTGAAGTAGTCTTTAGCTCTTCTGTTGTTGTCGTTGTTGTTGTTAAAGTAGTCTTTGGCTCTTCTGTTGTTGTCGTTGTTGTTGTTGAAGTAGTCTTTGGCTCTTCTGTTGTTGTAGTTGTCGTCGATGCTTCTGTTGTTGTAGTTGTGGTGGTCGTTGGCTGTTCAACTTTTTTATACCAGTGGATACGATTTCCTTCACGGTCTTTTTCTGTTTTTACAAATTCATATCCATCAATGGTAGCTGGATCTTTCCAACCCTTTTCCTGAGGTTTCAGAGTTGCTTTTGTATCGATATCCTTGTACTCTGTAACAAGTGTATCAAGCACTAATTGTGCACCTGCAGAGTCATTAATGATACGGTAAACATAGATACCTTTTGAATTTTTTCCATCAATAGTAGCTGTAGCTACTTTTGAAACGTCGTACTGCATTTTTTCAAGATCAATCTTAGATTTATCAATGATGTTAATACGATTTTGACCAACACCGAAGAAGACTCCAAGTTCTTTTGGAACATCTCCTGAAATCATTTCCATTGTAATTTTCTTTTCAGAGATAGAAGTTACTTTGAATGTTGGCTCAACTCCTGTCGGGAATACATATGCACCATATTCGTTCACTTCATATGAACTGTATACAGGTAAGATAAAGTAAGCTTGGTGTGTGTCGCCCACTTTAATTGCATCATCTCCACTTGTTTTCCACTCGATACCTGAAGCATCATTGAATTCTAGTTCAACAGTTGAACCAACCTTCATCCCTTCTCTTCCACGAACTTGGAATTCAGTATAAGTTTCATATGAACCATCAGCTTTGAATTTAATTGTGTTTCCAGAAGGTGTGAAGTTGATTGAATTTGTCTCATTAGCAAATTGTTCTACTTTCGGAATATCTACTGTACTTGTCACAGAAGAAGATCCCACTTTAATCACTTGGTTTAAAGTGTAATCTTTATTTGCGATTACAGCTCCATTATAAGCGTTATCTGATTTAATTTGGAACTTGACTTGTTTCAATACATCTGGTTTTTCAGCTTCAATAGCTTTCGTAAATGTAACTTTTAGTGTAGCACGTGTTGATTCTAATTGAGCTTGTTCCATTTGAGCTTTGTCGTTAGAACCTTGACGTGCTTTATTGACGTTTTCAAACGAAACAATTGAAATTTTACCAATTGTCTTACCTTCGTAAGTGACATCCTTACCATTTAATTGATTTAAGATAGCGACGTTTTCTAATGTAACTGTAACATAGTCGCCTTCTTTCACATCATCTTCTGTAATTGAAAAAGAAAGGTCTACATCTGTATAGTATTCATAATATTTAATGTCATGATTTTTTATAGTACCAGTCACTTGTGCATTCACTTCTTTAGCAGCACGCGCTGGAGTTTCTGTAGCTGTTGTTGCTTCTGCGCTTGTTGCTGATTCTCCAGTTGTTGTCGCTTCTGCACTTGTTGTTGAAGCTTGTTCAGCTGTCGTTGTTGCTTCTTCAGCTGTAATAATCCCTTGACTTTGAAGAGCCGCCAAAAGCACTCCCGTAGACAATAAAGTAATCAATAATTTTCCAAACCTTTTCTGGTTTTTCATCCCTTTTTTACCTCCGTGTAAACTTACACTGTTATACTACAATTTTACTATATTTATCTTTTAAATTCAACTGAAATACATGGTTAGCTTTATAAATCAAATAAAAAATATTATTAGTTATCATTATGTTTTTTGAACTAAAAAGAAACTCTTCTAATTACTTAGTATACTTTTTAACTCCTTCCTCTTTCAAACACACAAAAAAGACTAGATAAGTCTAGTCTTTCATTTCAAATTAGAATTTTTTACGTTTACGAGCTGCTTCTGATTTACGTTTACGTTTTACAGAAGGTTTTTCATAGAATTCACGTTTGCGTGTTTCTTGAAGAGTACCAGCTTTAGTAACCGCACGTTTGAAACGACGAAGTGCATCGTCAAGAGATTCATTCTTACGTACTACTGTTTTAGACATTATTTTCACTCCCTTCAAGTTCAAGATCTATTCTATTTTACATGTATTGATAAAAATTGTCAAGAAAAATAGTACATTTCATTATTTTTCATTGACAAATAAAAAGGACCCTAAAGTCCTTTTTATTAACTATCTTTTTCTAAACTCAATTATTTAGAAAATTTCTTTTTCATAACGAGACTACCTGCCAAGATAGATACACCAGCAATAACTAATGCAATACCTGTAGACTCACCAGTATATGGAAGACCTGGCTTATCTTCTGAAGTAGTTGTCTCAGATACTTCTGGTTTTGAAGTGGTTGTTGATGTTGTCGTTGACTCTTCTGTCGTTGTTGTTGAAGTCGTTAGCGGAGCTTCTGTCGTTGTGGTTGTGGTTGTCGTCGGAGCTTCCGTCGTTGTAGTCGTTGTGGTTGTTATCGGCGCTTCTGTCGTTGTTGTCGTTGTGGTTGTTGTCGGCGCTTCTGTTGTTGTAGTCGTTGTGGTTGTCGTCGGCGTTTCTGTCGTTGTAGTCGTTGTGGTTGTTGTCGGCGCTTCTGTCGTTGTAGTCGTTGATGTTGTTGTCGGCGCTTCTGTCGTTGTTGTCGTTGATGTTGTTGTCGGCGCCTCTGTTGTAGTTGTCGTTGATGTTGTTGTCGGCGCTTCTGTCGTTGTAGTCGTTGATGTTGTCGTCGGCGCCTCTGTTGTGGTTGTCGTAGTTGTGGTTTGTTCTTTTGGATTGACGATTGTTTTTGTAACTGATTTATCAGCTCCAAAATCTGTTGCATTCACTTCTGTGTCTGCTGTATTTATCACATAACCCGTTGGTGCTTCAACTTCAGTTAAGATATACTTGTCTTTCAAAAGGCCAGTTACTGTAATTTTCCCTTCAGCATCTGTAACATACTCACCAATCACTTGATTGTTAGCTTGTCGAACAACCTTAAATTTAGCACCAGCTACTGGTTGGTTTTCATCATCAACTTTATGGATATGAATCGTGAATACATATCCAATACCTGACCCACCAGATACTTGAACTACAGTTGATTGTACAACCTCTTTAATAGTTATTCCTTTACCTTTTAAGACAGCGTCATTATTCAAGATTTCGCCATCTGCTGGTGAATAATTGGCTTGAACATTATATTCAATGCGGTACTGGTCATTTTCTGTAATATCACCAAGTTGAATAACAAATGACTGACCATCTTCACTGACTGTAACAGTATGTTGGTCTGTTACATCTGTTCTATCTGTAAATTCCCAGAGACCTTTCACATAGTCAAATTTACCCTTGATCACTCGAATACTATCTTTGATATAAGATGCATTAGAAAACTTCAACGTGTCTTCTACAGTTGCATCTTGGACACTTTCTTTAGTACGGTTAATTGAGATAGTGTAAGAAAGTATATTTTGCTCTGCATTACTTACCCAACCTGTTTTAGAAAAAAGCTCTGGGTTTCCATCTCCAACACCGGTAAAGTTAACCTTGTCAACGATCTGTGTTTTTCCATTAATTGTTACCTCGACAGGGATTTCTCCTTCTTCAGGGTGTTTTTGGAAATCCACTCGAGTATAGACAAAGAAAGATCCACTGGTATCAGAGTGCTTTTCTACATAATCCGTATACGTTAATACGATATGTTTTTTAGTTTCGTCGATTTTAGCATTTGCGATGACTTCATTTGTTTTTTCATCACGAATCTCAAAATTTTCTGATTCGATATATAAAGCATCTGACAAATCTACAACCGTGGTATCACCAGCTTTAACATCTTTATCTGTCAAATCATATGTTGCGTTAAGCCTAAATGTAACCCACTGTTCCAAATCTTTCTCAAGATTACCACCTGAATTATTTGCAATATCTAATGATGTTATGGCATCAATAGTCTTACTACTTGCTGCATTTTCTGCAAAAGCTTTGTTCAAGCTAAGAGAAAAAATGATCGTAAATAAGCAAATAATGAACGAAAAAAAAGCTATTTTTTTCTTATTCACCTTAAATAGTCTCCTTAAATTTAATTGTTTAGACATTAAACGATTTCAGTATACCAGTATTTTTTACTAAAGTCTAGTTTTATTCATAAAATAGTTTGAAATATATTTATAAAAAAACACTTTTTATATATTTTACGTTTATTAGGTGTTGTTATTTTATAATTCGTTCTTTTTTAAACCTGACTGCTAGATATTTTTTAATGTTTACTTATCAAATATCAAACGAAAAGACCAATCAAAGTAAACCATAGATTGGTCTATATAAATGTCAACTTATTTCTTTAACAAGCTAAGTGCTTCTGCATCCGCAATAATAGTCACATCCGAATGATTTTGCAAACTACTTGCTGGTAGATTTTCAGTCACTGGACCTTCAACAGTTCCGGCAATAGCTTCTGCTTTTGATGGGCCATAAGCGAAGAGAAGAATAGATTTGGCATCTAAGATATTTTTAATACCCATTGAAATAGCTTGTGTTGGTACGTCTTCGATTTTATCAAAGAAACGAGAATTAGCCTCAATGGTAGACTGATCAAGGTCTACAAGATGAGTTTGGCTATCGAACGGAGTTCCTGGTTCGTTAAATCCAATGTGACCATTTCTACCAATTCCCAAGATTTGCAAATCAACCGGATGATCAGCAAGAATTTGATTATAGCGTTCTACTTCTTCTTCTGCATTGTCTTTAACTCCACGAGGCAAAAAGCTTTCTTTAAATGGCTTTTTATTGAACAGATGTTCTTGCATGAAATAACGATAAGATTGAGGATTATCTCCATCTAATCCTACATATTCGTCCAAGTTGACACTTGTAAGGTTTGAAAAATCAAGGTCACTCTCTACGATTTCTCTATAGAACTCAAGTGGACTGCTACCTGTCGCAAGTCCTAATGTTTGAGCACCCTTTGCTAACTTTTCTTTTAAAATTTCAAAAGCTACTTTTCCACCTTCTTCAGGATTTTTTACTTGAATAACTTTCATAATTGTTCCTCCATATTTCTTTATTTCATTATATGGTATAGACCAATTTTTGTCAAGTGTAAACGGTTTAATATTTTAAATTTTATTGGATAAAGTTAAGTAAAAAAAGAAGACTAAACTAGTCTTCTCTTTTAAAACTGTCAGAATGAATTAGTCTTCTTTTTTCTTTCTTGACAAAGCATAACCGGCAGTAGCTAAACCAATAAGTGCTGAATAAGTCATGAATGATTGTTCAACTGAACCAGTATTTGGTAATACTCTCTCTGAATCTTTTTGATTAGTTTCTGATTTTGACTCTGACTTAGACTCTAGCTTTGGTTCTGGTTTAGGTTCTGGTTTAGGCTCTGGTTTTGGTTCCGGCTTAGGCTCTGGTTTTGGTTGTGGTTTTTCATCTTTCTTGATAAGCACAACATTTTTATTCCATTCAACAACTGGTTTTTCTGTCTCTTTTTTAACAGGATCCTTAAGTAACTCAGGTGCTTCTGGTTTAACTGGCTCAATTGGTAAGACAGGTACCGTTTTATATTCTGGTTCTGTCGGTGGAACTGGTTTTTCTTTAACAGTTGGTACTTCTGTCAATTCTGGTTTTTCAGGTTTAACTGGAGGTGTTGGTTCTGTTGGTTTAACTGGCTCTTCACCTGGATCTTGAGGGAAGCCAACGTTTGAGTTGATAGAGAACCAATAGAGAGTTGCTTCGCCTGTTGCGTTAGCACCTTTTGCTGTAAATTCAAGATGACCATCTTTCAAAATAACAGCAGCACCACCATAGTAAAGGTAGGGGCTCTTAGGATCATCCCAACCCTTAGTTTCACTTGAAGAGTCTGCATTAAATGTAGCACCTTGAGCCATGTATTGGTTTTGTTCTTTAGCAGATACTTCTTTTGTCGATGAATCTTGGTCTACACTTGAATTTGGAAGTTTAATAAACTCTTTGTCACCAATGTTTACAGACTCAACGTGAGGAGTATCTTGGTGTTTCATTTTTGGTGTGTATCTCAAAACACCTGATGTAGCGTCTACAGTGTAAGAACCGATAACGTCTGATTTATCACCGAATGTGTAATCTTCAGTACCAACTGAGTGACCATTTCCGCCACCAGATGCATTTACTGTTGTAGCATCAACTACTGTTTCTTCAGTTACTTTAAAGGCATCATCAACCCATGTTGCTTTTTGAGCAACAATTTTCAAAAGATTATCAGCATTGATATCAACTTCTGCACTACCGAAGTCAGCTTTACCGCTTTTCACAACAACGTCTGCACCATCAAGTTTTGGTTCACTTCCGTCTGAATATGGATCCCAAGTTCCACGAACTGTATTGCCTTCGCTATCTTTAGCTTCAACAACTAGAGGACGAGGTTTGTCATTTTCAACATAAGATGCACCATTCCAGTGGTTAAGTGAGTTAAGGGCAAGGATTGCATTGTGTTGTGACAAATCAATCAATTGGTCATTTTCATCATAAAACTCAATGTCAACACCAACTGTAACTGGGTTTTCAGTATCAGTTGAGCTACCAATTGTCATTGTAACCGCTGGATCGTTATAAATTTGAACGATTCCTTTTCCATCTGATGATGGAAGGCTCTTCACTTCGTATTTATAAACAACTTTTGCAATACGTTTTTCTTCACTACCTTTTACAATTTTAGCTTGAGTAAGTCCTGTGTATGTCACATCAAATTTGTCTCCGACTTTTACTACTCCCCACTCAATTTCATTATTGGCATATGGATTTGTAGTTGTCACATCAGAATCTTGTAGATTCTTAGTTTCATACATCTTAGTAGCTTTACCATCACCGTACATACGAGCTTGACCTTCTTTTGTCAAGTAAGTTGTTAATCCAGTTGTTTGGTGTGTGATTTTAGTTGTTTCACCATCAGCAAGTTCTTCAGAGAGGAATGTCAAATCTTGTTTGTATTTCTCAGGATTTCCACCACGCTCTACAACCATCTTATTGAAGGCATCTTTAGCATCATCGTATTGTGCTTTTTTCTTGTTGTAAATTTCGAGCTCAATCAAGTAAGCAGCTTGTGCTTCATCATAAGCAGCTTTTTTAGTCTTGTAGTCAGCTAATTTAGCTTCATATTCTGCTTGAGCTAATTTATTACTTTCAGTAGCTTCTTGATTTGCTGTTACAGATGCATTGTATGCTGCAAGTGCTGTGTTATATTCTTCAAGAGCTTTTTCATAAGCAACACGTGCCTCTTCATTACTCTGTTCTACTGCTGTTTTTTCTGCTGATTTTTCAGTCAATTCTTTTTTATAAGCAGTAAGTTTTTCGTTGTAAGCTTCAAGCTCTTTATCGTAGTTTGCTTGTGCAGCAGCATTTTTAGCATCAACTTCAGCTTTTTCTTTTTCGTAAGCTTCTTGATTTGCTGCTACTTCAGCTTTATAATCAGCTACAGTTTTATTAATATCAGTAACTTGTTTTTCGTAATCTTTAGCAGCAGCTTCCTCTGAATCTTGCTTTTTAGTCTCAGTTTCTTTAACTTCAAGACCTTCATTTGTGGCAGCAGTTTTAGCTTCTTCCAACTTCTCTGGAACCGCAACTTCTTTTGTTTCTTCTCCAGCTACTGTTGTAGTTGAAGTAACAGGTGTCGTTACTGATGAAGTTTCATCGGCTGATACAGTGACAATACCTGCAGCAGCAATCACTGTTGCGACTGCAACAGAACCAAAAGCAACTGAGGTTTTTCTCAAGGCATACTTAATCGTTTTATTATTCTTTAACGATGACATGACAATTCCTTCTTTTATTTTAAATTTAAAATGTTCTCAAGTATAAAAGATTTGATTCTTAAAAACATACTAATTTTATCAAAAAAAATATGTGATTTCAATAATTTTCATTTTCTTTCAATAAAATTTCATAAATATTTCAAAATAATAAAAAGGCCTTGCTCTTTCGAGCAAAGCCTTTTCATTTCAGAACTAAAATCGTTAGTTCATCGCTAAATGAATGCGATTTTGTATATTTTATTCTTCACGTTTTTTACGTTTTACAACCAAACCTAGACCTACAAGACCAAGCGCAGCACCAAGTGCGGCAACTCCAGATTTAGATTGTTCACCAGTATTTGGCAACTCAGGACCTTTAGGTTTTTCTGGAGTTGGTGGTGTTACCGGTGTTGGTGGTGTTACCGGTGTTGGCGACGTTGGTGGTGTTGGCGGTGTTGGTGGTGTTGGCGGTGTTGGCGGTGTTGGCGGTGTTGGCGGTGTTGGCGGTGTTACCTTGTTGTTAAACTCAGTATCTTCAGGCATTTGTGAAGTAAGGGTTAACACTTTACCATCCTTAGTTACAGTAACTCCAACAGTCACTACCATCTTGTCATACTCAACTCCAGCCTCTGTACCTTTCACTTCTTCTACATGATAGATATGAGTGCCTTCTTGACCACGTTTGAACTCAAGAGCTGAGAACTTGATCTTACCTTCTGCATCGTTGCTTACAGTTTCAATTACGTTGCCATCTTTGTCTTTCAATACGAAGCTGAATTCTCCAGCTTTCAACGCACGACCTTCCAATTTCTTCGTGAAGTTGAATTCAACTTTTACTGGGATATTAACAACACGTTTTTCAGTTGGTTTTTCTGGTTTTTCAACTGATTTCTTAGTTGGATCATATTGGTGAACAATTTGAGAAGCCGTATTTTCAATATCTACACCTTCCTTAGCAGTGTCCTTGATACGTGCAAGAATATCAAACTTATAGTAACGACCAAACGCTAGCTTAGTAGTATCAATTACTTGTGTATCTTCCGCATCTCCAAGAGACTTAGTCAAGTCAGCCTTAGATGTAGCAGTAATGACACCATCTTCAACCTTGATATCGAACTTGTCAGTCACATCAGCTCCAGTTACTGAATCGTAAGCCTTAATTTCAGATACATTAACATCCAAGTTTTCGTTGTCATATTTATCTGTAATTCCTACAGATTGAATATTGTGACCTTCTTTGAATTTAGTTGTATCCAACCATACTTGGTAAACAACCTTATCACCTTTATGGAGTGTTTGAGTATTGATATTTTGTGCTTCATTGTTATCAACTTTATCCGCATATGGATCTTTGTTGGTATCAGCTACTTTATCAGTCAACTCTTTATCATCATCCAGAAGTTTAGTTCCAGTAATATCAAATTTTTCTTCATTAAGGATGTATTTTTCTGGGTTAAACTCAGGAGTTTCTGGTGGAGTCACACGGTTGTTAAATTCTTTATCCGCAGGTTCTGTCACGTTTGTGATCAAGGCTTTCGCAGTACCGTCATGAGATACTGTTACAGTTACTTCTGCTTTCATTGTATCGTATGATACAGTTGCGTCTGTACCCTTAACCTCTGTTACAGTGTACTTGTAAGTACCTTCTTGACCCTTCTTGTATTTAAGGGCAGTAACAGTTTCACCAGCTTTATTAGTGTAATCTACTGGAGCAAACTTGATCTTGCCAGCCGCATCGTTGGTTGCAGTCGCAATCACAACATTGTCGCTGTCTTTCAACTCGAATGTGAATTCGTTAGCTTTCAGTTCACGACCTTCCAATTTCTTAGTGAAGTTAAATTCTACTGAGATTGGAACACTGTTGACACGTTTTTCAGTTGGTTTGTTTGGTTTTTCAACAGTCTTGCTTACTGGGTTGTAGTAGTTAACGACTTGTGCTGCCTTGTTTTCAATATCTGCACCAGCTACGACATCGTCTTTCACTGTTGCTGGGATATCGAACTTGTAGTAACGTCCGAATTCGAATTTAGTTGTATCGATCACTTGTGTGTTTTCAGCGTCGCCAAGTGACTTCGTGAAGCCATCTTTCAGGTTAGCTGTCAGAACACCATTGTTATCAGAGATATCGAATTTAGTCGTAACGTCTGCACCAGTAACGGAATCGTAAACCTTGATATCTGAAGCATTAACAGTCAATTTATCCTTGTCGTAGTTATCTGTGATTCCTACTGTTTGGATATTGTCTTTGTTGTTTGCGTCAAATTTAGTTGTATCCAACCATACTTGATAGTAAAGTTTTTGACCACGTTCAACTGGTTTCGTATTCAAATTTTCATCTTCGTTGTTGTTAGTTGTATCCACATATGGGTTTGTATTTGTTTCACCATATTTATCTGTCAACTCAGAATCGTCATCAGCGAGCTTAGTACCTGTAATATCGAATTTCGCTTTAGAAACAACGTATTTCTCTGGTTGGAACTTAGGCTCTTCTGGAGGGCGAACTGTGTTATTAAATTCTTTATCGGCAATATCTCCGACCTTAGCAACTAAAGCTTTAGCTGTACCATCAT
>ERZ772910.1397-NODE-1397-length-12305-cov-5.130531_pt1 | contig 12305 bp, 9 predicted proteins | sample MGYA00511357_ERZ772910 | MGnify/ENA primary metagenome ERZ772910 (study PRJEB29015, sample SAMEA2738096) | human oral metagenome | biome: human oral; feature: human-associated habitat; material: saliva | place: China | collected 2193 ...
ATAGCTTCTAGTTATAGACATAAATAGCTTCCATAAGAACTATCTGAAGGCTCGTTTAATCTATACTAAAGATGTGTTATCCATGATAAGAAAACCTAGTAATAAACAAATAGAATATTACTTCAAATAGAACCTATTATAATTTGAAGTCGTAGATTATAATTGTTGGATTGAACGAGAGCCTTTCTTTGAAACAAAGGGAGGCTCTCTTCCTATTAAAGAAACGCCCTCTTTCAATGCAAAAGGGCGTTCCTTGAAATGCACAAGTTATGTTGGTTAATTTGAAAGGACTTATTCGCCGTCAGCTGTTAAGTATGATTTCCAACGGAACTAATCCTCATTTTGAATGTTCATGGGTATTTGCTTCAGTGCATTACCTTATCTCGTGAGGAATACTGAGCGCCTTTCAAGCTTCGTGTCATCCCTGTATTCTTTTTTTAAAAAATTCAACTTCCGTTCTTGTAATATGTCATTTAGAATCTATATCTTCTATTCCTTCTAACTTAAAGATTATCATCCAATATTCCTTCTACCATTTTCTTCGATAGCGAAAGCCACCTCACAGAATGTGAAGAAAGTGCTTTCTGCAGTTTAAAATATCGATAATCTGTCCTTTGATTCAAGTATTTTTTATAATTTTGTCGGCGTAATGAGGTACACAGTTAAATGTAATGAATGTGGCCGCGAGTTTGTGGCTGAGACGGAGAAGTATGGGACAATGAAGTATCGTTGCCCCTATTGTGGTAATGTATTGACCTGTCGTTTCGATGCACCGACAGCCTTCCGCACCCGTGCCCGTTCGGTATTCCCCTTGGCTGATGCTACTCCTGTTGAAGTGAAGAAAGCGGCAAAGTTGCCTATAGTTGAGACCAATATCCTCAACACACCATCGAAGGAAAAGTTGGCAGAGATGCGTGAGAAACTGGCAGAAGCGTCTCATAAAGCTCTCCAAGCATCATTACTTGCAGGTGAAACATTGCGTAATGCAACCGATAACGCAAGCGAGTTTATGTCGAAATCAAGCTCTCGTCTGCGCCAATTTCAGGAGAAGTATGAGGATGGCGACCTATGGATATTCTTTGGATTCAGCCTTCTCTTCATCTTATCAGTGCTCCTTTGTCTATTCATCTATGCGGAGATTGTGAAGGTGATAGCCGATGCCAATGCTAGCTTATTCAAGGCATATATCGAGTTTAGAAACACTTATTTGTAACCGAGAAGGTCAATATTCAGCAGTTCAACACAACTTTATCTTCAATTATAAATATAATGTTGTGTAAGCGAGGTAATACTTAAAAGTTTTTCTTATCTTTGCAGTATCGAGTGCAAAATGACAATATGAAAGCATAAGAAGAGCTTTACCTCTTCTATTATCTTCATCTGATTGAAATATAAGTAACAATGTGAAGTAGTGCTTTCAATCTGTTCATCTCTACTACATGACATACATTAATCAACGAATATACGATGAAGAGAACGAATAAAGTATTACTCATTTATACCGGAGGTACCATCGGTATGGGGCATAACAAACGTACAGGAGCATTAGAACCATTAGACTTTAGCCATCTTGTAGAGAATGTTCCTGAGTTCAAACTAGTGCCTACGAAGGTGGATACCTACCAGTTTGATCCCCCCATCGACTCGTCTGATATGACTCCACATCGTTGGGCACAACTAGTGCAGATAGTATCTGATTGCTATGATGCCTATGATGGGTTTGTGATATTACATGGCACTGATACGATGGCTTATACTGCATCTGCTTTATCGTTTATGTTCGAGAACTTGACTAAACCAATCATCCTTACGGGGTCTCAACTGCCTATTGGTCAGTTGCGAACTGATGGTAAGGAGAACTTGATGACGAGTATTGAATTAGCCTCAGCACACCATAAGGATGGTACGCCAATGGTGCCTGAAGTATGCATCTATTTCAGTGGTCACTTATTAAGGGGCAACCGTTCTACGAAGCAAAATGCCGATGAGTTCAATGCTTTCGACTCCTTTAACTATCCTCATCTATGCGAGGCTGGGGTTAACTTTACCTTTGATGAGCATAGAATACTTGTCCCTGATTATTCCAAACCACTAGTTACACACACACAGCTAGATAATAATGTGATTATCTTCTCACTCTTTCCTGGAATGGAGGAGGGGCTTATGCACCATCTTTTTGATGCTCCAGAATTACGCAGTATAGTAATGCGTTCTTATGGAAGTGGCAATGCGCCACAGCGACCTTGGCTGATGAAGCTGTTGAAACAGGCATCGGAACGAGGAGTGATAGTTGTTAATATCAGTCAATGTATTAGTGGACAGGTTGAGATGAGTCGCTATGATACGGGTTACCAACTCAAAGATGCAGGGGTTATCAGTGGTTATGATAGTACGGTTGAGGCTGCTGTAACCAAGTTAATGTACCTTCAAGCACGATATAAAGATGCTGATAAGGTGCGTTATTACATGAATCACTCCATTGCAGGAGAGATTACAATCCAAGAATAAAAAGCGCATCTTTTATACATCTAAGTCCTTTCGAAGGAAGCTGATGTAACCTAATAGAATCTTATAAAGTTATCTTATGGGGGACAGGCGAGAGCGTCTGTCTCCGCTGTTAGATATTATTTAAACAGCAATTAGAAGCCACATAGCCTATTATTAGATATCCTTTCAAGCAGAAAAAACATCCGTTTTACATGATTAAATAGCGTGATATCGACGGATTAAATAGCTAATAAAAAAGCACCAACCCCTTATTTAAATAGGGAAATAACTCTTATTCTCCTTAAAACAAACAAAGGCTCTGCTAAAAGCAGAGCCTTCTTGTAGTCGATAGGGGAATCGAACCCCTATGCCAAGATTGAGAATCTTGTATCCTAACCATTAGATGAATCGACCAAAATACATTTGAGATTATGAGATAAAGCGGAAGGAGGGGGATTCGAACCCCCGGTACGCGAATGCGCACGGCAGTTTAGCAAACTGCTGGTTTCAGCCACTCACCCATCCTTCCAAGATGGCCTATAACCGAATTACCAAGCATTATCTCAAATGCGAGTGCAAAGATAGTACTTTATTTTCATACCTCAAAATTTTTCGTTGTCTTTTTCTTTTATTCTATGAAAAAACACAGCAATGACAAGAATATTATTGATAGAAATAGAATATATCTATTTTAGAATAGAAAATGTAAGTACAGTCTAATCGAATTGAGTTTTCTTGAAAAAAGTTTGCATATATGAAATGTAATAACGACTTTTGTATAACATATTTATTAAGGACGATAGTTTAAACTTCATTTTCTATGCGTTGATTAGCTTCATCTAATTAATCGCCTCATTAAAATAATATAGTGTCTTGAAGAATAAAGAATTGACAGCATGAGGGTAAAAATGATATTACCAGCGTTGCAAGAGGCAGAAAGCCCTTATTGGCGACCAATCAAATACTCGCTTTTCCCACCTTTGGGACTGGCGACACTTGCAGCCTATTTCTCTGATAATGACGAAGTAGAGATACAAGATCAACACATTGAGAAACTAAAGTTGGATGATACTCCAGATTTGGTTTGTATTCAAGTCTACGTTACTAATGCTTATAGGGCTTACAAGATTGCTGATGAATATAGAAGAAGAGGTGTGTATGTAGTTATGGGAGGACTTCACGTTACAAGTCTTCCTGATGAAGCGGCACAACACGCAGACACACTTATATTAGGACCAGGGGAAGAAGCATTCCCACGATTCATCAAAGACTTACGCAAAGGACACCCTCAAAAACGATATGTAGCAAGTTGGAGAAGCATTGAAAACATTCCCCCTGTACGTCGTGACCTTATTAAAAGAGAGAAGTATTTTGTACCAAACTCACTTGTTGTTTCCCGTGGTTGTCCTCATCATTGTGACTTTTGCTACAAGGATGCCTTCTATAGCGAGGGTAAATCATTTTACACCCGTAAGGTAGACGATGCCTTAGCTGAAATTGATAGTCTACCTGGCAGACATCTTTATTTCCTTGATGATCATCTTTTAGGTAATCCTCACTTCGCATCAGAATTATTTGAAGGTATGCGCGGCATGGGTAGAGTTTTTCAGAGTGCTTCTACTGTTGCAGCAGTACTAAATGGTAATTTGATAGAAAAAGCCGCCGAGGCAGGATTACGAAGTTTATTTTTAGGCTTCGAGACATTTTCTCCAGACAATCTTCGTTCAAGTAACAAACTACAAAACTTATCGAAAGATTATGTAGCAGCTGTTAAACGACTGCATAGTCTTGGTATCATGATTAACGGAAGTTTTGTTTTTGGACTTGACCATGATGATAAAGACGTATTTCGAAGAACTGTTGATTGGGGGATTGAACATAGCATCACAACGGCCACCTTTCATATTTTAACTCCTTATCCAGGAACTCGTCTGTTTCAACAGATGGAACGAGATGGACGGATTACATCCTATGACTGGAGTCAATATGATACTCGAACGGTTGTGTACAAAACATTGGGATTGACTGCAGAGGAGTTAAAACAAGGCTACGAGTGGGCTTACCATAACTTCTATTCATGGAGTAATATTTTTAAGGCAAGCTTTGGGCACGATAATATAAAGCAACAATTGGCTCACCTCCTTTATATGGGAGGCTGGAAGAAGTTTGAACCTTTCTGGAACTTTATGATTCAATATGGTAACCTCAATCGCATGTTACCCGTGCTGGAGAATCTATTGGCCAACACAAATGGGCATAAAACAAAGAGCAAAATGCCAAAACAAGGTATAGAACTTCTTAAAAAGACCGCATTATAACAACCTGCAAGTATAAATATAAAAGGATTATGAGGAAGAAGATTTTATCTTTTTTACTACTGTTCATGGCCATCTTAGGTTTTGCAACATGGCAGTATCGGTTGTTAAGTATCTTACTATTTGTATTGATAAACAAGAATTGGATTAAGTCTCATCCACTGCTGTTACGGTTCAAGCAATCTTATAAATTACTGGTTTCAACACTAATAATAGCCATCTTTATTACTATCCCAAACTATTATCAGCGCGGTCGAACACAATTAGCATACATTGACAAGACAGGTAAACATATTGCTACACCGATAAAGATCTACCTGCTAAACATAATATTCCCAGAGGAAGAAATAATGAATGTAGGCATGAAAGTTTCTGCAATTATACCTCCAACTGGAGAGCCGACTTTGATTAAAAACCTTGGAGGACGTTTTATCCATGAGGCTCAAAATGACTTCTGGAGCGGTAAGGCGTTAAGTTTTTACGCTCAATACAATCAATTGTCATGGCAATTCAGCAATCCTGGCTCATTTGCTATAGCCCAAGCGTATAATGAACAGTTTGGGACAAACTACAATGGTATTTATATAACAAAACCACAACATTACACATCTTCAAAAAAGTACCCTGTTGTATTATTCGCCCATGGCTATTTGGGTAGTTGGGAACTTTATCAAGGCCTTTTCTCAAGTTTGAAAAATTGCTTCGTTGTTAGCATTGCAACACGCAATCTTTCAGGTATCTTTAGCCATGAAGACATTAACAGAATATTCAAGCTTTACCTTCCCATGCTTAAGAAAGAAGGATATAGCATTGATGAAAGTCGATTACATTTAATTGGTCTATCAAATGGTGGAAGTGCATCCAACATTGCACTACGAAGCTTTGATAATAAATTTAAGACCATCACATATATTTCTACATCCTGTGATGTCGTTAAAAAGACTCATTCAGAAGTACTTTTAATAGGGGGAGGACAAGATAATAGCTCTAATAACCTCCCAACTTCTACTAAACGACTACAAAGATGTGGAACGAAAGCTGTGCTACTTTTTGATGAGAAAGAGAAACACTACATGTTGATACATCAAAAAGAAAGAATAATAGATTTCCTCAACCATGAGTTAGAATTGGATTAAATCATTATTTATAGCAATACCCATAAGGATTAAACAACACACTCGCAAATGTTGAATCAATTTAGACAAGTAAACTACTAAATCAAAGAGATTATGTTTGATTTGTAACAGTCTTCTACTTATCTAACAACAAGTTGAGAATAACAAAGCCATATTTTGCATGGTATTAAACGCTCAGCACTATTGGTGCTTACCATCAACACGATATGTGCGAAGCACCAACACAACTGTAAAATATGAAATATTAGAGTTATAGTGGTCGTTAAAATCTGTAGAGAAGAGTGGCATATCAAACTTATAGAGAGATGACTATCAGGAAGTGCTATACAAAACAAGAAAGTAAACTTTATCCCTTTCTATGATACTATGTTATAAAAACAAAACCAGCCGTAAATTACGACTGGTTTTATTATATCTATTTAATAAGTAACTGTGAACCCACAAATTACTTCTTCATACCTTTGTAAGCCTGGTTCATACCCTTAACAACATCGTCTGTAATGTTGTAAGCAGGATCAGCATAAAGGATATTATCACCACTCTTAGCAAGAATGATACTATACTTCTTATCCTTATTATACTCTTTCAGATAGTTATGCACGCTGTCAGAGAGAGCTTTGTTATACTTAGCAACCTCGTTCTGATACTCAGCACCAAGACGCTGCTGTAAAGCATCAGCATCCTGAGCCTGCTTCTGGATACTTGCCTGAATCTGCTGTGCCTGTGCCTGTGTGTACTTATTTGCCTGAATATTCTGCTGGAAGTTAGCAGCTGCAGCCTGAATAGCCTTCTGCTTACCAGCCAATGTACGCTGGATATTAGCTTCTTTTGCCTTTACAAGCTTAGTAACATCTTTCCAATAAGTATACTGGCTCATGATAGAGTCTATCTCTACATAAGCTACTTTCTGACTATTTGCAGCTGGAGCAGCTGTAGATGTTTCAGCCTTACCTGCTGCTGTATCATTCTTCACTGGCTGATTGTTACATGCAACAAAAGCGAATGCTGCCATAGCAAGCACTGACATTTTGCTAAATGATTTCTTCATTTCTATTGTATTTAATTGATTATTTCTCCTAATATGCCTTATTTCTAACTCGGGCTTCCTTGTCTTGGTCGATAACACAATGGATACCTTTCTCCTTTAGATATGCATTATCCGATATATGCTGCGACTGAAACTCCCCACCTTTCTTGAATAACACACGTACTCCGAGGAGCAACATGGCTATAGCAATTATTAACAATGTTAACAATAATGTTACAAACATTTTCTTTATCTTTGCATTTATATTGACCGCAAAGGTAATATAAAACAGCAAGATTACAAAAAAAAATATTATTAAAAATGGCAAATGTAGAATTAAAACCTGCTTGTGTCTTTGAGCAGTTCGCTAAAATCAATCAAATACCACGCCCATCTAAGCATGAAGAGCAGATGATTAGTTATTTACAGGAGTTTGCTAAGGAGCGTAACCTCGACGTAAAGGTTGACAAAGTTGGCAATGTTCTGATTTCTAAACCTGCTACAAAAGGTATGGAAAATGTTCCAACTGTAATACTCCAGAGTCACATGGATATGGTATGTGACAAACTCGTTGACATAGAATTTGACTTCCACAAGGATGCTATTCAAACCTATGTGGATGGCGAGTGGCTTCATGCAAAGGGTACAACACTCGGTGCTGATGATGGTATCGGCATGGCTTATGAGTTGGCTATCCTCGACTCTAATGATATTGAGCACGGACCTATCGAATGTCTCTTTACACGTGATGAGGAAACTGGTTTGACTGGTGCCTTTGGGTTGGAGGCTGGTTTCATGACAGGAAACTATCTCATCAACCTTGATTCTGAGGATGAAGGTCAAATCTTTGTAAGTTGTGCGGGTGGTAATAGTACAACAGCAGTATTCAACTTTGAGCGTGAGAATGCACCAGAAGGCTACTTCTTTATGGAAGCAAGCTTGAAGGGTCTTGTTGGTGGTCACTCTGGTGATGACATCAATAAGAAGCGCGCCAATGCTATCAAACTCCTTGCACGCTTCCTCTATGCTGAACAGGCTAAGATGGACCTTCGTTTAAGCTACTGGAATTCAGGTAAGATGCACAATGCTATCCCACGTGATGGTAAGGTACTCTTCGCCGTTCCTTCAGCTAATAAAGAGACCGTTAAGGCAGATTGGAATATCTTTAGCACAGAGGTTGCAGACGAGTTCCATGTTACTGACACCGCGATGGTATGGAATCTTGAGAGTGCAGATGCTGCTCCAGTTATGCCAAAGCAGATTTCTCATAACGTTATCCTTGCTTTGCAGGCACTCGACAACGGTCCATTGACCAACTGCCAGGATGAAGCCTTGGCTTATATGGTTGAAACATCAAGTAATGTTGCAAGCATACAGACAGAGGAGAATAAGTTAACAGTTGTCTCTTCACAGCGTTCAAACGTAATGAGTAACTTGGTAAACATGACCAATACTGTTCGTGCATGTTTCGAGTTGGCTGGTGCTGAGATTGTTGTAGATGACAGTTATCCTGCATGGAAGATGAATCCTAACTCAGAATTAGTACACGTTGCAGTTGAGCAATACAAGAATATCTTCGGTAAGGAACCACTCGTTCTTGGTATTCACGCAGGTCTTGAGTGCGGTCTCTTCTCTGAGAAGTATCCACATTTAGATATGATTAGCTTTGGTCCAACACTTCGTTATGTTCATACACCAGACGAGTGTCTGCTTATTCCTACAGTTCAAATGGTATGGGATCATCTCCTTGCCGTTCTTAAGAATATCAAGTAATAGGACACAACCATAATTATTTACACGCCATCTTGCTCCTTAGAACAAGATGGCGTTTTCTTAATGTATATATGTTAGCTTTCGAAAGAGAACATTATTCATTGTAGCGTGTTGAGTATCTACAAGATTATGATAACTTTGAAGTCCACACATATTGGGATAAAGCACGGTTGGATATAAGGATAGATATATTCATCACTTCTTATAATCTGAGGAACTAAACTATCTATCATACAAAAGAATTGGAATTGAAAGTACAGAGAGGGATAACCTCTTACCGCAAATGGGCAAAAATATTTTAAGAGCTCTTGATTAATAGGTTATTCTGTTCTTAGTACGATTATTCTTATAATGTCTTTTTATAATCTTATTCCCTTCATAGCTAAACTCAACTAAAGTTGTATCTTTGAGTTGACTATTTATTATATAAGCACTATTGATATTAGCTCTATTTTCATTATAATTTATAATCATATCTTTTGCAATGACCTTTATAAGAGGGAACTCTGCATAAGTCTCATATTTAAGGAAGTCTATTTCTGTTGGCGTAAACTCATCATACCTAACAGCAATGACTCTGTAATTTAAACAAGAAGGTTCATGGGCATTCTTCAGCATCTTTTGTATAGCTTCTGAGTTATTCATATTGGAACTGTATGTCGTTTTCCCATCCTTAACTATGTATGAAAAGCTATCAGTTATCGTTAATAACGTAGAATCAAAACTAATCGTATATTTCCCTTTAATATGCTTAACAGTATCATTAAGCCACAGTTTGAATTTTTGTTCAGGAGATATTCTTATTCCGTTTTGATGTCTTGATGCCGCATATATAGCTAAAGCTATTAGAAATATCAAGCACATGATAGATATTTTTTTCATTATTTAAAAGTTTAAATATTCATTACGCTGAAAATGTACTATAATGCCGCATGGCTGAAATCATCTTGCTTTAGTCTCAACTCAATACGTAAATGCTTCGAATAAGAAAATATATTCCATAGACGGAAAGCAATTACTTTTCAAGGAATGAGTTACGGACATTAGCCTGTTGTTTATTATATTCTCATTGGCAAAAGTATATAACATTCTTGAGAAACCCAAAGGAATGAGAATTTATTTCTAAATTAAGTATTATATATAGATGGCACGGAGTTTGTTATTACCTATGCAAAATAAAAACAATTAAAATTTATATTGCTATGCAAAAAGGAAATATCGGGGTTACAACTGAGAACATCTTCCCCGTTATCAAAAAGTTCTTATATTCAGATCATGACATCTTCTTGCGTGAGATGGTGTCAAATGCTGTTGATGCTACTCAAAAACTGAAGACTCTTTCTGCAACAGGTGACTTCAAAGGCGAGTTGGGTGATTTGAGTGTTCGTGTCAGTTTAGATGAGAAGGCTGGAACATTGACTATCAGCGACCGCGGTATCGGTATGACCGCTGAGGAGATTGAGAAGTATATCAATCAGATTGCTTTCTCTGGTGTCAATGACTTCCTTGAGAAATATCAGGACAAAGCAGAAGCTATTATCGGTCATTTCGGTCTTGGTTTCTACTCTTCTTTCATGGTTTCAAAGAAGGTAGAGATTATCACTAAGAGCTATAAAGAAGGTAGTAAGGCTGTAAAATGGAGCTGTGATGGTAGCCCAGAATATACACTTGAAGATGCAGAAAAGGAGGATCGTGGTAGCGATATCGTCCTTTATATCGACGATGATTGCAAGGAATTCCTGCAGAAATCAAAGATTGAAGAACTGCTAAACAAGTACTGTAAGTTTATGGCAGTTCCTGTTGTCTTTGGTAAGAAAACTGAGTGGAAAGACGGAAAAATGGTTGACACAGAGGAAGATAATGTTATCAATAGCGTTGAACCTTTGTGGGTAAAGGCACCATCAGGTTTGAAGGATGAAGACTACAAGAACTTCTATCGTACTCTCTTCCCAATGAATGACGAGCCATTGTTCTGGATTCACTTGAACGTTGACTACCCATTCAACCTTACGGGTATTCTTTATTTCCCACGTGTAAAGAACAATATCGAACTGCAACGTAATAAGATTCAACTCTATTGTAATCAAGTATTCGTAACCGATCAGGTTGAGGGAATTGTACCAGAGTTCCTTACATTGCTCCATGGTGTTATTGACTCTCCAGATATTCCTCTGAACGTGAGCCGTAGCTACTTGCAAAGTGATGCGAATGTGAAGAAGATTGCAACCTATATAACTAAGAAGGTTGCTGACAGACTGCAGAGTATTTTCAAAGAGAGTCGTAAGGAATTTGAGGAGAAATGGGATGATCTAAAGCTCTTCATCAACTACGGAATGCTTTCAGAATCTGACTTCTACGAGCGTGCAAAGGACTTCTCTCTTATCAAGGATACCGAAGGCAAGTACTTCACCTTTGAGGAGTATAACACACTCATTAAGGATAATCAGACCGACAAAGAGGGCTACCTTGTAAACCTTTATACAAGTAACAAGGAGGAGCAGTACAGCTATATTGAAGCTGCAAAGCAGAAGGGGTATAGCGTTATTGATGCAAGCGGACAGTTGGATGTACCGTTGCTTTCAATGCTTGAGCAGAAGCAGGAGAAGACACGCTACGTACGTGTTGACTCAGATATCGTTGATCGCATTATTCAGAAGGAAGATGCACCAAAGAATAATCTGTCAGTAGAAGAAACTGACAATTTGTCAGAGGCTTTCCGTTCACAGATTCCTACAATCGAGAAAGCAGACTTCACTGTTGACGTACAGTCACTCGGAGAGTCTTTCCAGCCAGTTCTCGTGACACAAAACGAGTACATGCGCCGTATGAAGGAGATGAGTCAGTTCCAGCAGGGAATGGGTTTCTATGCTCAGCTGCCTGATTCTTATAATCTCGTTCTTAATGCCGACCACCCATTAGTAAAGAAAGTTCTTGACGATGTTACTACTAACACAGCAGAGGAATTGAAGCCTGTAGCAAGCGAACTGAAGGGACAGGAGGCACGTTTGGCAGCTTTGCATCAGTCACAAGACAACAAGAAAGCTGAGGAACTGACACAGGAAGAGAAGGATGATATGCAGAATACTCAGAAGACTGTTTCTGAACTTCAGGATAAGAAGAAGGCTATTGTTGCTGCATATGCTAAGGGTAATGATATTGTTCATCAGCTCATCGATTTGGCATTGCTACAGAATGGTATGCTTCAGGGCGCTGCACTCGATAAGTTCCTCAAACGTTCTATCAGTCTGATTAAGTAAATATAAAGTAGCTATCCTACTTATATACACAAAGTAATTAAAAGGTTTTTCCGTTAAATGCGTAGACGCTTATTTTATAGGCGTATATCTTTAACGGAGGGACCTTTTCTTTTTACACCTCGAAAAACATATCTTCAGATATGAAAAAATCATTACATAATTCCAAATAAAAATCCTCAAATAATGGCAAAAACAATCTATCAGGAGTAGGTTTATAGCCTTCAATGAATCAACAAGTTACAAAACAGTAAAAGTAAAGGTGCTTAATTGGACTTCAAAAGGGCGTTAGTAAGACCTCAAAAGGGCACCT
>ERZ772910.1400-NODE-1400-length-12287-cov-3.011854_pt1 | contig 12287 bp, 5 predicted proteins | sample MGYA00511357_ERZ772910 | MGnify/ENA primary metagenome ERZ772910 (study PRJEB29015, sample SAMEA2738096) | human oral metagenome | biome: human oral; feature: human-associated habitat; material: saliva | place: China | collected 2193 ...
TATCAAGCTTCTGTATTTGCTAGCGTCAGATAGCACATAATTCATACATTCACTTATAAATACACTCTTATCCCTATTCTTTTTTATTACAAATGGAAAGAAGATTACACCTTTTTTCTGGATAATTTTGTTCGATAAGTTTACAGTTCTGTCCCAATCGACATTTCCAGCATATCCTTTTTCCAGGTATCTTTCATCAGCTGAATACAAACCATATTTCTTATAATGCATTAAAACACCTAGATATGCTTTTATTGGAAATTCTCCTTTGATGCCCTTATCAAAGCTACCATAGCTAGCTTTGGATTTTGCCAAGACATAAAGAATTTGTTTCATGCAGGATACTTGATCATCCGTCATTTTATCTACTTGATAATGTTTTGGAAATGAAAATAAAGTTTTATTGTTTTTAATTACTGCACCAACAAAAGATATAGTAAGACTCCCATTATATTGAAGACAGTAATCTAAAATATCCCATGAGTTTACAAAATCTTTATCAACAGCTTGTCCATCATTTACTATTTCGAATTCCTGTTGATTCACTTTACACCTCTATATCGATTTATTTGTATATACATTCATTAGTTCACTACTGAATACATTTTCACCGTTGCCAAAGGCTTTATATAGAGAAGAAAATGTTTTATATTCATTTTTGAATATGCTGCATTCGTCCGAAATTACAGCACCCTGCACATCATCCCATAGGTAGTGTAATAGTTTATTTTTTATTTCATCAAGCTTTTGTTCATCTGTTACTAAATTATTGAATTTAATAAAGAATTGTCCAATCTGCTTATCTTCACTTAGTTCAAGTTTGGTCGTAATAAGTTCGTTTAGTGACATGTAGAATTTATTCCATTCAAACTCAGTATCATCTAATTTAAATTTAAAGCTATTAAGGAAATTATCATTTTCATCTTTAACAGGGTTTACATCAACATATACAAATTCAAATCTTCTCTTAAACGCTGTATCTATTACATTTACATTCTGGTCGCTTGTATTTACCGTTCCAATTATATGAAGATTTCTTGGGAGGTATATTTTTCCCCCTATATCGATGTTCTTTTCATTAAGGTAATTATTTACTAAATCATTATTGATAGAATAGTCACTAATACCACTGTCATCTCTATCAAGTAATTGGAAAATATCGCCAAAAATACTCGCAATATCACCTCTAGACATTTCTTCTATAACAAGAAAGATTTCTTTGTCGATATGTTCAAATGCCATTGCAAGGGCCTGTGTAAATACGCCTGCTTTGAACTCATATCCAATTTCGCCATCCTTTGATGTTGGCATTATATTTCCTATGAAATTGTAGTATGAGTAATCGGAATATACGGTAGTTCTAAATACAAATGGATTGACTTTAATATCGATATCAGGATAGCAATTGCTAATAAGCCTATCCACTCCATAGCTTTTACCTGTTCCTGGAGCACCAAAAAAGATTTTCTGAATATTTTCGACCAAATCAAAACATATAATATCATTTAGATTATCACGGTCAGTATCATATATATCTAATTGAGCATCACAATACTCAAAATAACTTTTTTTCAACTCAGTTATATTATCATTTTCATTAAAATTCCAAAACTTATCAAACATAACAACATCCAATAATTCAGATTTATATTTGATATCATCTCTTTCTGGTACCTTAAGATATACCTTTTCATTATTAACCTCTATGAACTGTGACCACTCTATGACACTCAACAATTCATTAATTTGTCTATCTTGGTGCTTCCAATCCCTTTCAGCTATTGGAACAATATTAGACGGAAGTTTTTTAGATACTCTGTATTCCTCAATTTGCTTTATGATTTCAACCCTGTCTACATCTCTACTTTTAGCAATTTTTTCGTTATAGAATATAAAATTGACAATTTCATCTTTTGTTAAATAAACTTTTTCTGTGTTCATTAGAAAATAAGTAAACAAAATTTTAATTATCTCGCGCATCGGAGCCAATTGAATTCCATCACTAACCGTATTATCAAAGCTTTCTCTTGTTCTAGGATTTGGAAATTGAAAAGTTTTAATAAAGTTAATAACTACGCTTCTAACATCTCCTCTAGCTGCTAGTTTTGCGCTACTGCCCTTATTTATTAGATTTAAATAAAAGCCGACAGTATTAGCATTATTATTTGTTGATTTATCTTCACTAGCAGATGGCACTGAATCTTTAAGAAACATCATTGCAAATAGATTTGCTTTTTCTTCTAAACTAGTCACTCTCATATCATTGGTATATAAATAATGAAACATATCATGCACCTCTTTACAACTTATCAAGGAATTCCTTTACCGCTTTACCTATAGCATATGCCAACTTAGGCGGCACAGCATTACCAATCATTTGATACACATTTCCCTGAGTTCCAATAAATTTGAAATCATCATCGAATGATTGAAGTCTTGCAGCTTCACGTGGAGTTATGCTCCTTGCTTGACTTGAATCATAATGAATAAATCTATTACCATCCTTATACAAATGCGCAATTATGGTTGTGCTTGGCTCATCCTTTCTTAACACATGATACCTATGTATTGGCGATTTTGATCCAACCTTTTGCTCATATATTTGTGTGATTGCATGAGCACTTGTATATTTATTTTCACCTGACTCTATATCCTTTGCTAGCATTCTATATATATCCATATCTCTAAGATTGTGGTATCTAGGCACATGCCAGTTTATGTCATTACTGTAGCTATATGCCTTTTTATTGACTCTTTTTTTTTCATCCCAGATAGGGATAATCTTAGGTAAATCGCCAATTGCCTGGAAAACGCTCATTTCACTCGACTGATATTTAGGTAGAATTTTGTTATAAAATTCGTCAATCTTACTATATATACTATCCAATTTATCTAAATCTTTTCTGACACCAAGTAAAATCACTCTTTTTCTTCTCTGTGGAACACCATATTTCGACGCATCTATTATTCCATATTTGTTTATTTTATCACTAATTATGTATCCTTGTTTTTTAAACTCACCCTCAATTAATTCTATAATTTTTTTATCACCTGGCATTGCGCTCAATATTCCTGGTACATTTTCAAAAATAAAGACTTTTGGACTGTACCGTTTAACTACAGAAAGATAATGTTCGAATAGATAGTTTCTATAATCATTACGCATCCCATTCTCATCTCTAACTCTTCCTGCAATTGAATACGCCTGGCAAGGTGGTCCTCCAATTATTAAATCTATACCTTTTGCTTGTCTAACATAATAATCTAATCCTAAAGAAGTGCCAAATTTTTTATCTTCACTCCATCCATTAAAGAGTTCTTCTTCTCTCTGAATATCAAAATGTAAAACCGATTCATTTGCATGTTTGATATTGTATTTGCTTTTTAAACGTTCCCTCAAAGTATCCACTTGAGGTTTCAACCATTCCACTGATGAAATGCATTCATAATCACCTGTCTGTAGGAAACCATCTTCTAATCCTCCACATCCTGCAAACAAATCTATGAATTTATACTTTCTCATGACACCATTAGCCTTTCTCTATAAATATTCTTTGAGTTTATTTGCAATTACATATCCTAGTTTTGGTGGGACTGCATTACCTACTTGCTTATATTGCTCTGATTTGTTTCCGTAGAAAATAAAATCATCAGGGAATGACTGTAGTCTTGCACTTTCTCTTACTGTTGGTATCCTATTATACTTGTAATGAAAGTGTGATCTATGCCCTGTATTAATTGTTAACGAAGGTTTTTTACTATGATATCTTGTTAATGCTTCGTTATATTTATACAGCCCTCTATATTCTTCTGGCAGTGATTTAAAATTTTTCCCCTCAGGAACCAGAGATATCATTTTGACTGTTTTATCTGAATGAATCGTACCAATATTATTATATATTTTACTTGAATTCTTTCTCATTTCAGCTTGATAGTTTGACTTAGGTTCACATTCATATTCTTGAATATCGTCACCATATATTCCATTCAATTCTGGTAAATCACCTATCGCATCTTCACAAGTAATGAATTCATCACTTGTAAGTATAGGTTTTGGAAATTCAAATTTTGTATTGGAGTCTAGTAACCCTACAAAAAAAGCTCTTTTACGTATTTGTGGTACACCATATTCTGGTGCATACAAAACTTCAACAGACATATTATATCCTAGATTTTCAAAATCATTAAAAATTCTAGTTCTACCAGCGCCATTATATAAAGTCAACATTCCTGGAACGTTTTCCAGCACGATAGCTCTTGGTTTCATGCGTTCAGCCAATTTTACCATTGCCTTGTATAACATATTCCTCTCGTCATCTTCTTCTCTTTTACCAGCCAAAGAAAAGCCTTGACATGGTGGTCCACCAATTAAAACATCAAGGGTTTTATTTTTTTTATTAAATTCTATTGATAATTCTTTCAAATTATCTTCTTTACAGTTATAATTAAATTCTATAATAATATAATTATTAAATTCTTTAACTATAACATCTATGTTTTCAAGGCTATATAAATCTAATTTTAGCGCTCTTGCTTGACCATGATTCTTTTCAAAAGTTCTTAATGCACTATCATCAAAATCAATTCCTAATGCCACATCAAACCCAGCATCAAGAAAGCCTTTTGATAGGCCTCCAGCTCCCGAAAATAAATCTATTGCCGTAAACTTAGACAAATTATTCCCCTCCATTTTTATTAAATTTATGATTTCTAAAACATCTTATTGTAACATATTATTTAATAATTATGGTATAAATATTATGTTATCCTAATTTCACTTATCTCATTCGTTTATATCTTTTAATTCGGAATATAATAACGTCATACATTAAATATCCCCTCTATACATGGTTTAATAGAAAATATTGAAATGTAATTAAGTCATAATAGTTTCTATAAATATGCACATCTTCCCTTCGTAGCTATAGAATATACTTGTCTATATTTATTTCACGTAACTCAGGTTTTGATAATAGCCATGTCATATGATTATCAGCATTTTTTAAAAATACTATGTGCCAATGTTTTATTTTTCCATCATCATCTCTGGAAGTATTTATTGCATCTAAATTTCTCTCAATTATTTGCAGTGGCAATATTACAATTGTGGACTCATCCCCACATCCATACACAACAAACACTTCGTCACATTTCTTTAAAACTTCTAAAGGTTTCTTTCTATACGCATACCAGTACTTCTGTCTTTCACCTTGTATATAAGTTTTTGAGCTTGTAAATATAAACCCCTTTTTCCCATCTGATGTCATATAAGTTCTCTTACCAACCCTAATTAATTCAAAATCAACTTCTTTAACAAATCTTAGTACTATTTTTTCAGAAAACTTAATATTTTTACTGTCTAACGGCTTTATAGCATTGGATGGTACAGAAACTTCATCTGATTCTTCTATATCTTCATATGTAATATCTAGTGCATCGCAAAACATCTGTTTAATCTTATCAAATCGCTTGGTACAGTATTCAGTGTAGTATTCTTTCAATACCAAGAAATCATCTGGTTTCTCATATGGGATATCCATCCAATCGAGATCATCCTCCTCTGTAAAACTATACTTTGCTTCTACATCATCTAAGTTCACATTCTGAAGATATTTTTTGTCCTGATAAAAATTTTTATCTTTCTTACTTCGGTTTATATATTCAGGTAGGTAACATAAGTTTGCAATACAACTTATAGGCAATCCTTCCCCTTGACAAGTCTCAATCAACCTTTTCATCTGCTCTTTCGGAGCAATATGTTCAACATCAAATCGATCAATGGACAGTTGATCCATTGCAGTAAAGTTCTTAAGGTATATGCAATTAAGTATTACAAATTCCTCACTTTTTGGATTGGCAGTTTTCTTACTCTCGGTTCTTAGCATAGAACGCTCAAAAAAGTCATCAAGTGCGATTATCCACGCTTTGCTTGTGATATCATTCATATAGCGATTTGGCTTTGCTGCAGAATGTATTTTACCGGTTCCACCTTCACTCCAATAATTTGTAATAATATCATATACATAGTAATTAACAAGGTTCTTTGCAATTATAGACTTTTTTGATTGCCATTCATCCGAGAATTCTGTATAGATTTTATTAGAAAACATTTCTTTAAACGTCGTAGAAATCATAGATAGAATTTGATACTTTGAATGGAAAATTTTATTTTTATTTCTAGAGTTTCCTTTGAATTTTGTTATTACAGAAATAGCATCATCAACAAAATCTATAGTTTTGCATATTGCTTGTTCTAACTCATTCAAATTAACTTCTTGTAAATTCTTGTATAATATGCCTATTTTATCCGAATCATTTAAGCATGCATTTATTAATTCGAATGCAATAGGATTCACAGTATCATCTGCAAGATTTTTCTTGAAAGCTAAAATATCATATTTATCTACAAAATATTTTCCTAATCCAAAAAGGTATTCGAATGCATTTACTTTACGTGTAGAACGAATTTCATCTCGACTATAATCATGAATAAAATAACCATCTTCAACAAATGAGTCATATTTTTTCACTATATGCTCAATAACATTTAGATTATTAATTTCGTATTTTTCATTTACTGGCCACGCTGCTGCATAAACTTCGTACTGATCTAGAGGAGTTCCTTTTGAGTTGATTCTGTCAAAAATATCTGGCAGATTGCTTTCTTCTCCTGTATAAACAATTACTGGAATTACGGTATTCGCAATACGATCATAAAGTTCCTGACGTTCTTCAAAAAATGATTCAATAGTATTTATCAGTTGCTGAATTAGATCATTATCTACCTCAAATTCATCAACAATTTTCTTTGAGACTGAATAATATTGAAGATTTTTATACGTCTTTTGCTCCCTGATAAAAGATGTTAAAATTGTTCGTATTATTTGGTAGTATTTTTCATTTTCATGTCCAATAATCCTTAAAATTTCAGCACAAAACTCATCTGAAATATTGTTGTCATAAAAGAAATCAGTTGGATTAGTCATATATTTTTTAATACTATTCCCACGTTGAAGACCATCAACTAATATATATGTTATTTTACTTTCTTCAACTTTTTCATAAAATAGCATTGTTCCAACAGGATAACCTTTAATTAATGAATCAATAAATACATTCTCCTGAATCTTACTCCATCGCTTTCCTCTCTGAAACATTGGGACAACAATTTTTTTATTCTCTTTATGCATATCCTGTAGCGCTGAAGATAAATCTTGCAACGACCAATTTTCACAAGTACAGCCTGACATTGTTATAACTCCTTACAGTGTAGTATAGTGTAATATAATATGATTTATATTATAAATTTTTACCCCATATAATAACTATTCTACTAGTTATTATATCTTATAGGTAAACATGTTTGTTGCATCAAAATTGTAAGTTGTAATTTTAATTGTGCTATGAATATTATCGTTCTTTCTTCTGGACCAGTAATGTATAAATACAATCAGCATTTCCTACCGCTCCTAATGGTAGTAGATATTTCTTAGGCATATTAAATTCTCTAATTACAATATATATATCTTTATATTCGATTTTTAAATTTTTACATTCTTCATTTATATCCGAAGCATTTGCATTTATTACATTAGCACAATATATCTGTACTTGGTCGTCTTTAAACCCACAGAATCTCAAAAATTCCTCAATCAACTCAATACCTTCTGAAGTTCCATAAAAAATACAGACTTCTATTTTAGGATTATTGCATTTAAAAATTTCACTTACTTCAACAATACTTTCACCACATTTATATTTATTACATTTTTGTTTTTGACTTTCTATATATCTATCTATACTTGCTATATTTGAATGGCTTTTGTATTTATTTTCTTTAAACTTAATCCAAAATTGTTCAAACCCTAAATACATTGCTAAAACTCTTATTGTCGCCGTACCACGCTCTGTGTTGTCGAATAGGAAACGAATTGTATCAATCTTTTTACCATTAATATGAAAACAATTCTCGATTTTATTTAATTTATTTACAGAAAACCACCAATCTGTATCCCTTACAGCATCTTTACGGACATAAGTTTCGTATACTTTTCTGAGAACACTGTCTTCTTGAATACTGTCCTTAGGTACAACCAAAACACCATCTTTTTCATCAGAAAAATATGGCACTTTTATAACTTGGCTAAATTCCAATTTTTGTTGTTTGTAAAATATATTAAAGTAGTATTCAAAATTAGTATTATCGATTTTATTAAGAACTAAATTATTTAAAAGTCGTATTTTTATTAAAGAATTGTAGTCAATTTTTTTTATAGAAATATCGCATAGTTCTTTTCTATGTAAGTCGAAAATTTTTTTAAGTTCATTGAATGCTATATTATGGATTTTTACATTCATATCACGTTTAATTGTATTATTATTTTTAAATTCTACCTGTATAATTAATTTGTAAACATTCTGTAATTCTGCAGAACTATACCATTTATCGCCATCCTTGACAAAATATCTATTTAATTCATTTCCAAAAAAATCTGATACATCTTCATGTTCGTAAAATAAGACATCTTTTTGCGAGAAATTTTTAACTTCTTCATTTTCAATCTTTGCTAGAGTCTTATTTTGCCTCGAGCAAATATCAATAAGATATTCTCCATTTCTATCCTCAAATACTGTGCCTATATATAAACTAGGCGTTTTCGGCATATTTAAAGTTGAATAAATCCAGTCCAAATTAAAATTATATGGGAGACAATCAATAAAGTTTGAGATGTTGAACAAATTTGTTTTGAATTCATCTCCTAGATAGTCTTTACAATAATCTAAATCTTGTAGATATTTTTTTAATATTAATTCAATTGCCTCTACCTTATTAGCGTTATTTTGTACCCAATTACTTATAATAATATTTTGTGCCCAATCATCATAATCTGCCTTTTTAAATAAGTCATCTATCTTTATACATTTTTGCTCCAAGAGATATATACATAACCCAAAAGATATTTGATCCATCTCATTTCTGTTTTTATCTATAGAAAACAAAAAATATCTCATTTCTTTAATAACATCTAAAAAACTGTGCTTTGGATATTTTTCACCACTTTCATACTTTGTATCACTTTTTTTTATTATCCAGTCATCCTTCTTGCAAAATGGATTTAATGGCTCAAAATTACCATTTGTCTTTTTGACAATCATATCATCTATGAAGATATTTCTGTAATTCCCTTCATATACTAGTTTTAGAAATTCCATAGGTGATTCCTTTATGGCGGTAGAATAATTTATAGGGGTTCCATCTATATCCAGTTCTATAAAATACGCAATCTCCATATTTTGCGTATTTTTTTCAGATTCAATTATAAATTGATGGTTGTTATCTAAAAAATACTCCTTTTTTACATGCCTTATTAGAATCTTTTTCTCTAGACCGTTATAAAACACCATGACCTGATTATTTGTGAAGTTCATCATATCTTTGGTATCAATTCTTTTACATGAACTATCTAGATAATTTATGAATTTTAAATTGTAGTTATTTACAAGCTCTTTTAGTTTTAACTTAATATCTTGAGAAATATTTTCAAATAATTCTAGAGCAAGTTGAATTATATAAATATGATATGTCTCAATTTTATTAGTGAAAAATTCAGAATCTGAAATTATGTTTCCTAAAAGATTGTTTATTGGAAAATATCGCCTATCGCTATCGTCCCGGATTTTGAAAATGAACTTAATGGGTTCAAGATCTCTGATTAAAATATGCAGTTTTTTACATTCTAATTCGATGTTATAAGTTTGGTTATTCATTTTTAAATTTAGCTCATTTAAAAAATCTATGATGGCCAAGCAATTGCAAGATTGATTTGTTTTTCCAATCAGTTTTATATTTTCAAACGCTTCAATAATATCATCATGAAATTTTTCAACATTTTCTACATTTTCTATCGATTGAATTGCTCTCAATGTTTGATAAAATAGTTCTGCAATTAATTCGCGTTCTTCAGACAAATCGGTTACGTCTAAACTTTTAATATTACATAACACTTTTCTGTACAAGTATTCATCTTTATTTCCACTATTCACTGCATGCAAATCACTTTCCAATTCAATTATATCAAGCATTTTCCACCTCCAACTTTATTTTAATGAGCGCATCCACTATAACTCTGTATTCATCCGATAGTTCTTTACAATTAATAGTCTTTAAATATTTACTTTTTATATATTCAAAGTCTGAATGCCCAATTTCTTTTTTCTGAATTAAATAATATAACTCGCCAATTAAGTTTCCAAAATTTACGCTGTTTAATGGAATGTTATCAAAGTACCCCTGTTCTAATGCAAAATTCAACTTATCCGAACTAACTAATAAATATCTGTAGAATCTTCTAAATAAAATTCCTCTTCCAAATTTGTTTTCCATGATATTTTCGGCATACTTATAAAAATAACCCTCACTTGCTTCCGTATATGTTCTATAATTAAAAAATAAGCCAAGATCTCCAATATCAAATTTACTAGATTTTAAATATTTTTCTGTATCTAGATTTCTTTCTTCTAATGTAACAAAACCTTTGTAATCCATATATTGTAAATCATAAGTAAATTTGTCTTTCCTAGTAATCCTATCCTTTTCATCTTTTGTAAGTGATTTTATAGGGCCATACCATTTGCTCTTTTCTTCATTAATAGGCAACCCAAATGATATAAGTTTGTTCTTAATATAGTTAAATATTTTATTAGAATCGTTGTTTGGTTTAACAAAAAAAATAATATCATCTACATATCTATACATTTTATATGCAGATTCATCATATATTGATACAATGATAGAAAGAACTGAATCTAGATACATCTCTGATATAATTCTCGCATAAGCCGGTCCTTGCGGTACACCAATTCGGCTTTCTCCAGAAAATTTTCTCATTAATTTATCATTATAATCGATTAAAAATCTGAAGAGGTTACGTTGTACGTTATCCAATCTTTTTTCAAATAATCTATACACGGATAAGAAATCTATATTATCATAAAATTTTTCTATATCAATTGTGAATACCTCATAATTATTCATAAATGGTATTTCAGTAAAAGTCTTGATTCTGTTCAAATATTCGGCCCATGAAGAATACCAATTGTAAAAAATATCTTCCTTGCTAAACACTGATACATTATAGCTAAACGAGTTCCACATTTTTTTCATTCTATTGTGTAGTAATAATGAAGCATATGTAGTAAGAACTCTATCTCTTGCTGATAAAGATACTAAAATTCTTGTTTTATTTTCATTTTCATATCTTTCATATGTAACGAACTGAGGTTCAAAAAGTATTTTTTTTTCATTATTATCTATAAGATAAGCAACATACTTATCAATACAATCAAGGTCCGAATATTTAAATGTATTTAGACTATTCCATATTGCTACGTTTAAAACCTCGTCATTATACTGAATATATTTAATTTCTTTATTTAATACATCTTTCAATATTGCATCATTTTCATATATATATTCTGGTAAAAACGTATCGTTTTCAAAATATTCAATTCCTTTCTTATGTAGTAGATAGCTAAAACCTGTACTTTCACCGTCTATACAAGTTTCCTTTTGAAGTCCATATAAACTATACAAATATTCAAAAGTCGCTGGGTAGTATTTGTCTTTGTATCTAGCGATATTAATTTCTGTTTTTTTTACATCATAATAAGCAAATGTTGAAAACAGCTCCTTTATAAACTTGCCACCATCATTTAAAGGAGAAAATGTTCCCAATATAACTAGCCAATCTAATTTTGTTGTTTTCCCTTGATAAAGTCTTTTAAACAGTTGTGCATACACTGTAGTTTCTGATAATATTTCAACTACGTCACTGATACTTAAATTTAATTCTTTATAGACGATATATTTTTTATACTTTAATTTTGTAATAAAATCATCCTCATCTATCCCAATTTTTTTAACGACATCTGAATATTCATTTGTTTTATATTCATTTAAAACAATGAATTGATTATATAAAAAAACGTCTTCATTATTATAATATTCAATATCAAAGTGTTCTAACCACTCTAACATTTCTATATCTTCATTACTTGGTATTCTTCTAATATCAAGAAGTAAAAAAACTATTTTTTCTCTTTCGCTTGATAAATATGTTTCTATAATATTACCCCAATTTTTTTTAACATTTGCAGGAACTTTTGCAAATCCATAACCTGGTAAATCAACAAAATATATATTATCGTTTATAAGGAAAAAGTTAATTAGTTGTGTTCTACCTGGTGTTTTACTTGTTCTAGCTAAGTTTTTTCTCCCTGTAAGTGAG
>ERZ772910.1403-NODE-1403-length-12253-cov-3.034432_pt1 | contig 12253 bp, 11 predicted proteins | sample MGYA00511357_ERZ772910 | MGnify/ENA primary metagenome ERZ772910 (study PRJEB29015, sample SAMEA2738096) | human oral metagenome | biome: human oral; feature: human-associated habitat; material: saliva | place: China | collected 2193 ...
CATTCATGAAGCGGAAGCCCTGCCCCATCGACTCAAACTCCTTGGTGATAGGCCACGTGAATAGCACGGTATTGTGATGGAAGTCCAAGGAAATTTCGCCCTCACGCCCTGCGGCTAGGGTACCCCAAATCTCACAAGCGGCATAGCGATTGGCCACGAATACATTGTTGCTGACCTCAATATGCCCAGCTCCCATAGCCGCCTGCAATCCAAAGAAGCGACAATTGACGAAAACACAGTTGGAGACACGCACTTTCCCCTCAACCGTTAGGTGCAGTGCACGCCAATCGGCCTTGGAGTAGCCAGAGGGCTGTATGGGGCTACCATCGGGGTGTACCAACATACCCGTGAGCACCTCCGTATTAGGCGTACCCGTGCGTGGATCTTTCACGTCGGCCTTGTTGTAGATGATAAGCTCACCTCCATCGAAAGTAAAACCATCCACCACTACTTCTCCGGCAGGGGTTTTATCCCCGTAAGCACGGCGTGCCGTAATGTGGAAGAGCGCCGAACCGAGAACGCGGGGCGACTTCTCATTGGGTTGGATCTTGGTGATGTACTTAAGAGGGTTACGCTCTGAGAAGTCGGACGAGTAGCCGCCATAGAACTTGAGGAACTTGCCGTTGTCTGCACCATTGCCGAAGCGTCCGCACTCGATATAGCCTCGATCCATATTGCCCAGATAGTTACCTTCTGCCACGAGGATGGTCGGACCATCCTCTGCGAGATCGATAGCTTTCTGCAAATCCTTTAGGGGCGATTCTTTGCTCAAGCCGTCGGCGCGAGTCTTGCCGTTGGCGCTCACATAGTAGGTTTTAGCCGCAGAGGTAGGGTTACTCGCGGTTTTCCCCTCCGTATCGGAGGTTTGCTCAGAGTCGTTTGTTCCCTCGTAGATCATTCGGCTGAGAGCGTTTTGAGTGGAGGCGTTAAGCTGCCGAGCCTGTGCCGGTAGGCATGCACTTAGCCCTAGCACGATGGAAAGATAATAGATGTTCTTCTTCATATTTGACTTCTTCAGTAGTTTGTACTATTACACAGTTAAACCTATGGGCAGGTTGTCAGAGCATTACCGCAAAGCCATTCTTCCTCTATCCAGCCCTGATGCTTTTTGTCAAGAGTCTGTACCTTGACCCACTCACCCCGCTTGTCTAGAGGACGCAAAGTGATCTCTTTTGAGAAAGTGTAGACAGCCCGAGCCTGCCCAGAGGGTTGCTCTCTAAGCTTGAGAGTTTGCTCTCCATAGTTACGTGTGCCTACGGCCACGACTGAGTAGTGTATCCAACTCTCTCCGTCTTGACGAATAGGCAATTCGCCCTCGTAAACTTCGCCATAGGAAGCGACAAAATTGCCACAGATACGCCACCATCCATCCTTATTATTGCCGAGATTGAGCATATGCGAGCCATCCTTATCTAACTTATGCACCACAGTACCCTTGGGCGCACTACGGATATTTGTATCCCCTTTTGTCTCATCGTAAACATAAACAAAGAGAGTATTCTCAAAGTTATCGAGCAGGAGCTTGCGAGTCTTACCCTTGATCGTTAAGGTAAGCTCTAGCTGCTGAGGATCCTTCTCAGAGCAAGCCGAGAGAGAGGCAAAGCTATCTGTCTGTTTACTCTTGAATTCATACCGAGCCCGTTGCTTGTCGAAAGTGGTACAGAATAATGTATCTGTAAAGTTTTCGGGATACTCAAGATGCACATCAAAAGGCTCACGATGCTCTGCATCATAGTACAAGACAACATTGATTTCCCCTATCCGATAGACATAGCAAACTGCGGGTAGATCTTGTGAAAACCCGGTAGATACACCGGAAAATAGGCACAATAGTGCCAATAAAATTCGCTTTAGTTTCATGGAGATTATTAATGCTTATTGTGTATCCTTTTATTGTATCATCCTAGAAGTGTTTAGTCTAGTCCTCTCGGGGAATACGCTTGACCTCTTTGACCCATCGCTCATTGACCCAACGGAAAACAACATACTTGGTATCAACAAGATCCCTGAGACCAAGATCGTCAAACATCGTATCGTACTCCGCATCCTGCTCTCTTGCGCCAACATACATCTCTATGGAAGTGCCCTTTTGTGGCAATTTGAAAAGAAAGACAAGACGGTGCTTGAAAACATCGGTCAGATTGGCTCGTTGCTTAGGAGTGAGCTGCGAAGTTTCGTAGAAATCCTCAACCTTCACCTCAGAGACCTTCGGAGCCAACGATCGATCTTCACGCAAGCGACCTCGGTCGTAGATATAGAATTTGAGGTCACTATACCCAAATGCATTATTGACACCGACCAACTTACGCCCATCTTTGAGGTTCCAATAGCAAACCTCTAGCGTAGGATCCGGATAGGAAAGATAAGCTCGTAGATAGCCATTGCGCTCGTCGCAGACCTCCACATAGGACTCTATCCACTCCTCCCCTTCGGCGGGGACCCCAACATGTGTGAGAAGCTTTTTGCGCTCCTCTACGGACCAGCGATTATCTACAGCCTTCTCGGGGAGCATCAAGAAGATGTCCCGTATGTTGATCTTCTTGGCCCCTTGGTTATTCTTCTGTGCCTCTAGACTAAAAAGCGAAAGGGAACAGAGCATGATAAGAATAAGTCTTTTCATAGGATTGATGTACTTAAGCTATACTTTGGGGAGCTACTCAATGGGGCTCCATTTATACTCCGAAAGAGGATTGACCAATCGTTCATTGATCTTGACCTCTACCATCTGTAGGGCTCTCAAAGTGAAGCCGTCGAAAATATACTCCTTGACCTTCTCTTGCATTTCCTTGAGCTGATTATTGCGGAGGAAGTCGTAGACTTCGTTCTGATCTACCCACGCTCCTTTTCGCTCATTCCAACTCATCGTAGGGAACTCGGAGTCGTTGGTGTAGAAGAAAAACGTTTCCTCATCTACAATCTCAACCCCCAAGCTAGAGTCAAAAGGCAGGTCAATAGGCATCACTTCTTTACCCGTGGTCAAGTCGTGTAGATAGAGCGTACCCACTACATCCGTACCTTCACTCGTGAGCAATGTATGCCCCACGACTCCCTCAAAGTCGAGCACAGTCCCTTCGACCTTAAAGTTCTTGATACCCGAACGCTTGGGTTGCACCTCAATGATATTGTAGACTCCGCCCTCTGTCTCGATGGTCTCGCCCTTGACGATGCGCATGTCATCGTTTTCGAAAACGACTTCATCCCCATCTGCCAACTCAGGCAGGGCGATAGCCCCCATTTGGGTACTATCGTTTGAGCCTGCTTGGTCGTTTTTCTGTCCTCCGCACGCTGTGCACAGGAGAGTAAATGCTAGGGCAATGCCTAGGCTTAGTGTCTTAGATTTCATAGCATACATAAAGTGATGTACCTATTTACTCAATGTAGCTCCATTTGTACTCTTGGAGAGGGGTGACTTTACGCTCCTTGAGATCAATCTTTACTTTCTGCAAAGCCATTAGTGTGAGGCCCCCAAAGAGGTGCTCTTTGGCCTCTTGCTGAGCCTCCTTTAGTTGATCATTGCGTAGGAAGTCGGGGACTTCATTAGCATCCTCCCATGTCCCTTTTTTCTCATTCCATTGCACTCTGGGGAGATTATCCTCTTGGGAATAAAAGAAAACAGCATCCTCTCCTTGTATCTCTAGAGTACCGGACAAGAATGCCATATCTACCGGTACTAGGACCTCCCCCGTAGTCATATCGTGTAACCAAAGAGTACTCACCACGCCCGTACCTTCACTAGTAATTAAAACGTTACCGGCTACCCCCTCAAAATCGAGTACACTACCCGATATCTCGAAGCCTTCGATACCGGTGTGCTTAGGTTGGATCTCAAAGTTATTGTACATGGGAATATCGTCTGTGGAGATGTCTCTCTCGACAATACGCACATCGTCATTCTCGAAAACCACTTCCTCCCCCTCTGCCAGTTCTGGTAGAGGAATAGCCTCCATTTGAGTGCTATCACTTGAACCTGCTTGGTCGTTTTTCTGTCCTCCGCATGCTGTGCATAGGAGAGTAAATGCTAGGGCAACCCCTAGGCTTAGAATCTTATATTTCATAATATGTACAGTAATCAATGGTAATCTTAATTATAGGAATGAGGAAGCCAAGAGCAGGGGATGGTTTGAAGTCTTCTGAACTTCTTCGAGCCGCTCTTGCATGGCATTTAGATCGCTATAGTTCTTTCGTTGGAGGAATTCCTTGATAAGCTCTGTGGTTAGGCTATTAGGATAGGCCTTCATAAACCGCTGCCACTCGCTCTTGAGCTCGGGATCTAGCGACCCGGATTCGTTTGCAATAGGTGTATTGTCCGTACCAGTCATATAGACCATCTGCAGGTATTGATAGTTATCACTAAGCCTAACGAATAGCTCTTTCTGCTCGGGGTTGGACTCGGCATAGGCCTCGTATCGGACGATTAGATCCCCCAGTTCACGCCAAGTTAGCACAAGGCAAGCATCCGGAGCGATGTTTTCACTATCCCTTAAGAGCTGCCAGTACTCTTGATAGTAGGTGGGTAGCTGGCTGAGGTATTTGGCAAACAACGTGGGGGCTGGAGCTAGCAGAACAATCCCCTCTCCTACCTCATCAAACTGTAGCCCTCGCTGTATGTAGCCCTGTTCTTTCTGTTTAATGGAGTCGTGAGGTTCTATAGGATTGAATTGTTCATCGAGATGATACGTATAGTAATGCTCTAGATAGTCGCTTTCGCGCTCATTGATTGTACCTACCGCTTCTTCCACTAGAGAGACAAAATCCTCAAACATTTGGCATCGCTCTTCCGGTGTTGCAGCCTCCATTTTGAGCTCTACAATCTGCCGTTTCAGTTCAATACGCTCTAGAGGATCGGTCAATTGGGCAAGGGCTTGTTCCAAGCTATCGATATTAGGTACAGCACCTTCGGTTCGTTTTGAGGATTGGCAGGCTGTCAATAGCACAAGCCCTGACAAGAATAGGCAAATAATTGGTTTCATAGAATTGAAGTATGAATTCATTTGTCTTTATATGATTATGAAATCTTGATTACTTAGCAGGTTGCTTGATTTCGAAACGTCTAACTCTATCGAACATACGCGTGCGTTTATTGGTCGAGGGATCGATCGTGAATAAAGAAGTTCTACAGTCGTTATCGTTCTCAGCAGTAAGTTCATCATCCACATCAATGAAGAACAAGCGATTACCAATCCAGAGTTTCGGCTGCTCGTCTGAAACGCCGTCTTCAACAAGGATCTGTTGCTGTGAACCATCGGCATTGGCAATGCAGAGCGGACCATGGGCAATGTCGCCAAACATTAGCATAGCTCCAAAAGCTACCTTACTATGGTCAGGACTAATGCTGTATTGCATATATTCGATTGATTCCTCTTCCTTCTGCTCCTCAAGATTGAGTTTATCAGTCACACAAACGAGTTTACTGCCATTGCGGTAATACAATTGATCTGACTTTATGCTAAAGTGCTGAGCCTCCCGTTCTTCCCCTATCTCCATAAGAGAGACGTACTTATCCCAATCTGCATCCTGGAGCTTGCGACTTGCAATGGTATAGACACGGAAAGAGGTGAAACAATAGGCCTCCCAACTGAAGCCATTAGGGATAAGTAGCTTGCCATCCTTGTACATGAGGCGGCTATGCTCCACACTGGTTTCTGAGATAGAGGACTCCTTGGGAATATTGAGATTGACCAAATCCTCAAGTTGGGGCTCCTCACCTCCAAAGGTAGCTTGACGCAGCCAAAGCATTCCATCTCGCACCACGGTATAGTACATGGTCTTACCATCGGGATCAAAGACAAAATTGAAGATCTCATCAGGCTCCAGTAGATGGAATGGGATGGTCATATCCTCATCTACATTATAAAAGAAGAGGAGACTATCCTGATAGGCAATCACATTGGAAGAGGTGAAGTTGGTATAGTTATACGATGGTGCTCCCACTTCAAGAGAATCCTTCTCCTGATTATTCTCTTTGTTCTTTCCCGCACTGCATGCGACAAGCGTACACATGGCCATGACGGAGAATACTCTCGTTAATATGGTTTTCATAGTCTTTTATCTACTTTCATGTTACTAACAGGGCACGAAGTTAAGGTAAAAAGTTTATATCGCCCCCTAAATTTTTATTTCATATCGTATGTATATTCCCAATCAGCGTCAGGAGTCCTATCCTTTTTCCATAGCAGGAAAATCTGTTTTCCACACGTGGAAAAACAATTTTCCAAAGGAGAAAAAGCAACTTTCCACACGTGGAAAGTAGAGACTACTCATTCAAGAAGTTTGTGCGCTGCCCTACCCTCGACTCTCGGCGGCTTGACATAATGCTCTTCGAAGCCCTTGTATTGGGGCTTGACCCCGGGAGCCCATGTCTCAAAGATGCTAGCGATAGTGGCTTGATCCTCCGGACTAATCGCTTCGTAACCACAGCGCATACGGACTATTGTACTATATCCGAAATGGCTAATGAGAGCGGAATGAAGGTCCTCCAGTTGGGCAATAGTTATCTCCCGATAGCTCCAAATCAAACCCCGAGCGAATTGTCTGAGTTTGTACTCGTAATAGAGGGGGCAATGATCGTAGCCTCCGGCGGCTTCTAGGATTTTAGGATTTATGACGCAGAGCAGATTCTCTCCACGTTCAACGCATTCAAGGGCATTAAGCCACAGAATGCAGGTCTCTCGCCGAGGGCAAAGAGGGCTATAGCAATTATAGTAGTCCATTGTCTTATCCATATTATATACCCTACCCTAAGGGGGCTTACGAGTGAAGGAGTGAGAGGATGGTGGGGGAGCTTAGTTCTCCGATAGGGGCATAATGCAATCGAAGGTAATCGAGAAGGTAGGTTAGGATTCGCTGCCTCTCTTCCCGATGGAAGCGGAAGAGGTGCATATTTTGATAGTTAATGCGGCGGAAGTAACGCAGCGCCTTTGTCTCATGAATCGGAATGACGTGACTACTACGCAAGGGGTGCATCGTATAGCAGGCTTCTACTAGATCGAAGTAACCTTTAGGCTCCTGCTCCAGCACATCAGGAGGGAGAACTCCCAGGGGTTCCAATAGTCCAAATAGGAAGGTAATGGGAAAGTTGGCACAACTCTTCTCGCTCTCCTCTAGGGTCTCTATACTACGACTTATATAACGATACACCTCGGGATCGGGAGGAGCACTGCGCAAAATATGATAGAGAGCCTCGGCTAAGAAGTACGCAATATTTACCTTGATTTGGTCATACAGCATGAGGTTCAGACTCAGCCGGTAGTACTCGGCATCGTCTATCTGTTGCAGACCTCTTTGGAGGCGATGATCTGCCACAATGGAGAGTTCGGAAAGCGGATGTACCATCCGCTGTAGCCGAGCCGTAGCCGAAGATCGACGATTAGAGGGAGAGGGTTTGGGTATCTTATAAGCTACCATCCCCTCCTCTTCTGTGAGGAGGTGTGCGATGGCAAACTTATCGTTGTACGCCCTTGTGGTAAGTACGATAGCGCGGGTGGATATGAGCATGAAAGCGACTCACACCAGAAGGATTCCTCAGGCTTGTTGCTCCAACCAGAGGGCAATAGCGTTGACTAGTTGGTTATTGCTCGCCTCGTCCAGTGAGGTGATACGAGCGTAGCTAGCGTCTAGTCCTGCAAAATTACTCGCATCCCGTATGAGCATATTGTGTGCCGTGGCTAGATACTCCTTGAGTGCAGCCGCTGTACCTTTCTTCAGTTTGATGAGGAAGAATGTAGTAGTGCTGGGGAGTACATCAATCTCGTTGAAGGCGCTAAGTTTGGTCATAAGCTCTTGGGCAGAGCGTTGCCACTTACGGATGGGGAGCGTGAATTGCGCCGGATGGATGAGGATGTACTTGGCAGCTTCTATGGCAATGCTATTGACAGACCAGGGGACTACCAGCCTACGAATCGCCTCCGAGTACTGACTGGGAGCCACGATATAGCCAATACGCAACCCTGGGATGCCATAGGCATGACTGAAACTCCAGAAGGAGATCAAATTGGGATGCGACTTACTATCGCTTGGTTTTATCTTGTTTACCGTTGTGTAATTGGCATAGCACTGGTCAAGTATAAAGGTGACCTTGGGGTACTTATCGATGATGAGCATAAGCTCGGCATGCGATATAATATGCCCATCAGGGTTATTGGGAGTGGCTATATAGCAGACGTCCACCTCATCCAGTGGCCATTCGGAGATAGGCGTATTACCGGCAATCAGTCGCACCTCCGATCGGTATAGACGAGCCGCATCCTCATACTCGGCAAAGGCCGGAGAGGGAATCAAGATACGCTTCTCGGCAAAGGCTTCTGCAAGCAAATAGATAGCTTGAGTGGGCCCATTGGTTACGATGATGGATTCCTCATTAAGTCCATGACGCCGAGCGATCATTTTACGCAGCGTAGCCGCATCCGGCTCGGGGTAATGTCTCATACAATCTACCAACGAGCGGGATAGATGCTCGCCAAGCAGTGTGTGATCCGCACCATACCATACGGTGTTGCTAAAGTTGAGGAAGGGCTTTTTGCCGTCGTTTAGGCGTTCGTCTCCGTGTCCGTTGATCATCTTATTTCTCGATCTAAAAGGGGAAAATAGGTATCTACTATGCTATGTGGTAGGGATGCTTTGGGCATCGATGGCGTTGATGGCAGCCTCTAGTAAGCGAGGGCGCACCTTGAACGAAATTAACTTCTTATTGAGCCGAGTGGGATAGGTGCGGTTGGATAGGAATACACACACCATCTCTCGTTTGGGATCTATCCATACAGAGCAACCCGTAAAGCCGGTATGACCATAGGTACCGGCAGAGGCATTGGAGGGGATTTGTGCGTTATTTTTTGTATTGTGGTCGAAGCCGAGAGCTCGTCTCCCCTGCCGCCCTAGAGTGGTTACAAACTGCTGTACCACTTTGTGAGGAAGTATCTCTTTACCCCGATAGGAGCCATTGCAGCGAATCATCTCTGCCACTTGTGCAAGGTCTGTGGCGGTGGCGAATACCCCGGCATTGCCCGCAATCCCCCCTAATACGGCTGCGGACTCGTCGTCTACACTACCGCGCACAACGCCTCTAAGGGGGCATTTGGCTTGTGTGGGCGCAATCTCTTGTATATCCACCCCATGCGCAAGAGGATCGTAGGTGTAGTGCTCTAGGTGCATCGGCTTCGCTATCAATTGGGAAAGGTAACTATCAAGCGAAGAGCCCGATACTCGCTCGGCAATGAGTCCTAGTAGGATAAAACTCACATCGGAGTAGCGATATACCCCGGGCGTCTTGAGGGGTGTTTGGGCAATTTTTTGCAGTACCGTGTCGCGAAACGATTGATGTATAAACTGACGCCCAAAGCGCAGGGTAAATCCATTCCCCTTCTCATCACGTACAAGGTTATCACGCCATTTGGCATTTGGATCTACCCATATATTTTCGTCAATCTGCACCCAATCCGGGCGGTAAGCGTAGGAGAAATAGGAACCCGTGGTGAGGCTACTTGGCTCAATGAGCTGGAGATAAAAGTTGATGGTAGGGGTCAGCCCGGCTTGGTGGAGCAATAGATCTTTGATGGAAATGGAACCGACACGAGAATCTGCCATCTCCGGGAGATGCTTGTCTACCCTATCTGTCAGCTTTATTTTTCCTTTGCCCACGAGATCCATAATGACCGGCGTAGTACCAAAAGCCTTGGTTACGGAGGCTATATCGAAGAGTGTATTCTCAGTAACACGAGGGGAACGAGCCGACCCGTCTAGGGTACCAAAAGCTCGATTGTAGACTGTCTCTCCCTTATGAAGCACCACAACTTGGCAACCGGGGAAGGCTTTTTGCCTAAGAGCATCCTCTACAATACTATCGAGCGACGCAAAGGTACGAATGGGCTTTACGACCTCCGCATTTGAAGCAATCTGCCCCTCGTTCTTTCCTCTAGGAGGACGACAAATCTCCAAATCGTCGGGCTCTATATTATAGTACCGAGCCACCACGGCGCGCAGAGCTTCGTCGTTCGACTCGTAAGCTACGGCTACCACCTTCGCCTTTTTGAGCGCGTGGCTCCATTGGGGAAGCTGATAGGGAGAAGCAAAAAGGGTGAAAACAACACGTGTCTTTGCGGAGAGTTGCTCTACAAATTGCCCCAAATTACTAGTATGATTTGTATAGCAATTAACATAGACCAAAGAGCATTTGGAGAGAGCCTCCAAGGCCTCAGAGTACGTCTTTCCGCTCTTATCTGCCAACGTATAGTGTGCCTTCGGGGTCACGCCCATCTTGCGTAGCGCCGAGACAAATGCCGGTTTGGAGGATCCGTTTAGGTCCAGTACCCCTATGGAAATATCACCTTTACGACTCTGTGGGATTAGCTGCTCATCATCTCGCTCAATAGATATGGATTGATACCATAATTCATTAGCAAGATGGAGGGCTTTTGGGGTATTGAGGGAGGCAAAAAAGGCGTCTCGGGATAGTTTAGGAAGCTGAGGTTGCTGTAGAGACTGCCCCATCAGTGCCCACTTATAGAGGAGCACTTTGCGGCAATGCTGCTCTATTTGCTTGCGAGAGAGCACACCTTGCTGCACGGCTGCCAGTATTTCCGCATGAGCCTTTACGGGGTCTGTAGGACCCAATAGGAGGTCATTACCGGCAAGTAGGGCGCGTACACTAATCGGGGTTGCCCCACGTTGCTGCATCCCCTGCATCTGCATTCCGTCAGTAAAAATAAGCCCCGAGAAGCCCATCTCTTGCTGCAAGAATTGGGTTGTAATGGCATAGCTAAGAGAAGCCGGAGTACCTGACTTATCGAGGGCAGGGACGTTGAGATGCCCTACCATTACTCCGCCCAAGCCGGCACGAAAGTAAGCAGCAAAGGGGGCTAGCTCAGTCTTCTCAAGCTCCGAGCGAGAGCCTTTGATCGTGGGGAGCGTCTTATGGGAGTCAAGAGCCGTATTACCGTGCCCCGGGAAGTGCTTTGCCACGGAGAGTACCCTCCCCTCCTCTAGCCCACGAGAGTAGGCCAGGCTATAGTCAATTACATCTTGAGTCTTTTCTCCAAAACTTCGAGTGCCAATAACGGGATTCCTAGGATTGTTATTGACATCCACCACGGGAGCAAAGTTTACGTGTATACCTACAGTTTTGCATTGCTCTGCCATACTCCGCCCCCACTCTGTGATGAGACCGAGATCTCGTACATTGGCAAGAGCGCGATTGCGTGGGTAACGAATGGTATTGGATAGGCGCATGGCAAGCCCCCACTCAGCGTCTGCGGTGATAAGCAAAGGGAGCTTAGAGGTCTTATTGAGGTGCTGTGTCATCAGCCATTGGTCATACACTTCGCCCTTTTGGAAGAGTATCCCCCCTGCATGGCATCGAACCACAACGCGCGCGGCATCCGCCATCTGTGAAGCTCCACTAGAGGGGTATATAATGGGGATAATAAGCTGCCCTATCTGCTCTTCTAGGCTCATGCTGCGCATCCTCTCCTCTACTTCCCGCTCCCCGCCCCCTTGTGCGACATCGGATAATAGCGAAGGAGAATAAGCTACACGCTGAGCAAGCGAGGTGCTCTTTCCTACAATCAAGGCAAGAGCAAATGCCAAGACAGTAATGATTCGTTGCCACTTCATAGGTGCAAAATTAGGCTGATTTTCCGACCTAGGCAAGAGCCGTCGCTCCGAAGGCTTGTAGTTGCTACTTCTCCTAGTCCTAGATTAAAAAGGGGGACGCCGTATCAGAGGCTTGGGCGTTGGGGGTCAATCATCAATTAAAGTCTTATACTCTATGCCTTCTTTCGTTCTCTCCCTGATCGACAAAAAAACGCACAAATACGCTCCCATAATGTGGGCTTTCGCAATAATTTGGGAGGCTGTATCTCAGGACGAAGGCAATCTCTCTGGCTCTGATCGCGGCGATCGAATTCGGCATCTATCATCTTACGCACCATATCGAGCAACTGCATACGATCTTCCATATGCTGCAAGCCCTCTTGTTGTCGCCGACTAAGGTTGTCATCCGATTGCTGTTTCATCTTTCTTTTCTCTTCCTTACGTCAACCGACGCTCAAAGAAAAGAAAGCTGCCGACCGACTTGTGTTTTATCATCATATCTCTGCCACAAAGTTACATATTTGACAAAGAAGAAACATTGCAAAATCAATCAAAAATCTTGCGATATCGTGCATTCTTCATTTTTGGATTCTTGCAATATCATTCATCACACATACATTAATCAACTGTATACGAAAGAGTTAGCAGTGATATATTCACACCTATCAAT
>ERZ772910.1404-NODE-1404-length-12227-cov-23.413079_pt1 | contig 12227 bp, 8 predicted proteins | sample MGYA00511357_ERZ772910 | MGnify/ENA primary metagenome ERZ772910 (study PRJEB29015, sample SAMEA2738096) | human oral metagenome | biome: human oral; feature: human-associated habitat; material: saliva | place: China | collected 2193 ...
GTGCAAACCATTGCCTCAGCTGATGTTGAAGGCTCAGCTGGTGGTACCAGCCAGGTGCGGGCGGTGGCGGCAGCAATCATTGCCCTAGCTAAAGAACGCAATATTCCGGTGTTGCTGGTAGGGCACGTAACCAAGGACGGTGGCATTGCCGGTCCGCGCGTGCTTGAGCACCTAGTGGATGTGGTGTGTCAGTTTGAAGGTGAGCGCCACGCACGTTTGCGCCTGCTGCGGGCAGTTAAAAACCGCTATGGACCTACCGATGAGGTGGGCTGCTTTGAGCTGGGTGAACGCGGCATTGTGGAGCTAGCTGATCCGTCCGGACTGTTTTTGTCTCAGGCACGCTCTGAGGTTCCCGGCACCTGCGCTACCGTCACTTTAGAGGGGCGCCGGCCCATGGCTATTGAGATTCAGGCTTTGGTGGCTTCCACCCATGCCGGCTCGCCCCGGCGCACCACCTCGGGCCTGGATTATTCACGCACCGCCATGGCTTTGGCGGTATTGCAGGCCCGCATGAAGGTGGATACTTCCTCCAGTGATGTCTATGTTTCCACCGTGGGTGGGGCCAAAGCCATTGAACCAGCCGCTGACCTGGCCTTAGCCATTGCGGTGGTGTCTGCGGCACGTAATTTACCCACTCCCCCAGGCCTGGTGGCGTTTGGTGAAGTGGGCTTAACCGGGGAGTTGCGCGCCACGGTGGGGGTGCAGCGACGTTTAGCTGAAGCTGCCCGGCTTGGTTTTGACCGCGCAATTGTGCCTTTGGCTGGATCCGCTGAGCTGCGCCCCATTAAAGGCATGAAGGTGCTACCGGTAGCTCACCTAGCCCAGGCGGTAGGTGCCGCGCTAACGCCACTAGATCAGTAGCGACGCACAGCTTTCTTGCCTGTAATTGCGCCAATAATTAGGAACAGCACACCCGCCATCAGCCCCACCACCAGGGCTATACCTGCGGGGATAAAAATAATCGCAAAGAAGGTGGCCACTGAGCCATCTTTAACATGGCTGATCCCCACCTGGGCCACAGCGCTGGTGTCGCATTTTACGACGGCATTAGTGGTGCTAGTAGGAAACACGTGACCAACAATCACCGTGCCATCCTCTTCCAAGCGGTACTTGGAGTTTTCCAGCTTCACCTCTAGCTGCAAGCCATCAGCGGTGCTCACGCTGCAAACTGGCTTAGCCACCTGATCAACCTGCACTCCATCGGCCAGGCGCGCCCACAGCACGTTTTTACTGTCTGTAAACGTCTCGTTGAAAGGGCCAGAGTTGTCATGCCAGGTAATCACCCGGTTCTGGCTAGCGTCTTTACTGAGCGTAAACAGGTTGTAGCCAGACCAGATTCCTGCCGCTAAGCCAAGCGCAGCGATCACAAAAGAAATAATCGCCAAAACTTTAAAAACACTGTTCATCTATCTACCTACTTAACGATAAAAACTTGCTGGCCAATGAGATCTTTACCGTCCAGGTTCAAACGCAACACGTATGTGCCCGGCTGGGAAGGGCCCGCTGAAGAACAGTCAGCCTTATAACGCTGCCCATTCCAGCTAACTGAAGTAGTGAAAGAGTCAGGGGTGGGGTTAGCCGATACATAAGCTGCTTCCCCCGCCGCCTTAGCTGTCAGCGGCGCCAGCAGCATTTTGCGGCTGGCTGGTTCAGCCTTGCAGGTGGCGGCGTCGTAGACAGTGTCTGTGCCGGAGGTGATCCGCATTTGCAGATGCTCAGAGCCCACATCAAATATGCAGGGAATATTGGCTTTATTAGCCACCTTCAAGTTGACAGTTAAAGCCTGACCGCGCGCCACCTGGGCCGGCAAAGTAACCGTGACATCCAGATTCTTAGTGTCACAAGCCAACGGGGTGGGCATACCACTGCCCTGGTTTTGGCGCTCCGCCTGCAAGTTTTGCACGCGCACAGTCTCAGTGACGTAGTTAAAGCCCCACACCACTAGCACCACTGTGAGCACTACCAAAAATACGTTACGTCCCAGCCGCATCAAGGAGGCTTTAAGCGCCGGGTCCATTGGCTGGCGCGGCGGCTTCTTAGGGCGATTAGCGGGTGGACGACGCCGTTCGGGTGCCTGCGATTGCGGGCGCGAGGGACGCGCACCAGGCGTATTAACGCGACGTTTGCCGGGGGCGCCTTGCGTCTGCTTACGTGGATTTTGGCGCTGACCAGCAGCCGCTCCACGCCGGGCCGTGCTAGCGGTGCCGGTGCGCGTAGTGCCCCCTTGCCCATCACGGCCCTGAGCGCTACGGCCCTGACTAGTGCGCGGTTGGCCGGTGCGTCCCTGAGAACTACGCGCCTGGCCCGCGTTTTGGCCGCCTCGACTGGTGTCGCGCTGAGCATTACCGGCTTGGCCTGTGCGAGCAGCCGGCCGCCCCTGAGCGCGGTCCTGAGCATTACTAGCCTGACCACTACGGCCCTGGCCGGAGCCAGCTTGAGCACTACGTCCCTGAGAGCTACGTGCCTGACCTGCGCTTTGGCCAGCTTGACCAGTGCCGCGCTGAGCCCCTCGCGTCGAGGCATTAGAGCCCCTTTGCGCAGAGCCCCTTTGACCAGTTGCTTTTTGCCCAGCAGCCTTCTGGGTAGCGCCCTTTGTGGCGGGGCGCGGCTGCGTATTTCTCGACGCCGCTACCCCCTGGCCTACCCCGGAGGCTGAGTGAGCCTTACGCGCTTGAGTAGAGCTAGCCTGCGCACGCTCACCAGAGTGTTCTACGCGCAGCTCATTAGTGCGGGCTTTGGCGCCGCGCACCTGCTGGCCATGAGAGCTAGCGCGAGCTGAGCCAGTGCTACGCCCCCCTGTGGGGCGCGCGCTACCAGTGCCCTTACCAACGCCACTAGCACGGGAGGCTTTAGCTGCGCCGTCGCCGCCACGTGAGCCAGAGCGGGCAGCAGACGCACGCCCCCCAGCGCCACTAGAGCTACGCGGGGCGACGTCGTCGCCACGTGAGCCAGAGCGGGCAGCAGACGCACGCCCCCCAGCGCCACTAGAGCTACGCGGGGCGACGTCGTCGCTATCAGGTAGATCTTGAACCAGCCTTAACGGCGGGAAAGGTGACTTACGCCCACCGCCAGTACGGTTGTTGTTGTTGTCACCTCTGGCCATACCTAAGACTCTACCGGCTTATGGCTACCTAGCCCAATGCCCATGCGGTTACGTCCCGCTAAAGCCAGCACCGCCTGGGCTGCAGCCACATCCAAAACCACGTCAGTAGCCACTCTAGCCCGCAAAGCCGCCAAAATAGCCGGAGCTTTAGCAGCCGACGAAGCCACCATCACACGGGCCTTAATACGACTCAACTGTGCCGGAGTAGGCCCAGAAGCACGCGCATTTAGCGAAATATCACGATAAGAACCATCGGCACGCAAAAACACAGTGCACACATCAGCCACTACACCCTCAGCATCCAGTGCGCGGCGATCTTCCTCATTTAGGTAACCACCAGCATAAACCTGGCTAGGCACCGGGCTGCGTAGCGACCCCACCCCAAACACAGCCAAGTCAACACGTTCTTGAATCGCTAACACTCGCTGCACTGAACGCTCACGCCACATAGCCTCACGGGTAGAGGCATAGTCAAACAACGCCGGCACAGGGAAATGCACTGTGCGGCCCCGGAAAGCAAAGGCAAACTGACTCAAAATTGCATCCGCATAAGGCAAACCGGTCTGTGAAGAGTTAGCAGCGCCGTTTAGCTGCACCACCAGCACCCGCTGCAACTCACGTGGAGGCAACGACTGAGCTATCTCCGCCACCGTGTTACCCCAGGCCACACCCATGATAGTGCCGTTTTCTACCTTCTGGCTGATCATCTCGGCAGCCACCGCAGACACCTGGGAGAGACGGTTAATCTCCGTGGCCCCCTCACGCACCGGCACCACACGGGCATGCACTTTAAAAGCCTTCTTCATCTGCGACGCCAGCGCGTCAGGGCGACTAGGCTCATTGAGGCTAATACGCACCAAACCCGCCTCACGGGCGTGCGACAGCAGACGTGAAACAGTTGAACGCGATACCCCCAGGTGACGAGCAACGCCATCCATAGTTTCAGACTGCAGGTAATACATCATTGCGGCCTGGAAGGCCATGTCATCGCGTTCAACCATCTAAGCTGCCTTCTTCGGTTTAGTAAAGTTTGCCCCAAGCTAGCGCCGCGTCGGGCCATGCATGGAAATTCTTGAACGATTGTATCGCGCATTACACTACTGCTTGGCCCCTTTTACCGCTTTCGGGAAAAAGAGGTCTGTGGGCCTAGCTGGGAGGTTAGGTTAGGTCCAAGCATTAACGCATCGGACTTAGAGGTCCGACAGCGCCAGGGTTCGCCAAGCCAAACAAATCGCCTTGGAGAATCTTTGTGCGTCACAACGAAGTGGAAGGGATGAATTATGACCGAGAAGAAATATGTAATCGCCATTGACCAGGGCACTACTTCCTCACGGGCAATCCTGTTCGATCACGACGGCTCTATCGTGGCCATGAACCAGCTAGAGCACACCAACTACACCCCCAAGCCCGGCTGGGTTGAGCACGACCCGGAAGAAATCTGGGCCAACGTGCGCTCCGTAGTGGGTGGTGTACTAGCTGAGGCTGAAACCAACCGTCACGAGGTGGCCGCCATCGGTATCACCAACCAGCGTGAAACCGCCGTGGTGTGGGACAAGACCACCGGTAAGCCGATCTACAACGCCATCGTCTGGCAGGACACCCGTACCCAGAAGATCTGCGACCGTCTAGCCGCCGGCAGCGAGCTAGGCACCGACCGTTACAAGGCCAAGGTGGGTCTACCCCTAGCCACCTACTTCTCCGGCCCCAAGATCGCCTGGATTTTGGAAAACGTCCCCGGCGCCCGCGAGAAGGCTGAAGCTGGCGACCTGCTCTTTGGTAACACCGACACCTGGGTACTGTGGAACATCACCGGCGGCGTCGACGGCGGTGTGCACGCCACTGACGTCACCAACGCCTCGCGCACCATGCTGATGAACCTGGACACCCTGTCCTGGAACGAGGAAATTGCCGCCGACATGGGCATCCCCATGTCTATGCTGCCCGAAATTAAGCCCTCCTCAGGCATCTTCGGTTACGGACGCAAGAACGGCCTACTAGTTGACACCCCCATCGCCGGTATCCTCGGCGACCAGCAAGCCGCCACCTTCGGTCAGGCCTGCTTCAACAAGGGTCAGGCTAAGAACACCTACGGCACCGGCTGCTTCATGCTCATGAACACCGGCACCACCCCGGTCCCCTCCAAGAACGGCCTACTGACCACCGTGTGCTACCAGATCGGTGACCAGCCGGCGGTATACGCCCTGGAAGGCTCCATTGCCGTGGCCGGCTCGCTGGTGCAGTGGATGCGCGACAACTTGGGCCTGATCACCAACTCCCGCGACATTGAGGAGCTGGCTGCTTCGGTGGAGGACAACGGTGGCGCCTACTTTGTGCCCGCTTTCTCCGGCCTGTTCGCCCCCTACTGGCGTCCTGACGCCCGTGGTGCCCTGGTGGGTCTAACCCGCTACGTCAACAAGGCCCACATTGCTCGCGCCGTCGAGGAATCCACCGCCTACCAGACCCTGGACGTGCTGCAGGCCATGAACGCCGACTCTGGCGTGCCGCTAACCGAAATCAAGGTTGACGGCGGCATGACCAACGACCGCCTGCTGATGCAGTTCCAGGCTGACGTAGCCGGCGTACCTGTGGTTCGCCCCAAGGTCATTGAGACCACCGCTCTAGGCGCTGCCTACGCGGCCGGTATCGCCGTCGGCTTCTGGTCCGGCACGCAGGACGTGGTGGACAACTGGGCTGAGGGTGCCCGCTGGGAGCCCGCCATGGAGCAGGAGCACCGCGAGCGCCTGTACCGTCTGTGGAAGAAGGCCGTAACCAAGACTCTGGACTGGGTCGACGCCGACGTCGATGCTGAGCTGGAGTGATTCGTCCCTTTTAGGCCGGGCTTAGCCGCATATAAGCCAGGCTAATTTAGGGCTTTCTAACCGTCATCCCCTACGGTTAGAAACACAATACATAAGGGTGGGTCTAATGTGGACCCGCCCTTATGTGTTTATAGCGCTTTAATGGGTTTTATGGCCATATAAAAGCGCAATTTATTGGCTTAACTGGGCATATTTTGGAGGGTCTGTTAGCTCACTGCACGCACGTTCACGACTATTGGCAGGCCCACCTACATGAACCAAACTGTTACCTGTTTGAACAGTTCCTTAATTTTGGAGGATAGAGATGTCCGCAAACACTTCTTTGCCATCTAGCGCTCTCAATGCCGAAAAGCGCCAGGCGGCACTTGATGCAATGACTGACGCTGAAGGTCTAGACATCTTAGTTGTCGGCGGTGGCGTCACTGGTGCAGGTATCGCTGTGGATGCCGCCAGCCGTGGGCTGCGCACCGGTATCGTGGAAATGGGTGACTGGGCGGCAGGTACTTCCTCCTGGTCTTCCAAGCTAGTGCACGGTGGTCTGCGCTACCTTTACCAGCTTGACTTCCCGCTGGTGGCTGAGGCTCTGGCAGAGCGTGGCCGCCTACTTACTGAGACCGCCCCGCACCTAGTTAAGGCCCAGCCTTTCCTATGGCCGCTAAAGCACGAGGTTGAGCGCGCCTACTCGGCCGTGGGTGTGGGTATGTACGACGCCTTGGCGCTGCTAGGTGCACGCGGTAAGGCCACTGTGCCGGTGCAACACCACCTGACCGCCAAGGGCACCAAGCGTCTAGCCCCCTCGCTAGACACCTCTGGCCTAGCTGGTGCTATCAAGTTCTATGACGCCCGCGTGGATGACTCCCGTCTGGTCATCTCCCTGGTGCGTACCGCCGTCGAGAACGGTGCCCTGGCTGCCACCCGCACCAAGGTTGTGGAGTACCTAAAGAACGACCACGGCCGCGTTATCGGTGCCCGCGTGGAAGACCTTGAGGCCAGCGCCAAGACCGGCAAGAAGGTTGTACGCGACATCTACTCGCGTCGCGTCATCAACGCCACCGGTGTATGGACTGAGCAGACTCAGGAGCTAGCTGGCGTCACCAACGGTTTAAAGGTGCTGGCCAGTAAGGGTATCCACATTGTGGTTCCCAAGGAGGCTATTGAGGCTGAGACCGGTATCTTCCTGCGCACTGAGAAGTCCGTGCTGTTCATCATCCCGTGGCCGCGCTACTGGGTTATCGGCACCACTGACACCGCTTGGCACGAGAACATCGACCACCCGGTGGCCACCAGCGCCGACATCGACTATGTGTTGGAGCACGCCAACGCGGTGCTAGAAAAGCCCATTAGCCGTAAGGACATCATCGGCGTCTATGCTGGCCTGCGTCCGCTGCTGCAGCCGGGCGTTAAGGAAGGCGAGAGCGGCGAGACCGCCTCCACCAAGGTTTCACGTGAGCACACTGTCACCGAGGTAGCCCCCGGCCTAACCTCCATCGCCGGCGGTAAGCTGACCACCTACCGCGTGATGGCTGCCGACGCCGTCGACTTCGCCCTCGGTGTGGAGCAGACCAAGGTACACCCCACCTGCACCGAGCGCCTGGCTCTGGTGGGTGCTGCAGGCCTGGACGAGGTCACCGCCCGCTCCGGTGAGATTGCCCGCGCCCACGGCTGGACCCTGGCCCGCGTTGACCACCTGCTTTCGCGCTACGGCGCTGAGACCCAGGACCTGCTTGAGCTGATCGACGCTAAGCCTGAATACGGCCAGCCGCTAAAGTCCGCACCCGCCTTCTTGAAGGCTGAGGTTGCTTGGGCCGTCACCCACGAGGGCGCCCTGCACCTGGACGACATCATCGTTCACCGCGTGCGCCTAGACCTGGAGCACCGCGACCACGGTCTGGCTGCTGCTGACGAGATTGCTGAGATCGCCGCCCCGCTGCTGGGCTGGTCCAAGGACGACGTCGCCGCTGAGATCGCCGCCTACGCTCGCCGCTGCACCGCCCTGGCGCAGGCTGAGAAGGAAACTGAGGACGCCGCCGCAGCCGCTCACCTGGACGGCCTAGGCCAGGTCTGAGTTAGCTAATACTGGCTAAGGGCGCTACCTGTTTGGGTAGCGCCCTTAGTATGTGTAAGTAACCGTCTAAAACTTGTTATGATCACTGAAGTAAATTGTTGTATTTAGCCAGGGTCCTTCATGCCGTTTAGTGTCGCTGCACTGGCAGCTGCGCACGGGGCTACAAACGCCACTGTCGCCGCTAGTCTGCCGCTTACATTTACCCCCTCAACCACTGCAGTGGCTGGCAACGTGTACCTGTCCGCCCTGGTGGGAGCCTCCCCGCTGATTGCTTTTTTTGCGCTGCTGGGTGGGTTTAAGGTTAAAACTCACCGTTGTGCGCTGCTGGCTTTAGCCCTGGCAGTTGTGCTGGCTATAACGGTCTTTAAAATGCCGGTGTCTATGACGCTGCTGTCGGCCTCACAGGGGCTGGCTTTTGCGGTTATGCCCATGATTTTTATCGTGGTGGGGGCCGTATGGCTGTATAACCTGACCGAGTTTTCTAACCGCTCACAGGATTTGCGTGCGGTTTTTTCCAGTATCGGTAAGGCTGACATCCGTATTCAGGCCCTGATTGTGGCCTACACATTTTGTAACTTGCTGGAGGGTTTAGCTGGTTTTGGGGCGCCGGTAGCCATTACCTGCGCCATGCTGGCCACGCTGGGGTTACCCAAGATTAAAGCTGTGCTGCTGTGTTTGCTGGGTAACCTGGTTTATTTGGCTTACGGCGCTATGGCCACGCCGGTGCTCACCGCCGGCCGTATGGGCGGGGTGGATCCTGCCCACATTTCTCTACTTATGGGACGCCTGATTGCCCCCTTGGCACTGGTGGTCCCATTTTTACTGCTACTTATGCTTGACGGGCGCCGGGGTGTGCGTCAGCTGTGGCCGCTAGCACTGGTTACCGGTGTTACTTCCGCACTAGGGCATCTTTTTATGCCGCTGGTTTCTTTTGAACTTACCGGCGTTGCCACGGCGCTTTTTACCCTGGCAGCCACCTATATTTTCTTGCTGTTTTGGACTCCGACGACGCCGCCCGAGCAGCACTCTAAAGCTTCTGTTGAGGGTCTAAGCATTAGCCGCGTAGTGCTGGCCCTTACCCCCTACCTGCTGGTGGTAACCCTGATTGCCACCACCAAACTATGGAAGTGGGGGGTGGATTTAGATGCGCTGCTTAAATCCACCGACATCAATATTCCCTGGCCGGGCCTGTATGGGCACCTACATAGCGCCGACGGCAGCGTAAACACCACCGCGATCTACCAGCTGCCACTGCTGTCTAACCCGGGTACCCCAATCATTTTTACTGCCATTGTGGTTACTGGCCTGTATGCCTGGTATGGCCGCAAAACCCGCTTTGCCCTGCCGGTTTTGCGTTCCCTGGTGGCACTGTGGCACACCATTTCTGGTTTGCGTTACACGCTGCTAACTATTGCGGCCGTGATGGCTTTGGCTTATGTGATGAACTTTTCGGGGCAAACCACCGCTATTGGCGCGGCGCTGGCTTCAACTGGCCATGCTTTCACCCTGTTTGCCCCGATTTTGGGTTGGCTGGGCACTGCCGTGGGTGGCTCTACTACCAGTTCTGGGGCTTTGTTTGGCTCTATGGAGGCTAGCGCCGCCCACGCGATTGGCATCGACACCGCCACTTTGCTCGCTTCTAACACCGTGGCTGGGGGTATCGGTAAGCTGGTTTCGCCCCAGAACTTGGCGGTGGCAGCCACTGCGGTTGAGGCGCCGGGTATTGAGGCCACTGTGCTGCGTAAGATTGCCCCTTACTCGCTGCTAATGCTGTTGGCGGTGTGTTTATACACTTTCGCTGCCTGTTCAGGCTGGCTGGATTTCTACTTGCCGCATTTTTAAAAAGTATCCCTGGCCGCTTTCACCTCAAGAAAGATTTCCGGCCGGGTATGCGCCCGGCCCAGGCAGGGCATTTGGCCCGGGCAGTAGCTGCATCAGCGCACTGGCGAGGTTGATGCGCCAGCAGGCATAGTCGTGTCCACCGTTGTAAACCATGTCTTTAACCTGCATCCCGGCCTGACGTAGCTGATGGACTGCTTTGGGTTGCAGGGGCGCCAAAATCCATTCTTGACTGCCTACCTCTATCCAAGCCCGGGTGCCCGCTAGGGGCGCTTGCCTGGCATCTAGTGCGTTTAGCTCGCTAAAGAGCACGTCTTGCCACAGTGATGCAGACTGGCTTATGCCCGCCCCGATTAACTGCGGGTAAGCCACTAGGGTACGCAGCACAGTTAGCGCCCCTAGACTCTGTCCAATAACTACCCGCTCAGCAGGGTTAGGGCTAATGGCATAGTGGGTTTTAAGCCAGTTAAGTAGCGTCCCAGTTAAGTAGCGACCAAAATTGCTCTCCCCCAACTCCTGCCAGCGCTGCTCGGTGCCACCTGAATCAATGAACACGATATAGGCCGGGGCGATCAGGCCCGCGTCCATGAGCTGCGCTAGGGCCAGGTGTAGGTGGTGGCGTTTAAGCCAAACTTCGCCGTCAAGTACTAGCAGCACCGGCCAGCTTTGCGCGCGGTCAATCAGGGCGGGGGTGTAAACCCAAATTTGGCGCCCCAGAGTGTCTAAGTCGGCGACGACGTCGAGCCTGCCCGCATCTAAGCTGCCCGCATCGGCGGCGTCGTCACTAAAGACGGGCCATTGCCCTAGCGGCCAGGCCGGCGCCAGGGGCAGCGACACCACAGACTGCACAAAACCACGCCGATTAGTGCAGGTGACCGGGTTGTGGGGGTCAGGCAGGCCGCCGTCTAAAGCCTGACGCAAACGCACCTGGCTGCCCTGTAACCAAGGCGCCTGGGCGGCACTGAGGGCCGGCAGGAAGCAGTAGGAGGCACGCCAATCAGCACCCATGCTGTAGGTCAGGTACCAAGTATCCGTACCGGGCAGTCGCCGCATATAGGAGTCGGCTAGGTTTTTCTCATCCGTAAGCCGGTTAACGAACAGCAACACGCGCTGTGCCGCGCCGCGCCACAGGAAAGTAACCAGGTATTTGCCTTCCTGGGTGGGGTCCGCTTCCAGCAGGGGCGTGGCAGTCACCTGCTGCCACAGCTGCGCTTGCAGCTGGCTGGCCAGTTGCGGGCGCTCAAGTAGGCGCTGGTGCACAGCGGCCAGGGTGGGGCTGGTGGCCAGCGGGGCGCGCTGGGGGCGCGGTAGCTTTGGTGGGGTGGGCCTGGTCGACGCCGTCATAGGGCCTGCTTTCTGGGGCGCGGCAGTACTAGTGGGGTGCCGGTTTGGGGATCATGTAAAAGCTGACAGGGTAGGTCAAATACTTTTTCAATCAGCTGCTCGGTGACTATTTCACGCGGACTACCCTGGGCCACAATGTCGCCTTGATGCATCACCACCAGGTGGGTGGCGTAGCGGAAAGCCAGGGCCAGTTCATGCAGTACGGCTACCACCGTGCGACCTTGGCGCTGCAAGGCGGCGGCCAACTCTAAAACCTCAACCTGGTGGCTGATGTCTAGGTAGGTGGTGGGCTCATCTAGCAGCAGCACGGGCGTGTCTTGGGCTAAGGCCATGGCGATCCATACGCGTTGACGCTGTCCACCGGAGAGTTCCTCAACCCGGCGGCTAGCTAGGCTAGCCACCCCGGCACGCTCTAGGGCGTCTTGCACGGCGCGTTCATCAGCTGGGGACCATTGACGCAGCAGGCTTTGGTGCGGGTGGCGCCCACGCGCCACCAGGTCAGCCACACTGATCCCTTCAGGGGCCTGGGGCGACTGGGGTAGCAAAGCCACCTGCCTGGCCACCTGTTTGGGACTATAGGAGCTGATTGGACGCCCACCCAGCTCCACCTGGCCACTGCTGGGACGCAGCACGCGAGATAGGGTTTTAAGCAGGGTGGATTTACCGCAGGCGTTAGGGCCCACAATCACGGTGAACTGGCCGCTGGGGACCGCGAAATCGACGCCGTCGAGCACCGGAGCGCCCCCATAGCCCACCACCAGGCCTTTACCAGCCAAAGTGACCTGCCCGCTCATATGCCTTTCCTCCACTGCAACACCAAGAACAACACCAAATACAGCCCGCCTAACGTAGCCGTCACCACCCCTACCGCTAGCTGGGTGGGGGCTAGGGCGCGCTGGGCCACAAAATCAGCCACCACCACCAAAGTGGCCCCCATCAGGCCGCTGTTGGTTAGATTCACGCCCGCCGCGCCGCTAGCTCGGCGGGCTAAGTGCGGGGCTGCCAACGCCACGAAAGCAATTGGGCCGGTTACCGCCGTCGCCAAAGCCACCAGGGT
>ERZ772910.1405-NODE-1405-length-12227-cov-5.010269_pt1 | contig 12227 bp, 6 predicted proteins | sample MGYA00511357_ERZ772910 | MGnify/ENA primary metagenome ERZ772910 (study PRJEB29015, sample SAMEA2738096) | human oral metagenome | biome: human oral; feature: human-associated habitat; material: saliva | place: China | collected 2193 ...
GTAGTTCATCGGCAATAACTTCTCTTACGACCTCCATTTGACCTTTTCCACCATCTGTAATGATGAGATCGGGCAGGGGAGTCTGCTCTTCTATCATGCGACTATAGCGTCGGCGGACGACTTCTTGCATGGAGGAATAATCATCGGGACCAACAACCGTCTTGATGTTGTATTTGCCAAGAGAGTAACGGCTGCGGTAGCCTGGCTGACGGTCGTCGGGAGTATATATCTCGAATACCCCCTCCTGCTTCTTAGGTCCCTCGTCGGTGATATAATATATAAGGTATTCGGCATTCGGTGCAACAATGACATTGTCTGCGGGCAGATCGCGTGCTATTGTCTCTTCCTTGCCCGTAAGCAGGTCACTCACCTTGAGTAGCCGTTTTCCATTCTGAGTGACGACAGAATATGTCTTATCCGTGTTTGGATACCAGTGGAAAGGTGCTTGACCTTGCTTGACTATGCGTCCCGTAGCCAGTTCGGTAATCTTTGATTCCTGCTGGGTCTGTCCCTGATTGTTGAAGTATGAGTAGCTGTATGCGATGTATTTGCCCGAAGATGATAGCGACGCACTGCGATAATACTTCATCTCCATGTTGTCGTTGAGGTTGAATGGGTGCCTGCCGCTTGCTGGAAGAGTGACAGTCTTGTCGGCAATGACCGTTATCTTAGGAGCGACGGAGTCAGCCACATACTTCACAACGACATCGTGATAACCGGGTGTTAGCGGTATCGGGTTGTGAATCTCTGTACCTTCGACAAAGGTCTTGCTCTGCTTTGCACCTTCAACTTTCACTTCTACTGTTGAGTAAGAATTATTGCTGATGGTAAACTCCAGCAGGTTAAGTGTCGATACTTTTGGCTTAATGGCAGATATAGTCTGCTCATTCGCCTTTCGCAATGCCTCGAACGATAATTGTGTCTCGATAATCCTACTATCAGAATATTTCTTCTTGTCAAGCGTCATGCTGTCGATAATAACTGGTGCTTTGACAGTCAGCGGACCGACATATCTTGCTTTTACTACCTGTACTGTGTCAGCGGCACTTGCGCTAAGTACTGTGGTGTAACTGCCTATTGCAGTGAGTAATACCACAACTGAAAAGTTTTTTATTCTATTCATTATTTTATTAAATGTTTCTTACCATTTATTATATACAATCCATGTGTAGGATTTACTACTCTTCGTCCTTGAAGGTCATAAATGTAACCGTCGCTGGTGCTGTCCGATACCTCCTTTATGCCTGTTGCAGAGGTTGATATCTTTATGGCAGCAGGTCTTGTCTGCTCTGACAGTTTCCACTCGAAATAGTTGTCGAATGGGGCTATGCCCTTGTTTGTTGCAGTATATTCGTAGGCATCACCAGTCTTGTTCATCAGGAATACATTACCGACACGCTTCTTAAGAGTGTTGCCGTAGAATCTGAAAGCCTGCGAACCAATAAGCATATTGTCGTTTTCTGAATTGATGAATTTGACGTCTGAGCCTTCGAAAACAATTGTCTTGCCTACATATTCTTGTGGTGCGGCGATGACATAAGGTGTGCTGCTACGAAGTGCATCAATACTGGTGACATCGTTGAACACTACCTCGTTATCATCAGTAAGCTCACTGAATTCGCGCAGCCAGAACTTTCCGTCGCTTCCTTTTCGCTTCCAGTCTACCTCTGTTCCGTCCATTGTAATCTTGCTCGGCTTAAAGGGCAGGGTTAAAGCCTCCCAGCCGCTTTCACCATTACCGGCACGTGAGAAGGTGAATGAGAATGATGCTGTGCTCGCAGTACAGTCTACAGGGAAATATGCAGTGTTGTTATCTGTCAGTGTGATATTCTCTGCAATACCCTCGTTGACAACATTCTTTCCGACAAGAGATGCAGGAACCTGTGCTCCGTCAGTGAAGGCATAGATGGTGTTAGGATTGGTGCTTGCATTTACGGTAGCAATATTCACACCTTTGAACAATACTCCGGAGGCGTTACTGCTGATTGATACAGTATTTGCGACAGCACCGCCTGCGACAGCACCGGTAGCTCCCCATGTGAGATAACCGTCCTTCACTTGCCATTGATCGCCGTCGAATAGACCACCTCCGGTAAGGTCTCCGTCCTGGTCTTTGTATCGTTGACTGAAACGATAGTTCTTGCCTATTGTCAGATTATGGAATACAAAAGGTGCAGATACAGAACTTTCTGCAGGTATTTCGTAGTGAATAAGCTGAAAGGTGGTGTAATGCCATTCCTTCTCGCCGGTTGTATTTGACCATAGTACTAAATATACATTACCTCTGAAAGGCTTTTTGCTGTTGTTCTTTACAGACATTGTTCCAATAAGGCAGTCGCTATATCCGTTGTTGTTTATGGTGACAGAGTTGACAGCAAGGTTGGCTCTGTGCTGTGCTGTGTTGCCAATGTCCACCGTTGTCTCACCGATAACAGCATTTTTATCATTATTGGCTGTGAGCCACAAATGCCATTTCCCTGTTGAGTTTGGTTGGAAGAAAAAGGTAAATACATCTGACTCTCCTGCTTTGAGACAAATCATTGCGCGGCTGATTGAGTTACCCATGTCATCAGTATTTGACGCATATAAATTCAGTCCGTACTTAAACTCCTCTCCATTGTTCTTGAGTGTAATGTTTACATTCTGACGTTCGTTTATCTTCAATGTGCCCGGGAAGTCCCATGATGTTACTTCCAAGTCTTTTCCGGGGGTTACTTTTGTCAGTGTGACTTTTAGGTTGTCGTCAACCTCCGCGAGGATATATTCTTGTCGCATGTCGTATGCCGTGCGCCAGATGTTATTTCCTACGAGTTTGTTTGCGGGAGATATCTTGTAGGAACCGGGCTTCTGAAACTTGCCTGACAGATAAAAGGTCTTTTCTCTATAATAGTTTTCGCCGAGGGAATTTATCGTTGCAATACTGGTTAAAGCTGTAAGAACGCCTTGCTCGTTTTGCATTACAATGGCACAATCAAAAGAATTGGTCTCTCCTGTCCAGTTTATGTAGGTCAGGGAAATGCTCGTGCCTTTAATCTTTATGTTCTCCATTGCTGCCTTTACGCCAGATTCCTCGGTGTTGGGGATGCCGTTGTCGTTTGCACGAATGTTGATGATTGCATCTTGCGCCATTGAATATCCGTCGGAAGATGATGATGCTCCTATGCCGGAGTTATCGCCGGGATTGAGCACGTCGATACGGAAGTAGCCGTCGAGTGTACCTCCCCAACCCCAATTGAGGTGGAAGAACTCATCACCGTCGAATCCGTCTACGACAAAGGCATGTCCTCCGTTAGTGGAGGCGCCGCCGTAAGCAATAGGATAGCCTTTCTCGAGTTCGTCGTACATCATCTCGAACCATTCGGTTATTCCATAATCGTTGCTGTGCAAAACCTGCACTTCGTCATCAAAGCCAAGATAATTTACGAGCAACTGGCGTGCTTGGGCATAGCTTGAACTTGATATTTCTCCATATTGCATCTTCATTGCCTGACCTACGATGAGCATCAGTTCGGCAACAGCATCCTTTTGTGCCTGCGTCTCATTGCCAGTGTAGTTGTCGCACATTGATGCCCAGTCTATGGTAGTACCCTTTTCAATTCCTTTAAGTGACACGGTCTTCTGTCCGTCAGGAGTATCGTATTTATTGCTCATGGGTGGTATGCGCATCTTCGTTGCATCCGGGTATTTATGGTGATAAAGCACCTGCGCAATGGCTGTTGCCACACATCCAGTAACAGAATGCTCGCCTGTTGTGCCGTCCTCCTTGTAGTACATAGGGCATTTCAGGTTATAAGGGGCGCTCTGATTCCATTTGCATTTCAGTATAGGAGTAATGGAATGATGCACTTTCATCGCTTTTCGTTCGGCACGTTTCACTGGCGATTCCTTTTTAATGCTGATGTTATTGTCGCAGATATATTCTATCTTGTCAGCATAGAACTGCATCCATGAGCGCATGTTCTCCGACATTTTACTCTCGTCGAACGAGCCGGAATCGGCATATCCCAACACCTGAGCAGTGCGGTCGTCGCCTGATACAATGACATAGCCCTTGTCGTTGCCGGCATTGAAAACATAATACGGATGATTATTGTCATTCCTCTTTGACGCACGCCGAGGGGCTTTATATGGTGTGTTATTATCTGAAAAGGCTATTCCCTTGTCTGCAAAGAAGTCTTTTGCTATTGTTCTTGCTTTATGTAAATCAACATGCTCTGCTTTAGCTACTAACGTTATCACAGCTATTGCTGCCAATATAATAAATCTTTTCATTGGTTAATGGGTTTTTAGATGTAATGCTACAAAAGTAACGAAAAGAATTTAGAAATCGCCGTATTTGAAAAAAAAAGTGTAACTTTGCGTACGAAATCATTCACTTATCAATGGATAATGAAATAAAAACAGTATTTTCCTCGTTTATAAATAGGTGTTGGTTTGTTTATCTAATAATTTGAAATGATAGACGAAAAAAGATTCGAATTGTTAAGTCGCATAGACAGTCCTGCTGATTTACGTAAATTGTCGGAAGATCAGCTGCCTCAGCTCTGTCGTGAATTGCGCGAGGATATCATTGAAGAGCTCTCGGTCAATCCCGGGCACCTTGCTTCGTCGTTGGGTGTGATAGAGATTACTGTGGCTCTGCACTATGTTTTTGATACCCCGAACGACCGAATTGTATGGGATGTGGGGCATCAGGCTTATGGACATAAGATTCTGACCGGTCGTAGGAATCAGTTCTATACTAACAGGAAACTTGACGGAATCCGCCCTTTCCCTTCTCCTGACGAGAGCGAGTACGACACTTTTGCCTGTGGACACGCGTCCAACAGTATATCTGCAGCCCTTGGTATGGCTGTTGCTGCAAAGAAAGATGCTGTTGCAGACAATGCGGAGCGTAAGGTCGTTGCAGTCATTGGCGATGGTGCGATGAGTGGCGGATTGGCTTTTGAAGGCATCAACAATGTGTCAAGCACCCCTAATGACATGCTTATCATACTTAATGATAATGACATGAGCATTGACCGCGCTGTCGGTGGAATGGAGAAATATCTCCTTCAACTTGATACGAATGCCACGTATAATGACTTGCGTTTCCGGCTCTCCAACTGGCTTCATAGAAAGGGAATGCTCAACGATAATCGTAAGAAAAGCATACTCCGTCTGAATAATGCCATAAAATCGGCATTGTCACATCAGCAGAATATCTTTGAGGGAATGAACATCCGTTACATCGGTCCTTTCGATGGTCATGATGTAAAAGAGGTCGTTCGTATCCTGCGACAGATAAAGAACATGAGTGGTCCGAAACTTCTTCACTTGCATACAACAAAAGGCAAGGGCTATGAACCGGCGGAGAATAATGCTACCGTCTGGCATGCTCCGGGAAAGTTCGACCCGGAGACCGGCGAGCGCATAGTGTCATCCGACAATAACGAGCCACCTCGTTTTCAGGATGTCTTTGGCGAAACACTGCTTGAACTGGCTAAGCAAAACCAGCGTATCGTAGGGGTCACTCCTGCCATGCCAAGCGGATGCTCCATGAATATCATGATGAAAGAGATGCCCGAGCGTTGTTTCGACGTGGGAATCGCCGAAGGACATGCTGTCACTTTCTCCGGTGGAATGGCTAAGGACGGGCTTATCCCTTTCTGTAATATCTACAGTGCCTTTTCACAACGTGCATACGACAATATCATCCACGACGTAGCCCTCCTAAAGTTACCCGTTGTCCTGTGTCTCGACCGGGCAGGACTGGTGGGCGAGGACGGTGCCACTCATCATGGCGCGTTCGACATTGCGGCATTGCGCCCTATACCGAATATCACTATCGCTGCCCCTATGGATGAACATGAGTTGCGCAGACTGATGTTTACAGCACAACTTCAAGAGCACGGTCCTTTCGTCATACGTTATCCTCGGGGCAATGGAGTACTCGTCAACTGGCGTTGTCCGCTCGAGAAAATCGTCATTGGTACGGCTCGTAAATTGCACGACGGCGAGGAGACAGCCGTACTTACTGTTGGTCCTATGGGTAATGATGTCGTCGAGCTCATACGTGAGCACGACCTCAATGTGGCACATTACGACATGCGTTTCGTTAAGCCGCTCGATGAGGCAGCACTCCGTGAGGTTGGCGAACGCTTCTCTCGCATAGTGACAATCGAGGATGGCGTGCGCAACGGAGGATTCGGTTCGGCTGTTCTTGAGTGGATGGCAGACCATCACTACAAGCCCGAGGTCATCAGAATGGGGCTTCCTGATTATTTCGTTGAGCATGGCACAGTGGCTGAACAGCGCCATATCGTAAATCTCGACAAGCAGGCTATACTTAAGGCAATAACGAATAAATAAACGAGACATGCCCTCTGCAACAGTGGGCTATTACTGATTTATGAAGATAATCATTGTTGGAGCCAAGGCAATAGGCTCACATCTGTCACAGCTCCTTTCGCGTAACAACGAGGATGTGACACTCATTGACGAGGACGGCGAGCGCTTGGCACAGTTAGCTGCCGATTACGACATCCTTACCATGCAGGCTCCGCCTTGCAGTCTTGCTACGATGCGCGATGTCGGCGTGGCAAAAGCTGACCTGTTCATAGCCGTCACATCTAATGAGAATCAGAACGTTCAGTCATGTATCATGGCTCGTAGGTTAGGTGCAAAGAAGACCGTTGCCAAGGTGGAGAACAAGGAATACATCCTCGACGAGTATATTGATTTCTACAAAGGTCTTGGCTTGAGCAGCATCATTTATCCGGAGATGCTTGCTGCCAACGACATCATCAGCGGACTGAAGATGTCGTGGGTTCGCCAGCGATGGGATGTACATGATGGAGCATTGGTAATGTTGGGTATCAAATTGCGTGAAACTTGTGAGATACTCAACCGTCCTTTGAAAGATATTAGTGGACCAGATGATCCTTATCACGTCGTTGCTATCAAGCGCAATGATGAGACAATTATCCCTGGTGGTAATGATACCTTGCAGTTATATGACTTGGCTTATTTTATGACCACAAAGCAGTATATTCCGTATATTCGTAAGATTGTTGGTAAGGAACATTATGTCGATGTACAGAATGTAATCTTTATGGGTGGTGGTAAGACTGCAGCACGTGCTGTAAAGATGCTGCCAGAATATATGAATGCGAAGATTATTGAACAGAAGCCTACTCGTTGCGAGATTCTTAATGATATCTTCAGTGAAGACAGACTGGTTATCAATGGCGATGGTCGTGATATTGGTTTGTTGCAGGAGGAGGGAGTCCGGCATACACAAGCTTTTGTGGCATTGACTCCAAATGCAGAAACGAATATTCTTGCCTGTCTTACGGCTAAACGACTGGGTGTTCGCAAAACGGTTGCATCCGTAGAAAACTTTGATTACGTGAATACAGCAGATGGACTTGACATTGGTACTATTATCAATAAAAAGGCACTTGCTGCTAGCCATATTTATCAGATGATGCTTGACGCAAACGTAGCTAACGTAAAGTTTCTTATGTCCATCAATGCTGATGTGGCTGAATTTGTACCAAGTCCAGACTCAAAGATAACCCGAAAGGTTGTAAGAGAGTTAAATCTTCCTAAGGGAGTGACTATTGGTGGACTTGTAAGAAACAAAGAAGGAATGCTTGTTTCTGGTAATACACAGATTGAAGCAGGCGACTCTGTTGTGGTCTTCTGTTATAATGTTGATATGAAAAAGGTGGAGAAATTATTTATTTAACCATGCTTAATCTGAAACTTATTTCCAAAATTCTTGGATCCTTGTTATGGATAGAAGGCGTACTGATGCTCAGTTGTCTATTCGTGTCCTTGTTTTATAATGGCAGTGACGTTATACCATTTGTGTGGAGTATTCTCATAACAGTAGGTGCTGGTTTTATCTTCCGACTGTTAGGTCGTCATGCTGACAATCTTCTTGGACGTCGTGATGCTTATTTTGTTGTAACGATATCTTGGATTTTTTTTACTATATTCGGTACACTCCCCTTTATGATTAGCGGAGGTATTGGGAGTTTCACAGATGCTTTCTTTGAGGCTATGTCAGGCTTCACAACAACTGGTGCAACGATTATAGACTATCCTGAACATCTACCAAAAGGACTCCTTTTCTGGCGTTCATTGACACAATGGATTGGTGGATTGGGAATAGTATTCTTTACTATAGCCATTCTCCCTTCTATGGTGGGTGGTTCGGTAAAGGTCTTTGCGGCTGAAGCGACTGGTCCTATTAAGAGTAAGCTACACCCACGTCTAAGCACAAGTGCTAAGTGGATATGGGTAGTTTATTTGGTTCTGACTACTGCCTGCATTCTATCATATAAGGTATGTGGTATGGGATGGTTTGATGCTTTCAACTATTCAATGACCAGTACTGCGACGGGTGGATTCTCTCCGGAGAGCGGTTCTATCACAACCTTTCATTCTTCAGCAGAGGAGTATGTCTGTGCATTATTCTGTTTCCTATCTGGTGTCAACTTCACATTGCTATATGCCTCGGCAGCAGGATTAGATATTAAGAAGCTCATAAAGAATAGCGAGTTCCGTTTCTATACCATTATGGTACTCTCGTTTGCTATCTTTATTGCTTTTGAGCTTGTTTATCGTAATCATTATGATATAGAGCATGCCTTCCGTAGTGCGCTCTTCCAAGTTGTTTCCTTTATAACAACGACAGGACTTTTCAGCGATGATGCTGCTAAATGGCCTCATGTCACATGGGTTGTCTTGGCTGCCTGTATGTTCTTTGGCGGCTGTTCTGGTTCTACCAGTGGTGGTATCAAGAGTATTCGTGGTGTGATGTTATTAAAGGTGGTGCGCAATGAGTTCCGTCAGATACTACACCCTAATGCTGTCTTACCAATGAAGGTTGATGGAGTGAATATACCACAGTCAAAGCGTGTAACACTTTTAGGTTTCATCGGACTTTATCTTATTCTGACGCTCTTCTGTGCCTTTACAATGATTGCCTTTGGTATTGATAACACGAATGCTATCACAATTACATTGAGTTGTTTGGGTAATGTTGGACCTACATTGGGTATGGAAATCGGTCCTACAATGTCGTGGGCACAGTTGCCAGACTTTGCTAAGTGGATTTGTTCATTCCTCATGCTTGTAGGTCGTTTGGAACTGTTTACTGTCTTGGTGCTCTTTTCACCTGCTTTTTGGAAGGAAAACTAAGGTAGGTAAAAGCCTGAATTTGGGTTATAGTTCTATCTACATTGATACCTTCTAAAGGCTTTTTGAATTCCTTCATTTCCAACGTTGGTGAATTATTTTCATGAAAAGAAATATTTATTTTCACGAAAGAAAATATTTCTTTTCATGAAGAAAAATGTTTATTATCGTGAAAGTAAAGTGTTAATAGCTGAAAATGCTTTCAATCTTCCCTAACTTCTCTTTTAGTTATATAGCGTATTATATGTTATCAAAAGCACTTTATTTTGTCTACAAACAGGGGTAAATTCTTTAAAATAAATAACATAAACGGATCATACAACTTTCTTATTACTCTTTTAACAGTAATTGTGTTGGAAATAAGTTGATAATGTGTAAATTTGTGACCAATAAACTTAAATATAATAATTAAAACGCACTATAATGAAAAGAAAGAACTTATTTTTTTTAGTAATTGCATTCTTTGCAACATTCTCATTAGCCTCTTGTCTTAACGACGATTATGAGAGCAAGGCTAAATTGCCATCAGTAGAAGAATTGAGGGCTGCAAGCCATACTATTCAAGGCCTTTATCATGGTAAACTTTCGAGATATGGCCTAAACGAACGGGAACAGATTGAAAGAAAAGATTCTGTGAATACGACTTGGGAAATCAAAGATGACACAACACTTATTATCAAAAATATCCCAACTAAGATGTTGACAGCAAGTATTATTGATACTGATTTGAAGCAAGCTATTGAGGCTTTGCCAAATCAGGAAATTAAATGTGCTATTAGCGTTCTCAGCGTAAAACCAATCCTCTTTTATATTGCTCCTTATCGTTTGGATTTAGGTAAGGTTACTTATGGGGGTAAAACTCATGATGTAGCTATAGCTTTCCTTTTCAAGGCTGATTATACCTATGGTGGTTATGATACTGACCGCAAGGTGCTTGGTGCTCGCCTTTTAGAGGCAGGAATGGTTGTTGATGGTGTCTTCGACAAGTCTGTTAGTAAGGGTGCAGATAGCTTCTATCTTGCTTCTGAACCAAGAGTATAAGTTTTTAAAAACAGTATAAGCAAAAGTCCGGGATTTTCTTTTCAGAGATTCTCGGACTTTTGTTTTCTATAATGGTTTAATCTTTAATGTTAAATAATGATAATTTATAGGGTTTGTAACTTTGTCGTACAATTTTATTTTATATTTTTGAAAAATAAATCTGATTTTTAACTAAAAACAAAACTTTTATGAAGAAGAAAACTATTTTTACTATTTTGTTTGCGTTGTTAAGTATGACAACTTCTTTTGCACAGAAGGTCTCTATCCCAGAACCTGAGTTTGCTGACCAAACATTTTTGCTTACTTCTAACACAGAGTATGTGAAATTGCCACGCGAATCTGGCGTTGTCAAGACCAAAGCGGGTGCTTCGTTGTATCTTGTTGGTATTGGAAAGATAAAGACACGTATTACTTTGAGTGGTCCTACTTCATCTGTAACAGTACCTGCTGGTAAGGATGTTCGCCTTATTATTAAGGCTGCGAATAATTCAACCGATCCAGAGTCCTTTATTAATATCTTCCCATTTGAGGTAAAGGGTAAGGAGCGTAGAGCGCAGTTGGCTGAAGCTGGAACGTTGTCTGCAACTAAAACAAACTCTCTTGGACAAATATCTTTTCAGGCTAAGAAGTACGGACAGAGTTCTTACTATATTGTTATAGAAGGTTTGAAGCCAGGTGAGTATGGTATCTCTTTGGGAGATCCTGATAAGCGTAATGAGAAGAACGATATGAAGATTACGACTTTTAGTGTGAAGTAACGTTATCTCTTATTCTTCCTATCGGTTATTAGATGCTAAGCAGTTTTTGGACAATTATTCTATAGTTCAATTATAATAAGCATAGATGTCTAATTACTAATTTAGGTTTTATCACAGTGAGTCTGTGTCAATATCTTTATATAAAAGTATTGGCACAGTTTCTTTTTGTGTCTTAAAACTCTGCCTGAAGTCAATTTGACAACGCTTTCTGCCATTCTGTCAGTCTATATCTGTTGGCACATCATTTGTCTAATTATTGGCGAATGACGCTGTCAGTAGCAGCTGAAGACAATATTAGCCTGATGCTACTACGACGGACAAACGTCAATAACTGAATACGAATAATAATAAAATAAAGATATACAATTATGGGAAAGATTATTGGAATTGACTTAGGAACAACAAACTCTTGTGTTGCTGTATTTGAAGGTAACGAGCCAGTGGTAATTGCTAACAGCGAAGGTAAGCGTACAACTCCTTCTGTTGTAGGTTTCGTTGAAGGCGGCGAGCGTAAGGTGGGTGACCCTGCTAAGCGTCAGGCTATCACAAACCCAGAGAAGACGATTTACTCTATTAAGCGTTTCATGGGTGAGACTTACGAGCAGTGTCAGAAAGAGGCTGAGCGTGTTCCATTCAAGGTTGTTAATGATGGTGGTTATCCACGTGTACAGATTGACGACCGTAAATATACTCCACAGGAGATTTCTGCAATGATATTGCAGAAGATGAAGAAGACTGCTGAGGACTATCTCGGTCAGGAGGTGACTGATGCAGTTATCACCGTACCAGCATACTTCTCTGACTCACAGCGTCAGGCAACTAAGGAGGCTGGTCAGATTGCAGGTCTTAACGTACAGCGTATCGTGAATGAGCCAACAGCTGCTGCACTTGCTTATGGTGTTGACAAGGCTAATAAGGATATGAAGATTGCCGTGTTCGACCTTGGTGGTGGTACATTCGATATCTCTATCCTTGAGTTCGGTGGCGGTGTGTTCGAGGTACTTTCTACGAATGGTGATACTCACCTTGGTGGTGACGACTTCGACCAGGTAATCATCGACTGGCTCGCTGATGGCTTTAAGTCTGAGGAGGGTATCGACTTGAGAAAGGACCCAATGGCAATGCAGCGTTTGAAGGAAGCTGCTGAGAAGGCTAAGATTGAGTTGTCAAGCTCTTCTTCTACTGAGATTAACTTGCCTTACATCACTGCAGAAGGTGGCGTTCCAAAGCACTTGGTAA
>ERZ772910.1406-NODE-1406-length-12211-cov-3.210760_pt1 | contig 12211 bp, 4 predicted proteins | sample MGYA00511357_ERZ772910 | MGnify/ENA primary metagenome ERZ772910 (study PRJEB29015, sample SAMEA2738096) | human oral metagenome | biome: human oral; feature: human-associated habitat; material: saliva | place: China | collected 2193 ...
TTTTACTGAAAAAAATCCAATACCGAGTGCAAATGTATTCCCCACAAAGAACAATAAACGTCCTAATGGAACCTCAGGATCTAAATATTTAATATGTTTTATCTTCCCATAAATTAATAGAAATATAGATATAATAATACCTATAGGAATTGTATTAAACCCAAACCATTTTATTATTTCCATTTATTATACCCCAAATACCATTTTCATAATTATAATACACGCTAGAAAAAATATATCTATTATAAATTGTATATCTTTGCTTAAGTCAAAATATATCATAAAAAAGTGACCACCACAAATAATAATTGAACTTACAATCGCTAATATGATTTCATATTTTTTTAAATGCTTATTTTCTTTATAACGTTTGTATAGTACATAATTAACATAGATAATCCAGAAATAAGGAAAAAATTCAGGTTTCATATATTTACTCCGATGCTTTTAAATAATACTCTCTATCTTTTTCTCTATCTTCATCAGTTTTTTTATCAATGGTTTTTAATGGCTCAACAAGATAGTTATACACATTACTAGTAATATAATCACTTTTATTTCCTAGACCTGCATTAGCACTACTAGGAACAAAATCTTGTTTTTTTTCATTTCTCCGCATATTTTCACGATAATATGTATAAATATCAGGAACTCCCTTAAAAACAACCATCTTATTAGAGTGATATGCATCAAAATCATCATAGATTACGATATTGTCATTAAATTTATTAATCATTTTATTAAAATACAACGCAACGTCAGCTGGTTTATAAACAAAATTCACAGTTTCTTTCACAGCCAAACCATATTGATTCGAAACAAACTCTTTAAATCCAGGGATTACATCAAGATTATTACGACTGAAGAAATTATTCATCCACTCTTTGCTTTGAGATTCTACATTATTTAACATATTCTCTTTATTTCTAGAGGTTAAATCATTATTAGAAAAGTATTTATATTTCTCCGGTGCTCCTGCATAAACACGTTTAATTCGCCCATCATCTTTTACTTCATAATATACTTCCTTCTTTGAATCATCATAGCCATCTAAATTTTTACCAGCATCTCTAAGATCTTCAGGATTATTTTTATTAAACTTTCTAAACTTAGGCAAATTTTCTACAGCTTTATTGAAACTATTATCTAAGCTTAGATAAATACTTGCGTTAGTACGATTCTCATAGGAGCTACTCAACATACTCAATGTTGCAAAAGATTTATATTGTTCCCCTTCATTTTCAATAACACTACTAATCTTACTATCCAATAGCGTTTTAGGGCGTTCTTGATCAACTGGATATCCAATATAATCCACATAACCTTCTTTATTTGTCGGTTGATAATTAGGATTGTAAGGGAGCAAGTGATTAGGATTATTTAACTCATAATAAAATCTAAAATAGGTATGCCCGTTAGATATCCCTGTTGGTTTATAACCATTTGTTTCAAGCCAAAATCCATGATTATTACTACGTTCATTAGAAGGAATCCCATCTAGGGCTTGCACTTTAGGCCCCATATATGTTGTACCATTTACTATATAATATGTAGTACCATCTTCTGTAACTCCTGTAGGTTGTACACCTTGATTAGCTAATGTAAATCCATAATTATCACTGGTAGGTAAGGTGTCTACATCTCCATCTCTATTATAGGCATACTCCGCAGCTTCTTTATAATCTCCTGTATCATAATTACCAGATTTTTCTGCTGATACAAGAGCATCTCCCATTTCTTCTGGAGATGATTCTCTTGGTTCTGGATTTAACGTATTGTTAATTTCCTCTTGCTCACCCGCTATACGAGATTGTACCCAAGAATCAACCCCTTCAGATACTTTTTCTTTAATTTCTTCTAAACTTGGTAAGAAACCAAAGTTATATTTAGCACCCATATGAGAAACATATGCTCCACTTTGTCCACTTTTTCCTGATATTTCATTAGTGGCATAGCCAAAAACAAAAGCGATTTGCTGTAAATGTTCTGGATCTACATACTCTTTTCCATCTGGACCTTTGATTTTCCCAGCCCATTTTTTGAATTGTGGCATCATAGCTTCAGATAATCCTGCAGCATATACACCATCGCCAAACTGTCCACCGCCAAGTTTTGCAGTAGTACCACCAACCAAACTATGTAATGCTACTTTTCGAGGATCCCCATCATCCCAGCCTTTATGCATAGCAATTTGATGGATTGCTTCGTTAGCGTTAATACTAAAGAGATGCGCTAATTGTTGCTTTTCTTCAATAGATTTTTTATCAAATATAGATTGCAATTCATTAAGGGAATGTTCTATATCAGTATTGATAGTTTTCATATCTATCATTTGACCATTTTCTATAAATTTTCCATCACTAATTGCACTTTTAGTTATGGAGGAGGATTTTTTATGGGCGCCAACACCGCCTGTTGGAGTTAAACCAATATGCTTATAGATTTTATCAAACTCTTTTTTACTTTTTGTTTTACTACTACCAAAATTATTATATTGTACTCCATTATCTCTTACGGTGTACTCAGCTTCATTTTGGATATCATTTATATCTAAATGTCTTGTGGTCAATGAATTCTTATCTTTATTGGCTTTACTTGATATAATAGCACCTTTCAATGAAGTTGTATTACCAGTACTTATATTATATCCATTATCACCAGCAAAAATACCAGCTTGGTCAGTAACCGTTTTAAGTTTACTATCTATTCGACCTACACTTCCCCCTACACTTCCAACAGTTCCTTTAAATTTAGGTGATGTCGAAACTGAAAAACCTGCAGATTTACTATGTTCCTTATAATTATCTATACTTTGTAAACTCTCAATATTAAGATTATTACCAGTATTTACGGTTACACCTCTTCCGCTAATTTTAGATCCTATAATCTCAGTATCACGTTTTGCTTTAATTTGTGCTAACTCTACAGCACGAATTGATGTTGGTTTATAAGTTACTTGATCAGTTACTCCATTCTGTTTAGCAAGGCTTCCACTTGCATCAAATCCTAACAAACTACCTGAAGTAAGGCTTAAACTAGCCCCTACACTCCAACCACTATGTTTATAATTATCTTTAGCTTGAAAAGTATTTTTGCCTGCACTCAAGTTTATATCACTAGCAGAATTTATGTTTACTTCTTTTGCTAATATATCTTGACCAACTAAATTAACCCCTGATTTAGTTGCATTATTAGCTTCAATATTTACACTTCCATCACTAATAATTGTACCACCATTATATTCATGTACATCTATTGATTGATTTTGATGTTGAGAGGTACTACCAATTGATATTGATAAATTAACAGCATTATCAATATTTTTAGCACCACGTTTATCTTTTCCATCGACTTTTTCTACTTTACCAGTCTCGGAATTCCTAATTTTTTCGCCTTTTAGAGCTCCATCAACAGCATAGTAACCATCTTGGAATTGTTTACGTGCCTCATTTAGCTCGAATGCAGCCAACCGTTTATCATTACGAGAGCCAGCTTGTTTTATAGTGCGTGTTCCATTTGTAACTGCATTAATAGCCGCACCGCCAAGTGAAACCGTAAGGCCAGATTTTTTATAGCTTTCATTATGTGACGCTAATGTATTATCAATATTTCCATCTAAAATGACATTAGAGCCAGATAAGTTTACACTATTCTTACTCACAATATTACCACTAGTTAATTGTAAAGTATCATTAGATTGTATATTTATATTACCATTTGTACTTGCAATAGTACTACGAGCAGTAACTTCTTCGTGTCTACTATCATCAGAATTAATTCGCTCTTTGCCTATAGAGAATCCTATCCCTGCACCACCAAGTAATCCGGACTTTTTATGATGATAGCTACTATTGCTATCAAGTATATGTTTATCTGCTCCAATATTGACTTCTCCACCTGATTGTAGTTCAACATTATTTTCACCAAGGATAGTTACAGACTTACCATCTATAGAATTGGTTGCTTTAATATTAACTGTTTTGCCACCTATATTAGAGCCAGATACTGTTTCTATATTTGAATTATCTATTGCATCTATACTTTCACGTTTAGCAATACTTTTCTTTCGTTCTTGTAAGCTATGTTGTTCTGTTGCAACATCTTTAGCTGATTCAAACTTAACACTATCAGCATTAATATTTACATCATCTTTCGCCAGTATATCAGACCCTTTTGCCTTAACATCCTGGTTCGCATTAACTTTAACTGACTTACCTTCTATACTACTACCTACTGAATTAGTAAAATTACCTTCAACATGAGTTTCTGTAGTAATAGAGTGCCCACCACCAGATTTTCCCTTATGATAGTGATCCTCTTTTATATTCAAAGAAGCATCTTGTGTAGATAGTTCAACATTTCGGCCGGCATCAACATCAATATTTTCCTTACCTTGAACTATCCCTGCATTCATAACTACATCTCTATTAGATTTTATATTAATATTTCCTTGACCCTCAATAATACCTTGATCAATTGTTGTTACAACCTCTTTTCTTTTATTTCTATCATCCCAAACAATTTCATTATCACTTGATATATATTTTTTGCCATTATTAATAACATCTCTATCTGCAGAGATTGATAATTGGCCTGATGCACTATTTTGTTTAATGTGCCCACCTTCATTTATAAAATCTTGATTAGCATGAATTAGAACATTAGATTCACCAACAATAGTTCCTGTTGTATTAATTACATCAGTTGTAGCATCTATAATTGTATTATTACCCGAAATTAAACCACCATTATTATGAATATTATTACCGATAATATTGGTATTATTATCAGCTATAATACTACCACTATTATTTAGCTTATCAACATTTAAATTAATAGACTCCCCTTGTACATTAGCTCCTCCATCGGCCCTTTTTGTTTTAGGCGCCAAATATAATGTAGGCACTAAAACTGTTTCAGTTTTTCCATTTGGTAATACTACTGAATTGCTAACTAATAATACAACATCCTCTTTAAGGTTATTTTGTTCAGCTACTGTTAATTCACGGCCTAATGCTATAGATTGTGATTTCGTAAGATTAATTCCTGCATCCATTAATTTACGATATTGTTCTTCAGCAGTTAAACCAGACTGCAATCTATTTTTTCCAGTTTGACTAAGAATTTCTTGCATTACTAATTGCTGTTCATAATAACCATCCCCTAAACGTTTTTGTACATTCATAGGATCTAATTTCAGTCTATTTAATACATAATCTGAGGATAAAAAGTTTCGTCTATTTGTGAAGTTAGGATCTGTTTCCATAATATAAGAAGTATTAGGATTTTGAGAAATCTTACTTATAGAATTTAATAAAGAACTATCCTGTCCTATATTTGTTTTGCTATTTAAATCATTTGATTTAAATACTGATAGAGGTAATTTAGTATTTAATTCTGTGACCTTATGATATGGTGCAGTATCAATGTTTGTAGAGTCCGCTCCATGATGATGATGTCTGCTATAAGATACCGCAGTTCCGTCTTCTATTATGTATTCTTTAGAAGATGGATTTGTCTGCTCAAATTTTTCTATTTTACCTGTTATTTCCCCTGCTGAACTAATTTGACTACTATCATTTTTGACATGATCTGCAGTAATTACTAGGTCACCACCAGAAATAATTCGGGCTGGTTTAGATGTATCAACTACATCCTTATGTTTTGTTCTAGTATAATTATAACGAACCCAATCATCTTTGTGATCTTTTTTTGCATAAAATTGTAAATTTTCAGCCTCAACAACCACTTGATCAATATCATCTGTTAATTCATTAAGATGATATATTTTAGGATCCTTAATCCTAAATTTTTCGCCAGGATAATCATTAACAGTAACTTCATCCTTAATGGTCTCGACTTCACCGACTTGAACTCGCTTTAAAGTAACTCCCCCATTTATATTATTAATTTCTTTTGCAAATATTTTTCCACCAGTTCCCGCCTCAATGGTCGCTCCAATATTTGTAATGTTATCTATTTTCCCTGATATAACACCATCATAAGATATATTACGACCTATTAGTAATTTGCCATCAGTTTTTATTACACTACCATTAGTATTAGAAATAGCTTGTCCTGCGATAGATAAACTATTCTGAGCTAGGATAATCGGGTTTTTATTTGTTGCTTGGTTACCGTTTTGAGATAAGGAATCTACCACAAAAGTTGCATTATCAGCATAAAATTTAGCTTCACCCGTTTGGTCAAAACTCTTAGATTTAATATATGCATCAGATGAGGTAATTGTTCCTGTGTTTTCAACTCGACCGTTAGCATCTAGAGATAAAGTATCACTCGCTGAAACTATACCTTTATTATTAACACCTAAACCATCATTAGTTCCCACTAAATAAATGCTATTTGCATACATTCCTCCGATTTTAGCAACATCTAAACCTATTTTATTAGAGTCATTATTTTTAGTAACATTTATTACCTTACCATCACTATTTACATTTACGGTGTTTTGCCCAGAAACCATCTGAAGATTCTTGGCCCATAATTCACCATTTACTTTAACTGCTTCTGCTAAAATATCAGTTCTAGCAGTTTTAGATGTATTAAGACCTTGAGAATCAATTTGTATAGTACCTTGATTTATTTTATAGGCAGATATATTACCATTATCTATAATTGGTTTACCTGTAGTTAGGGTAGCAGCATTAGTATTAATAAATGTACCATTATTAATAGAAATTCCATTAGGGTTTGCAATTATAACATGAGCTTTATTTCCTGCAACTTCAAGAGCACCATTCATAGCTGTGGAGTTAGTTCCAGTTACTTCATTCAATATTGTTTTAGCAGTGGGACCAACTAAATTTGGATTTCCCATAATATAACCAGCTAACTCAGTAGATACTGGACGATTAGCATTATTTAAGATTAAGCCATTATTATTAATACTAAAAGAATCATATTGGTTATGAGATAAACCTTTATCATTCGGTGTATTAATATTAATTATAGATATACCATTACTAGCTACATCCATTTGAGGACCTAAACGGCTTGAATTTGGAACGACTGGATTTGCCATCGCTAATGGAATCCAAGGACTTGTATTTGTTATTAATAATGCTACTAATAATGATGATGCTGCATATTGTTTTGTATTCATCAATCTCTCCTACACTTATTATTCTTATATATGACTCTCAACTTATATACATTTTTATTTATAACTTTAATTTAGTCATATTTAATTAATAGAAATTTCTAAAACTGATATCCTACTCTAAAAGCCCAAACACGTGTATCGGTCGTAAAACCTGCTGGTTTTTTTAACGGTGTTCCTAATGAAATATCATAATTAAATCTATTCTTGACATTACCACGTAAGCCCAATACACCACCTATTAAGGTATTACCGATTTGAGTTTCTGTAGAAGGCCCCCATACATGACCGATATCTATGCCAATATATGGTACTATAGTCTGATTTTTAAACGGTAATGACCATTCATTTTGTATATAGTATCCAGAATCCCCACGTAATGTTTCTTCGCCACTAAATCCACGAACAGAATATCTACCTCCAATACTAAATTGATCAGTCCCAAATAAACGTTTATCTGTAAACTGACTTCTGAATCGCATAGTATATGAACCTTGTTTGTGACCTATATTGATTCTGCTTTGTATTTGCCCCTCAATACCTGCCATTTTATAAAGAGTTGTTGGATTACTAGCTACACCTTCCCAGTTTTGTACTTTAGCCCATAGGCCCTTTATTCCTTGTCTATAAAACAAATAAATATCTGATACAGTATTTCCCCTATATTGCCGGTGAGATAGGCCTAATTCTACAGATGACGTATGTTGCTCTTGAACACCAATTTCTACATCTTCTAAATAACTATGACGAGATTTATGAGTAATTTTAGCTACTGCAGATGTTTTACTTCGACTGGTTCGATTCAACAAATGCTCCATAGATAGTTCAGTTCCTCTTGTTGTCCCAGATGATGTTAAGGCATTTGGCATAAAAACTAACTGCTCATATTTATATTTATACGTTGATAATCGATATGTTTGATTGCCATTTGGAATAGTATAACTAAACGCATATTGTTTAGAATCTTGTCCATTATTATTATCTAAGTTTTTTGTAAAGCTAGTTGTTAAGGTATCATTTAATCCTATAAGTTGACTAAATGATAAGTAGGTTGTACCTTGATATTTTCCAGTTAATTTATAACCTGAATTATCCAACATTAATGAACCATGTACAAAATCTTTTTGCTTAATTGTTAATTTAACAATAGAGTGTAAAGGTTTGTTCCCTGGTTCAATGTCCATCTTAATATCCTGGCCAGGTACACTTCGAATTTGATCGATTCCCTGTTCTAAATCCTGTCTACGAAGAATATTACCAGGACGAATTGGAAATGCACTTCTCCAATTAGATTTTGTTTTTGAATTAGTTAATACTATATCCTCAACATAGCCTGGTAAAATTTCAAGAATTAATGTACCAGACTGCAAATCTTGGTTTGGTATAATAACTTGACTCGTTATATATCCATCAGATAATATCTGCTCTTGTAAATGTCTTTGTAAAAAAGAAAGTCCTTCCTGTCCTACTTTTTGATGTTCATATGCAGATAACCTATTTTTATACTTCTTAAATCTTGGTTCTGATGAATTAACAATAATCTTATCAATTTTAAACGAAACAGCTTCTTTAGGTAACATTGTTATTGTAGAGTCATTCAATTTATCATATTCTGATTTTGGACGCGACAAAGCGGCTCCAGCCATTGGTGCTTCTGCGCGTTGACGCAATAAAGCATCGGCTCGAGCCGCTTCCTGTTGTTCATATGGTGACGAAATATTCGTAGCATAAATAGAGCTACTTAAAGAGCTAATAATTAAAGTACTCGCTAAAATCTGGTACACTTGCTTCATAATCCCTCTCCTTTCAAATATATAGAGAGATTATAAACCAAAAAAATATATTTTGTAAATAAATATTTAAAATTTTCGCGAATTCTTTATCTTTTAACCTTACTTTTATTAGGTGCTTTATTTATAGTTTTGAACAAAAAACTGTGATGAGATTTCTATACCTCATCACAGTTTTATATTAGTTAAATTTAATTTTGATAAATTTACGTTTACCAACTTGAACAATCATGCCATCTTCAAGGACTAGATTCTCTTCGCCGTATTTTTCACCATTCACCTTGAAAGCACCAGCTTTAATGGAGCGACGTGCCTCACCATTGGAAGCAGTTAAGCCAGCATCTGTACAAAATTGTGGTACGAAAATAGCTTCGCTAGGTTTATCCATTGCATATTCAGGAATATCTGTAGGCAATGCGTGTTGTTGGAATACACGTTTAAATTCATCTTCTGCTTCCTGAGCAGCTTGTTCACCATGATATAAACGAACGATAGTTTTTGCCAATTGCATTTTTGCATCACGTGGGTGCAATGTGCCATTTTCTAAACGTTCTTCCATGTCGTCTTGATCTTCGATAGTCATATCCGTAACGAGCATGAAGTAACGCATCATCAATTCATCAGGAATAGACATGGCTTTACCATACATATCTTTAGGTGCTTCATCAATACCGATGTAGTTACCCAAGGATTTACTCATCTTTTGAACGCCGTCAAGGCCTTCGAGCAATGGCATAGTAATAACTACTTGAGGTTCTTGTCCTGCCAATTCTTGCAAGTGACGCCCCATAAGTAAGTTGAAAGTTTGATCTGTACCACCAAATTCAACATCTGCATGTAATGCTACAGAGTCTTGACCTTGCATCAATGGATACATAAATTCATGTACACCAATAGGACGACCTTCTTTGTAACGTTTATCAAAGTCATCGCGCTCCATCATACGTGCTACTGTATAAGAACTTGCCAAGCGAAGTACATCAGCGAAGTTCATGGATTCAAGCCATTCACTATTATCGCGTACAATTGTTTTTTCAGGGTCTAATACCTTAAAGATTTGTGTCTTATAAGTTTCCGCATTTTTTAATACTTCTTCCTTAGTAAGTGGTGGGCGTGTTACGCTTTTACCAGTAGGGTCACCAATACGAGCCGTAAAACCGCCGATTACAATAACCACTTGGTGGCCAAACTCTTGGAACAAGCGAAGCTTACGAAGTGGTACTGTATGACCTAAATGAATGTCAGGAGCCGTAGGATCGAGGCCCAATTTTACGATCAATGGTTTATTCTCTTTAATAGAACGTTCTATTTTTTTGACTAAGTCTTCTTCATTAATTATTCCAGATACGCCATGTTTAATTTGGCGAACTTGTTCTTGTGCTGTAATCATGGAAATCCTCCTACATAAAATCTGTTCTCTATAGTATACCATTATAAGTAGGCTTTCACAATTATATATAGTGTTTGTTTTATGTCGTTTATGGTATAATGTTTATAACTGCGTAATATATTTTACGTTATATTTACTTTAAAAAAGAGGTGACTCTATGAGTAATAACTCAAATACGAGAACTCGTCGTAAAACTACTCCTGATTCGAGTAATCCAAAGGCATCTACCAAGAAAACAATTTGGATGATAGTTTTATTATTAGTTCTTATTGTGGCTGGTGGTGGCTGCGGATTTATTAGTGCTACCATGTCTAATCTTCCAGATGTATCTAATGTAAGGCCATCTGCATCTTCTCAGATTTATGATGTACACGGTAATTTAATTACCACTGTTCATTCTACCGAGAACCGTTTACCTGTTCCAATTAACGAGGTACCAAAGGAATTACAAGATGCTTTTGTGGCTACTGAAGACTCTCGTTTCTACAGCCATCATGGTATCGACCCTATCGGTATCTTACGGGCTATCTGGGTTAATATTGTGCATAGTGGCGTATCTGAGGGTGGTTCCACAATCACGCAACAATTAGCACGTAATGCATTCCTATCCCAAGATAGAACTTTTAAACGTAAAATCTCTGAAGCTATGTTAGCAATTAAAATTGAGCAACATTATACAAAACAAGAAATTCTTGAAATGTATATGAACCAAATTTATTTCGGCCAAGGTGCTTACGGGGTTCAATCTGCTGCTCATATTTACTTTGGCAAAGATGTGCGCGATTTAACATTAGCACAATGTGCTATGCTAGCAGGCTTACCGCAAAGCCCTAACTACTATTCCCCATTCAACAATCTAGAGGCTGGTAAAAAACGCCAAGCTGTTGTATTGGGACAAATGGTAAAGTATGGGTACCTTTCACAAGAAAAGGCTGATGAAGCTCGCGAAGCTGATTTAGGCTTGATTGCAAAGCAAGAACAAACTCATGAAAACAACAATGCGTCCTATTTCATCAACTATGTAATTGCTCAAGTTTCTGAGAAATATGGTGATGATGCTATTTATAAAGATGGTTTAAAAATCTATACCACTTTAGATATGGATGCTCAAAATGCTGCTGTAGCAGCAATGCAAAACTTGCCTAACTACTACACAGATAAAAATGGTCTACATCAACCGCAAGGTGCTATTATTGCAATGAATCCACATAATGGTTACATCGTTGCTATGGTTGGTGGACGTGGCGATGACTCCTTTAACCGAGCCACACAAGCGGAACGTCAACCTGGCTCTGCAATGAAACCTTTTGTTTACTTAGCTGCTATTCAATCTGGTAAAACGCCTGGTTCCATCATTGATGACAGCCCTGTTGACTTTAATGGTTGGCGACCTCAAAACTATGAAAGAAACTTTGAAGGAAATATTACTTACCGCTATGCGTTGCAACATTCCCGTAACGTACCAGCTGTAAAAATTGCGGACGAAGTTGGCATGAGCCGAATTATCGACTTAGCTAAGAAAATGGGGATCACCACCCTTACAGATGACGACAATAACTTGTCTACTGCACTAGGTGGTTTAACTCATGGTGTATCACCGTTAGAAATGGCACAAGCTTATGGTGTACTTGCTAATGGTGGTATTAAGGTACAACCAACAGCTATCGTTAAAATCGTAGATCGTAATGGTCAAGTTGTTGAGGAGAACTCAATCCAAGAAAAACGTGTTGTAGAAGAAAAAGATGCAGCTATCATTACCAATATGCTAGAGTCTGTTATTAACGGCGGTACTGGCGGTAATGCTGCTATCGGTCGTCCTGCAGCTGGTAAAACAGGTACAACAGATGATTCCAAAGACGCTTGGTTTGTTGGTTATACTCCTGACCTAGTTGCTGCAGTTTGGATTGGCGA
>ERZ772910.1415-NODE-1415-length-12183-cov-21.914743_pt1 | contig 12183 bp, 7 predicted proteins | sample MGYA00511357_ERZ772910 | MGnify/ENA primary metagenome ERZ772910 (study PRJEB29015, sample SAMEA2738096) | human oral metagenome | biome: human oral; feature: human-associated habitat; material: saliva | place: China | collected 2193 ...
CGCATCCTCACGAATGAAGAACAGAAGCAGCGTAGACACCAGACCCAGCGGCACCAAGTACAGGAACAGCGGAATCAGCGCATCGTTATACGCATTCACAATGATGCCGTGCACCGGCTCCGGCAAAGACGCCACCAACTCAGGAGTCAGAGACGAAGACGCATGGCTACCCGAAGACTGCAGCGCCTGCTGCGGCATACGCTCAGAAATCAGCGAGGTCAGACGCGAGGTAAACAGACCACCCACCAGCGAGGCACCCACAGTAGCACCCACCTGACGGAAGAAGTTATTCGACGCCGTCGCGGTACCAACCACGCTCACCGGGAACGCGTTCTGAACAATCAGAGTCAAGAACTGCATGGACATACCCAGACCGGCACCCATCACCGCAAGGTAAATACAGAACAGCCAGGTCGGAGTCTCAACAGTCACGGTCGACAGCAGGAACAGGCCCAACGCCACAACCGCGGTACCGGTCGTCACATAACGCTTATAGCGACCGGTCTTCGACACCACGCGGCCCGTCACAATCGACACCACCAGCATGACACCCATCATCGGGATCATCAGCAGGCCAGCCACCGTAGCGCTCACACCCAGCGCCATCTGCAGATAGGTCGGGATGTACTCCACCGCACCGAACATCGCCACACCCAGCGCCAGCGAAGCGCCCAGAGTCAGCAGGAAGTTACGGTTCTTGAACAGGTACATGGGCATAACCGGCTCAGCCGCACGGTTCTCCACCGGGATGAACACCAGCGCAGCAACCACCGAGAAAATCAGCAGACCAATAATCTGCGGCGACGTCCACTCGTACTGGTTACCGCCCCAAATCGTGGCAAGCACGAGCGCACTCGTACCCGCCATCAGAATCAGCGAACCAAGGTAGTCGATGCTGTGCTTCTCACGCTCGCGGAACGGGCGGTGCGGCAGCAAGAAAATCACCGCAAGAATCGACAAAATAGCCAGCGGCAGGTTCAGCCAAAACGCCCAACGCCAACCCGGGCCCTCAGTAATCCAGCCACCAATCAGCGGACCAGCCACCGACGAGAACGCGAAAACGCCACCGATAATACCCATGTAGCGGCCTCGGTCGCGGGGAGGAATCACGTCAGCAATCACCGCCTGAGAAAGAATCATCAGGCCACCACCGCCCAGACCCTGCAGGGCGCGAGCAAAAATCAGCCAGTTCATGTTCTGCGCGAGCGCGCCAACAATCGAACCCGCCATGAAAGCGACAATCGCAAAGATCAGGAAGGGCTTGCGTCCGAACTGGTCAGAAAGCTTGCCGTAGACCGGCATCGTAATCGTCGACAGCAGGATGAAAATGGTAATCACCCAGCTCATGTGCTCCACGCCGTGAAGCTCACCGACGATCGTGGGCAGCGACGGCGCCAGAATCGTCTGGTTCAGCGAGGACATGAGCATCACAATAACCAGGCCTAAGAACATGGCGCGGATGCGGTTTTTACTTTCCTGCTTAGCCTCACCGGATGGCGGCTGAGGTAGCTTCTTTTCCTCTGTACTCATCGTTTCATCCTTAGTTACGTTCAATATGTGTATGCTGTGTGTCCGCCGGGTTCTTGATTCGGTCGCCCCGATTCGGTCGCCCCGATTCGGTTGCCCCGATTTGGTTGTTCCGTTTCAGGTCCGGCGGGCTTTGCCGTTTGCGGTAGTAAACCGCCGCTAGATTGCGGGTCGATTCTGCTCAAAAAGCAGGAACTGGAAGGTCTTCACCGTCTGGCGAATACCGCGGGCGATATCCTCTTTGTCCTCCAGATTGCGGGCGAACTCCAGCTGACGAAGCACCGCGGAGGCAAGCTGAACCTTTGCGCGCGATCGCTCGCGGAAGTGATCGGTCAGCGGGTCAGCAGGGGTTCGGCGCGGGAAAGGACCGCGGCGACCAGCAGCATCAAAAGCCACCCAGTCGATGGTGTTCAGGTACTCGGTGAGCACCTGTTCGCACTTCATGTAGTGCATCTTCATTCGTTTCGCGGACTCGGGGAACTCCTGATAGGGGGCTCGGGGGTCCTTGCCCTTGGCGTAGTGGAAGCTCTGGAAAATGACCTCCCAGAGAAGGTGGGTTACACGAATGATCGTGTTGTCATCCTCGTGGGCGCGGTCTGTTTCGAGGATTTCCTCGCTGACCACCGGTTCGCGCAGACCCAGGACGGCGTCCTCTTTGGAGGGGAAGTAGTTGAAGAAAGTACGCGGGGAGACGCCCGCCTCCTGGGCGATTTCTTCAACGGTGGTTCCGCGCATCCCGTGTTCGCGGACGCGTTTGAGGGCTGCTTCGTGGATTGCCGTCCAGGTTTGTTCGCGGCGGCGTTCGCGAAGGCTCTGTTCCTTTTTCTGCATAACTGCAATTATTTCATCACTGCACACAATGCTCAAGTGCATTTTTGGCGTTAAGGCCCACAGCATAGCCAGCTAAGCTCCAGCCCCACCACGAAACATCGGCATAATAGAGAGGTGAACTCCTTTACCCCCACCTACCTTGACTTCCTACCCGACTGGCTGCGCCTCGCACTCGGCATCGCCGATATCCTCATCCGACTCACAGCCCTCTTCTGGCTCCCCTACAACCGCAAACCCGTGGTTGCACTGGGCTGGCTCATGGCCATCTTCTTCATCCCCTTCGTAGGGTTCATCGCATTCCTCGTCTTCGGTTCCTCTCGCCTGCCCGCCTACCGCCGCGCACGCCAACACGCCATGAACGACATAATCCGCGAAACCACCGAGAACAAGCCCTTCCTCGCCCGCACCAACGACCTCTCCGACCCAGCCAAGGTAGCCAGCCAACTCAACTACACCCTCGGCTCGCTCCCCCTGGTCGGAGGCAACCAATTCACCCTCCACCCCGACAACCACGAAGCGATGGTCGCCATGGCGGAAGAAGTCGACCGCGCCACCAAATACGTGCACTTCGAGTTCTACATCACCGCCTACGACGAGGCGAGCGCAGTCCTCTGGGACGCCCTCTTCGCCGCCCACAAACGCGGTGTACAGGTGCGCGTACTCATCGACCACATCGGCTCCCGCAAATACCCGTCCTATAAGAAGCTCGTGAAAATGCTCAACGACTCGGGTATGCAGTGGCGCCTCATGCTGCCCCTTAAACCGTGGAAACTCAAGTGGCAGCGCCCTGACCTGCGTAACCACCGCAAGGTCCTCGTCGTGGACGGCCGCGTCGCGTTCTCCGGTTCGCAGAACGCTATTCACCGCTCCTACGACATGCCCGAAAACATCAAGAAGGGCCTGGAGTGGAAGGACCTGACCTTCTCCTGCACCGGCCCCATCGTTGAAGAGCTCAACGCCGTTTTCGTCTCCGACTGGTACTCCGAAACGAACCAGCTGATCCTGGCAGAGATTAACACCTCTATCCCCTACTCCGAGGATGGGATGCGCGCCCAGGTTGTTCCCTCCGGCCCCGGTTTTGAAACCGAAAACAACCTGCGCCTCATCAACTATTTGATCTACAATGCCGAGCGGCGTATCACCATCTGCTCGCCCTACTTTGTGCCCGAAGAGACCCTGCTGCAGGCGCTCACGAACGCCGCATACTCCGGTATTGAAACCACCGTGATTGTGTGCGAGAAGGGCGACCAGTTCCTGCCGAACATGGCGCAGCGTTCCTACTACGAGCAGCTGCTGCAGGCGGGTGTGCGTATTCTGCAGTACCCCAGCCCGACCGTGTTGCACTCCAAGTTCATGATGGTCGACGACGAAATTACGTTCATTGGCTCGTCCAATATGGACCCGCGTTCCTTCTCGCTGAACATGGAAGTGTCAACGTTCGTTATTGACCGCGGCATGGTCGCGATGCTGGATGCAGTATGCACCGAATATGAGCAGGTCTGCACCGAGCTGCTGTATACCCAGTGGGCGGAGCGCCCACGCCGCATCAAGATAGCGGAGAACCTCTGCCGACTGTGGTCTTCGCTCCTCTAAACTATTTTTCACGCACTAGCTTCACCCGCTAAGGCGCACAAGGTAAAAGCTCCCCCTGAGTTCGACTGAATCAACACTCAGGGGGAGCTTTTGTATGCCTCGCGCCATCGCAGGATGCGCCAGGCAACAAGCTAGAGCAGCGCCACACGCCATAGCGGCGCTACACGCCAGCCGCACACAAGCGCAGGCAGAAACAGCAAAAAGGGCAAAAAGAAACACGCGACACCTCCGACATCGCATACCCTCGTATGCGGCGAATGTATCGCGCGTTCATTTCTACCCTGGACTAGTTTAGCGCCATAAACGGTTTCCCGTGTGGATTGAAGAAGGTTTAATCTGCAACCACTCCGGCGCAAGCAGGCGAACAGCCTTCGCACAACCCGACAAAGCAGTAATAATCGACTCGCAACGCTGATTAAACTCGCTCTGGTGACGCTTATCCACAATCTGCCCCGGAAAATGGCGATGCATCTTCGACACAGAGTCACTACTCTCCTGCAAACCGTGGCCCGTATGGCCCGGAACATGCTTCACCAGCACACGCTTCTCGCGGATAGCCTCCGTCAAAGCACGCATCTGAGCCACAACACGCTCATCCTGAATACCCTCAGAAACCCAGGCTTCAAAAGTCCAACGGCTATGCGCCAAACGCAACACAAACGTCAACGCACCCAACGAATCCGTATGAATAATCAGGCGGCGCGAACCGCTGTGAAACACGGTATATGCGGCCAGCACGGCCGACAGCTCTCCGGTCATAATATTCACGCCATCATAGTGGACATGAAAATAGAAGCCGTCCTCACTCACGCCGGCGATACCCATACGGCCGCCACGCTGATACTTCTTATTGTGAGTCGAACGGAACGAACAATCCGTGAAAACGCTATAGTCCTGCAGCTGATCCAGCGGTCGAGGGGTCAGCGCCTCCTCCACCATCTCATTCACGGCGGTACGTGCCGCGCACACCTCAGCCTGCATCCGCTCATACGCGGGCGTGCCAGCAAGCTTCACATGCACTTCACCCAAAGAATGGTTATCGTACGGGTCCAGCACCTTCTCAAAGGCGCGGTACTCCATAATCCCCTTCAACTGGTCGCAATCACGGAAAAGCTGCTTCAAATTCTTACGGTCAGCAGCAATCGTGACCAGGTTCTGACGGTACTGCTCCGGAACCACATCCCACGCCGAAAGCACGGCACGACCCAGCAGGCAGGGATGCACCTCATCACATGGCTCCATGAGGGAATGAACATGCGTGAAAAGCATCGGCTCCTCATTCACCACGGTGCGGGTGCCGTCCTGCTTCGAAATAAAAACCACCGTCGACAAGGCTGAATAGCAAAAACCCTGCGCCGTACGATGCTCCTGAGCCACCGCAATCACAGCAACACCCTGATCCGTGTACCCGGCAGGGTACGAAGCGCTATAGTCGGGCGCCTCCCAAGTCAGGGTGCATCGTTTGATATGCGCCGGTGAAAATCCCATGAGTGTCACCCCCCATGCGTGCCATACCGCTTCTCCTTTCATTCATGCGGTGTATCTTCCTCATTCTTTTATAGGTCGAGAAGAAAGGGGCACGCAAATATAAAATACTTTTTTTACAGTTAGCGAATGGGTCAGCCGAAAATCCTCTCCCCCGCCACCACAGCGCAAGAAAACCACGACCATTGCCTCCCCGAACCGGGGGTGAAGGTGTACGGTAAAAGAGTCATATACAACGCGGCCTCACGCCGCCCACCCCATAAGGAGAGCCCCATGATTGGTGTTTACGCCGGAGTATCCGTCAAGCCCGAGCACGTCGAAGAATTCCTCAAGACCATCGAACCGCTCGTGACCGCAAGCCGCCAGGACGAAGGCAACGTCAGCTACGACTTCGGTGCCGTCTCCGACACCGACTTCGCATTCATCGAGCGATGGGAATCCCAGGAACTACTCGAAAAGCACATGGGCGCCGAGCACTTCCAGAAGGCTGTTGCCGCATGGGAGCCGCTGCTCTCCTCCGAGCTGGACGTTCGCATCGTCAACTTCCGCTAAGCGACGTTAAATACCGAAGGTGCCCGGCACCCCCTCTGTGAGGGGCGCCGGGCACCTTCGTATATCACCCTTGGAGACGAGCGCAGCTACTCGCGGCGCGCCTTTATGCTCGGTCTAGCGGCGTTCCAAACCGACCTCCACCGAATCAAGCGTGAAACCATTCGTCGCGCTCACGCAATGCACCTTACCGCTATTCACCGACTTGCAGGTGTAACCATACGCGGTCACCACCTGACCGGTCGGCAGTGCAGTAATACCCTCGGTATTCACCGGCTCCGGGGTGGCAGTCTGACCGACCAGGCTCACCTCAGGAGCCTGACCCTGCACCATGTGCACGCGCTGCTGCGCCTTACCGGAGGCGGCATCCCAACCCTCCAGGGGCACACCCACCAGCGCCTGACAATCCACACCCGACGGGGTCACCGAGCACGCGACCTTAGAGTCCGGGCTGGTAAAACGCAGCGCCTCAACAGTCTTCGCCGAATCGCCCTGGCCGAAAGTGCCGCCACCATAGGCTTCAGCGAAAGTCAGCGTACCCGAGAGCATGCGGGTCTGCGCCGGAATCAGCGCCAGACGAGGCTTCTCAGTGCTACCGCCCTGAGTGAAGCAGGCACCCGTAATGTAGTCGCGGCCCTGCACCTTCGTGGCGCACTGATACCACTCAACACTCGCCGAACCGTCCTGGTTCTTGCGGCTATTGAAGAGACGCACCGCCTCCTGAGCCTTCGCACAATCCGAACCGTCATACACGTAAATACCGGCAGAACCACCCAGCAGGCTCGTCACACCGCAGCGGGTGCCCGCATCAATAGTGTTCGCGGAGCCGCTCGCCGTAGCGTATGCCGCCTCATATTCAGCGTCCGTGCTCGGCTCAGCGGTCGGGGTTGCTACAGCATCAAAAGTTGCCGGCGCATCCAGGCCGGCAGAAATCTGCACAGTATTCGGCTTCCAGGAGCCGTCCGCCGATTTAAACAGGGTCTTCGCATCAACGGCCGCCGAGGAAGTCGCGACCTTCATCGGGGCGGTTTCAGAATCATCAGCATGCGGCTGAGCAGAGCAAGAGCTCAAAGCGAGCGCGCCAATGCAGGCAAGAGCCGTCAGGGCACGACGAGTAAAGGCACGCTGTGCGCGTGCGGGCAGGGTAATCATGAGTGCGTCCTCGTGAGGGTTGCGAATTGCGTTGTGTTTGAGTGGTTGTGCTGAGTCGGTGAAGCGGGTACCTAAATACCTTCTTACACCCTACTGCACCGCAACTGACAAGGCAATACACAGCACCGGGTATCCCACGACGGCAGACAAAGACACGGACAAAGACGCGGACAAAGAACAGCGCCCCGCCCGCAGAAAAACTGCGGAACGGGGCGCCAGCCCATCAGGGCAAGATATTAAATTCTCACACGATACGTGAGGGGCTTATGCATCCTCGGGCAGGATGCGCACGCCGCCCTTATCAGCCGAAGCAGCCAGCATACCGTACACCTTCAGGGCGTTCGACACCTGACGCTCACGCGGCTTCGTCGGACGCCACGGTGCAGCGCCCTTCGCCTCGCGGCGAGCAGCCAGCTCCTCGTCCGAAACGTTCACACGCAGGATGCGGTTGTTCACGTCAATCTCAATCTCGTCACCGGTCTGCACCAGGCCAATCGCGCCGCCAGCAGCCGCCTCCGGGGAGACGTGACCAATCGAAATACCGGACGTACCGCCGGAGAAACGACCGTCAGTGATCAGTGCACACTTCTTACCCAGGCCCAGACCCTTCAGGTAAGAGGTCGGGTACAGCATCTCCTGCATACCCGGGCCGCCCTTCGGGCCCTCGTACTGGATGACGACAATGTCGCCTTCCTTCACGTTCTTCGACAGAATCTCGTACACAGCCTCGTCCTGCGACTCAACCACGAACGCCCGACCCTTGAAGTGGAACAGCTCCTCATCAATACCAGCGGACTTGATAATCGCACCGTTCTGAGCAATGTTGCCGTACAGGACCGCCAGACCGCCATCCTTGGTGTACGCGTGCTCCACGGAGCGGATGCAGCCGTTCTCAGCGTCAGTCTCGTGGGACTCGTACTTGTTCGCGGTGGAGAATGCCTGAGTGGTGCGCACACCGCCGGGAGCAGCGAGGAACAGTTCCTTCGCCTTCTCGCTCGCCTTGCCGCTGCGGATATCCCACTCGTCCAGCCACTCGTCCAGCGAATCAGCGTGAACAGAATGAACGTTCTTGTGCAGCAGGCCGGCACGGTTCAGCTCACCCAGCAGGGCGGGGATACCGCCGGCACGGTGCACGTGCTCAATGTGGTACTTGGTGGAGTTCGGGGCGACCTTCGCCAGGCAGGGAACCTGACGGGAAATGCGGTCAATATCCTTCAGGGTGAAGTCAGCGCCCGCCTCGTGAGCAATTGCCAGGGTGTGCAGCACGGTGTTGGTCGAACCGCCCATCGCCACATCCAGCGCCATAGCGTTCTCGAACGCCTCCTTGGTCGCAATGGAGCGGGGCAGAACCGACTCGTCATCCTGCTCGTAGTAACGCTTGGACAGCTCAACGATGCGGCGGCCAGCATCCAGGAACAGCTCCTTGCGAGCAACCTGAGTAGCCAGGGTGGTGCCGTTACCGGGCAGTGCCAGACCAATCGCCTCATTCAGGCAGTTCATGGAGTTCGCGGTGAACATACCCGCGCACGAACCGCAGGTCGGGCACGCATTCTTCTCAACCTGAGCAAGCTCAGCGTCGCTGACGCTGTCATCAACAGCCATCACCATGGCGTCAATCAGGTCGAGGCGGTGCTCAACAATACCCTCAATGCCCTCGCCGGACTCCATGGGGCCACCGGACACAAAGATAGTAGGGATGTTCAGGCGCATAGCCGCCAGAAGCATACCGGGGGTGATCTTGTCACAGTTAGAAATGCAGACCAGCGCGTCAGCACGGTGCGCGTTGACCATGTACTCCACCGAGTCAGCAATCAGATCGCGGGAAGGCAGCGAGTAGAGCATGCCGTCATGACCCATCGCGATACCGTCATCAACGGCGATGGTGTTAAATTCCTTGGCAACGCCACCAGCCTCACGAATCGCGCCGGCGACCAGTTCACCCATATTCTTCAGATGCACGTGGCCGGGCACGAACTGGGTGAAAGAGTTCGCGATAGCAATAATGGGCTTGCCGAAGTCGTCATCGCCCATGCCGGTGGCACGCCACAGGGCGCGGGCACCAGCCATGTTACGGCCGTGAGTTGAAGTACGTGAACGCAGTTCTGGCATTGTTTTACCTTCCGTAGTGATGCAAGTACTGATTTTACGCGCGGCGTCCAACGCTTCTCAGCTCAGGGTCACTTTGGTTTCATGCATCGAAACGCGCACGAGCCTGCAACCGCCTATCGGTGGGAGGGTTGAGGCCACGGGGGTTGTGCCGGATCTGCGGCAGAATTGCCCCCTTTGGGGTAGATGGGGGACACCACCCCATTATGCCCCCTAATCTGGAATGAGCCCAGGTTGCGGGCGGCGATATTCAGTCGGCGAACGCACCGGGAGGCGGTGGGCTGCTGTGTCTGCCGTGTACGGGCCTCGCTGTGCACACGTAGCAGCATACATAGCACTGGCGCGGTTCGTTTCCAGCACACTGATTTATACGCGCTGAGATTTATTACGCACTGAACCCTGCATACGATTCAGAAGGTTTCCATGACACAGGCACCCACCGCATCGCTCACCCTCACACCGGCAACCACCCCGGCAACCACCCCGGCAGGCGGCAAGGATTTCGCGTCCTCCGTCATCTACCAGGTGTACCCCAAGTCCTTCTATTCCTCAGCCGGTGGCGCCTACGGCGACCTGCGCGGCATCATCGAGATGGTGCCCTACATTGCCTCCCTGGGCGTGGACATGGTGTGGTTCAACCCGTTCTTCGCCTCCCCGCAGAACGACAACGGCTACGACATCTCCGACTACTACGCCATCAACCCCGACCTGGGCACCATGGAAGACGTCGAAGAGATGATTGCCGCCCTCGCCGAGCACGGTGTGGGTGTCATGTTCGACATGGTCCTCAACCATGTTTCGACCGAACACGAGTGGTTCCAGCGTGCGCTCGCCGGTGAGCGCGAGTACTGGGACTACTTCTACATTCGCCCCGGTAGGTACACCGAGGACGGTCAGCTGCGCGAACCGACCAACTGGGAGTCGAAGTTCGGCGGCCCCTGCTGGTCCCGCTTTGGCGAGTACACGGATGAGCACGGCACTCCCCTGTTCTATATGCACCTGTACGACCGCACCCAGGCTGACGTGAACTGGTACAACCCGACTGTGCGCGACGAACTGTTTAAGGTCGTGAACTTCTGGTACGAGAAGGGCGTGCGCGGTTTCCGCTTCGACGTCATTAACGTCATCGGCAAGGGCGAAGAGCTACTCGACGCCCCCGAAGGCACCATGGACAAGGCACAATACACCGACACCCCGATTGTGCACACCCGCATTCAGCAGCTGAACCGCGCCTCCTTCGGTCAGCATGATGACACCGTGACCGTGGGCGAAATGTCCTCGACCAGCATCGAAAACTGCGTGGGCTACTCGAACCCGGCAAACCACGAGCTAGACATGGTGTTCAGCTTCCACCACCTGAAGGTGGACTACGAGAACGGCGAGAAATGGTCGAAGGTGCCGTTCCGTTTTGCCGAGTTGAAGCAGATCCTGAACGATTGGGCGTTGGGTATGCAGGCCGGCGGCGGCTGGAACGCGCTGTTCTGGAATAACCACGACCAGCCCCGCGCACTGAACCGTTTTGGTGACGTTGAGCGTTACCGTGCCGAGTCAGCGACCATGCTGGCAACCGTGATTCACCTGCTGCGCGGCACCCCGTACGTGTACCAGGGCGAGGAAATCGGCATGATTGACCCGGTCTACTCCTCGATCGAGCAGTACGTGGACGTGGAGGCGCACAACGCCTACGCGATGCTGCGTGAGCGCGGTCTGAGCGAGCAGCAGGCTCTGGAGATTGTAGCCTCGAAGGCTCGCGATAATTCGCGTGTGCCGATGCAGTGGACCGCGGATCTGGCGACTGCCGGTTTTGGTTCCACATCGCCGTGGCTGGCTCCCGCCCCGGTGCGTGACGCGGCGACCGGTGCCGGTATTTCGGTGGAGGATGAGGAACGCGACGGCGTGATTCTGCCCTACTACCGCAACCTGATTGCCCTGCGTAAGCAGTACCCGGTCATCTCTGCGAGTTCGTACGCGCCCTACGCGCTGGATCACGAGCGGGTGTTTGCGTACCTGCGTGAACTGTCTGCTGAGGCTAGTGCTGATAACGGTAGCCCGGCACAGCGTCTGCTGGTGCTGACGAACTTCTACGGTGAGCCGACCGAGGTTGAGGTTCCGGCTGAGTTCGTTCGTTCCGGTCGCGTACTGGTGTGTAATTACAAGAATTCTGCGGTCGATTCTGCTGTATCTGATTCAGCTGAGACGGTGACGCTGAGCCTGCGCCCCTACGAGGCTCTGGCGCTGCTGATTGAGGGCTAAAAGCTACTGTACGCCTCTCCCCTGATGCGTGGGACGAGGGTGGTATAAACCGACCTGAGAATATTCTACTTCTAGAATATTCCCAGGTCGGTTTTGTTTATATCCATTCCTACAGAGGAATTTATAGGGATTGTTAGGCGGACTCTTAGAAGCCGCGCTCGTTCAACCAGGCAGCCGCCGCCTGCGCGGGCTCCTGCTTAGAAGTACCCGAAACACGGTCATTCAAAGTACGTAAATCGGCGGTAGTCAGCTTCGCCGAGACACGGTTCAGAACCTCCGCCGCGGAGTCGGGAACTCGCGACGTATTGATAATGGGCAGCACCTGCTGAGCCAGAATCATGTTCTTCGGATCCTCCAGCACCACCAGCTGATTCTGCTCAATCGCGGGCGTGGTCGAGTAGAGGTCAACCACCTGCACGGTGTCATCGAGCAGGGCCTTGACGGTCAGCGCGCCACCGCCGTCCGAGAGGGGCACGAACTCGGCGGGGACGCATCCGTACTTCTCTTTCAGACCCGGGATACCGTAGGCGCGCTCGGCGAACTCCGGGGCGGCGCCGAGCTTCAGATTCGTACAGCGGGAGGCGAGGTCTTCAAGGCTTCGCAGACCGTACTTCTGGGCGGTCTGCGCGGTAACAACCAGGGAGTCCTTATCCTCCGCCTCGGAGGCGTTGAGGGCGCGAATTTCAG
>ERZ772910.1416-NODE-1416-length-12179-cov-2.619268_pt1 | contig 12179 bp, 14 predicted proteins | sample MGYA00511357_ERZ772910 | MGnify/ENA primary metagenome ERZ772910 (study PRJEB29015, sample SAMEA2738096) | human oral metagenome | biome: human oral; feature: human-associated habitat; material: saliva | place: China | collected 2193 ...
ATCAAAGTTATGATGCATTTGTACATTCTATTGATTTTTTTAAGTGTGATAGAGGTAGGAAAAAACCAGATATGCTTTTTGTGCTCGATGGAGTGCCTATTGAGAAAAAAGATAAGGAATCCTTTAAGGAAAGACTCAGAAACGGAGAGTTTTTTCAGTATTCACTAAAGAAAAACGCTTTCTTTTCGAGCAGAATTAGCAACTATTACGATTATATTCTATATGTTTATACCAAAGATTACTATAATGAGCATATCAAAGACAAAGAGAAAAAAGAATAAATACATTTTATTATAAATCGTTGAACTTTGATTTCTGTGCTGTTTTGTATTTTCTACGGTATGTAGATTTCTGAAAAAAGATACTTTTCGTTAAATAAACGTATCGTTGAACATTGAAAAAAGCAAAAATTTCCATAAGCTATGATCCGATTTACTATATTTCTATTCTTTTTTACGCTTTCCACAATGGCGCAAATCACTATAACAGGAAAAGTTACTAACAAAGAAGGAAATCCTCTTGCCAATATTAGGGTATATAACAAGGATAGGAATACCGAGACTTATACAGATAGTTTAGGTAATTACACAATTAAAGCTGATCGCTGGGATATGCTGATAGTGCATTGTTGTACTTTTTGCAAGCTGATTACCGACGAGGAGAAAACGCAAGAAATAAATTTTGTGGAATCTTTTGAAGGAACTTACAAAGAAGCAGAGGAAGCATATAGAAAAGAGATGGTAAAGCGGATTCCTTCCCGTGCAATAGCGCAAATTTCAGAGGACTATTGTGCTACACCTCTCTTTGTGTTGGATGGTATACCTATGGACAAAAAGGAGTTCCGAGAGAAAACAAGCAGGCAAAAGATTTCAAAAGAGATTCATTACCTTACATCAGCAGCAGCAGCTATTTGTTGTTCTGGAGCTATTATCAATGGGGTATTGGTAGCAGTTACTGAAAAAGCTAAGAAGAAATACGATAAACGACAAGCCCGTAAAGCTCAGAAAAAACAATAAGCGATGACCCGACTTACTATATTTCTATTCTTTTTTACGCTTTCCACAATGGCGCAAATCACCGTATCAGGAAGGGTTTTTGATGACGAAAATAAACCTTTCCCTAGGGTAATAGTCTCCAATGGTAGAGAAAAGGTATATACCGATGCCCAAGGAAAATATACTATACAAGCAAAACTATTTGATATATTAGAATTCTCTGTTGAAAGCGAATATAAAGGGTATAAAATGAATAAACAATATTACTATGTAATCAAAAATATACCGCATCAAAAGTATAAAGTACAATTAGATTCTGATGTAATTTATAAATATTTTGTGGATCCTTATACATTATCTTTTAGTTTTTACCTAGATGATTCAAAAGTTGAAAAATCGAATGAAGAAGCATTCAAGGAGCGTGTGCGCAATGGAGAGTTTTATACCTATGAGATACGCACTTGGGATGAGATGCCTAAGGAAATAGAACAGATTTCTATGTATAATGTGTTTGTTTACACCCAAGATTACTATAACCAACATATCAAAAACAAACAAAAATAATTAATATTATAAAACCTTATCGCTTATTATCTATTACTTATTACCTAAATTAAGATTATGAACAGAATCATTTATAAAGGTTTCGCAGCGGCTTTTGTAGCCCTTACCCTTACCGCGTGCGCAGGTCGCAAAACTTACGAGCGTCCCAATGTCGTAAATGAAAAACTTTTCCGTACGGACAATATCCCTACGGATAGTCTTAGCAGTGCCAATGTCTCTTGGCGTAACATCTTCACCGATGCTACTCTCCAAGGGCATATCAATAAGGCGCTTTCTAACAATCTTGATGTACGTGTAGCGATGCAGAATGTGGCTTCCGCTCAGGCGTACCTCAAGCAAAGCAAAGCCGCTTTTATCCCTACCCTTGCTGCTCAGGCGAATTATACCCGCGCTACTTCCTCTATCAATGCGACAGGAGGTGTGGGCGAACGTACTTACGGCAACCTATGGGATCTCACAGGCTCAGCCTCGTGGGAAGCTGATATCTGGGGTAAGCTCTCTGCACAAAAGCGCGCTTCTTATGCTTCTTACCTTGCTACTGTAGAGGCACAAAAAGCCGTACAATCCGAGGTAGTGGCTACCTTGGCAACGGCTTATTACCAACTGCTGATGCTTGATGAGCAGAAAAAGGTATTGGAACAAACCATTGATTTCCGCCAAAAGAGCTTGGAGACCACCAAGCACCTCAAGGAGGCGGGCTCCACTACCGAAGTAGCTACCAAACAGATAGAGGCTTTAATATATAACGCACAAGCACAACTCATTTCTATCAAGAATAGCGTATGGGCATTGGAGAATACCATCTGTGTACTCCTTGGGGAAGAACCGCATACGATAGAGCGCACCACGCTTGCCGAGCAAAATTTCCCTACCAACTTCCAGCAAGGATATGCAGTGAAGCTCCTTCAGAATCGCCCCGATGTAGCACGTGCAGAACTCAGCCTACGCAACGCCTTTGAGATGACCAATGTAGCCCGTGCCGCTTTCTACCCCACACTTACCCTATCCGCAAGAGGAGGATTTTCCTCTACCGAACTCGATACGTGGATTTCGGCTAAGTCCATATTTGCTAATTTTGTAGCAGGATTAGCACAACCTATCCTTAACAGAAGACAGATTCGTACCCAATACGAAGTGAGACAGATAGAACAAGAAACCGCTTTGCTCAATTTCAAGAAGGCGGTACTCTCTGCCGGTAAGGAAGTATCCGATGCGATGCAGAACTTTTCCAACCAAACAGAATTTATCGAGCTAAAAAACAAGGAGATGAAAGCCTATCAAGAAGCTACGGACTATTCTAAACAACTGTTTGATAGTGGTATGGTGAATTATTTAGAGGTAATCACCGCTGAAGTAAACCGCCTCAATGCTGAGCTTAGTGTTGCCAATGCCCAATTTACACGTATGCAATACGGTATTACCTTGTATAAAGCCCTAGGTGGAGGTTGGAGGTAGTGCGAGCCACACAGGCAAAAACCACTTTACTAATAAAAAAATTAAGATTTTAAAGACTACTTTGTTTCCCCCTTTGGGAGGGGCAGAAATTTAAAACTATGACAACAAGAGAAGAAATTCAAGAACTGAACGACCATTTGCAGGCGTTCCCTAAAGCAGAAGACATTTTTGTAAAAGAACAACCATGGCTCAAAAATCATTTTCTGCCCCTGATGCGTATCGATTTAGCTGAAATCAACCCTGATTGGGCAGGACAAAAGGTATATATGATCTGTCCGTTTGAGCCTTACGAGGGGTATATAGGTGATAATACCACCAAGTATCACAACGAATATACCGCACCTAACTGGCTGGCTTTCCGCCTAACTGACGATAATAAGTTTGAGTTTCTAGGCAAGGAAGGATATTTTGAGCGAACCGCTATTCACCATTGGGATTTTGACTCTGAAGAGGAGGAACTCTTTCAGGAAATGGCTGATAATTATGAGAAAAGTAAAGCAAATGTAGCCAAATATGGTACATTGGTGAATTTGCGTTATCCTGAATATAATGGGAAACTGAATAAGGAAAACTATTTGGAGATATTAGGGGGAGAGCCTCAGTATGGCAACTGGTGCTCCACTATTGAAGACGAGGAATATCCGAAGGCTTTTAAGATGCATATAGAAGATGGAGAGGCCGACGATGAGGTACTGTTTGATATTTCTTACCAAGGAAACCCATTCTATCTCGTAGCTGAAACAGGTGCTTATGACTGGGTAGGTTCTGGTGGCTATATCATTATGATGTACGAGCCCGTAAGCCGTATCGTGCTATTCACTTTTGATTATTCGTAGGGGTAAAGGCTATTCTACTTATCAATAGAATAGTATAAGAAAAATGAAAATTCCAGAAAAGTATTTTACATTAGCTAAAAAGTATAGTAACTCTGATGATCATTGGGTAGCTGACAAAGATCAGTTTGGAAATCCAATAGAAACTGAACTACATATATTCTACAAAACAGAAGAACAAATAATAAAACATAGTAAAGAACTTGTGGAAGACTTCCCCGCTGAAGAGGCTGAATAATATGCCGACACAGAGCGTATTAATGAATACGATTTAGGCTATATTACCGATTTTTCTAAGATATTTATATTGGGGGTAGATGGTGCAGACTGTCAGTTTTGTATGGATTTTAGTGTAGGAGAGGAACCTCGTATTATCTTCTGGGATGATGCGGAGCTCACTTGGCGGGTGATTGCCAATACTATTGAAGATTTCTTTGCTCTTTTTCATAAGGAATAATTTTTTAAATTAGAAAATATGTCCAACATTCTATTACAACAATTAGAAAATGCCCTCCCAGAGGGAATGCAAATCCCTGAGGAACTCCGCAAACTTTACCAGTGGATAGAGGATAATGGATATTATATGGATGCCAAAGGCGTACGTTATGGTTGGCTCTTCCCCGAAGATAAGATAAAAGAAAACTGGACAGATAACGAGCGTATAGGGGGCACGATGATTACTTTCAATGTAGATGAAGAATCCTATCGCAATGAACTATTGGAAATACAGTACAAAGAGCACCTTGAGGAGGTAAAGCGCCGTTTGCTCGTATTTGCACGCAGTGGTGCCGATGGTTCAGAATGTGCCTTGTGGCTCGACGATGAAGGACATACCCAGATCGTGCATATCGGGTCAGGTTCAGGTTCTGTGATGACCTGTATATTGGTGAAAAACGCTTTGGATTTCTTACGCCTTTTAGCCATTGGCTATGATGAGATTTGCTGGGACGAGGAATATTCTTCCCCTCCTAACAGTAACAAAGACAATACATTCGTTCACCCTAACACTCAATACCAAGAGTGGGTACAAAATACCTTCCATACTACCATTCCCGCAATAGGTTTAGAGATCGTAACCCCTCATAGTATGGATGATGAAGCTACCGATGATCCTTTTTTGAAATGGTTTCTTGAAGTAACGGAGTAAATTAGGAATAAAAAACACATAACATTTAATAACAAACCTATGAACAACGAAGTATTACCTACAACATATTTAGGGAGAGAGCTCCCAAAAGAGTATGTAAACAGTATTGAAAAGGGAGATTCCTTCCCCGAATGGCTCACACTGTATCCTCATACAGAATACGAACACAGTACCGAGATTGAAGTATGGAGCAAAGAATTTCTCTTGTCGCACACTTATAGCGAATCTTTCTGCAATTATGCTTTCTTTACTCGTGATGATATTGATTTTTCGCTGCTAGAAACTCGTGAAGAAGATTCTTTAACTCCCGAAGAACTCCAATCAGCCTTTGCTATAGGTTCTGGGAATGAAGGAATTGTATTTATCAACCTGCACGATGGTTCGCTTTGGATTTGGTATGGCGATATGTTTTGTGAGAAGATAGCTGAAAACTTTTCTGACTTCCAAAATCTTCTTACTAAAGAGCCTGTGGATGGAGATGAGTAAATGTAGCACAATAGTTTTGCGGTCAGGAAAATTTGAAGAATATATATAGCCAATATAATAAACACAACAGAATGAGCAAACAACTCTATATCATAGCAGGTTGTAATGGCGCGGGAAAAACTACTGCTTCCTTTACCATTTTGCCCGAAGTACTCGACTGCAAAGAGTTTATCAATGCCGACGAGATCGCTAAGGGGCTATCGCCTTTCCAGCCCGAAAGCGTAGCTATGCAAGCCGGTAGAATAATGCTCGCTCGTATGAACGAACTATTGCAAAAAGGAGAAACTTTTGCCTTTGAAACTACTTTGGCTACTAAAAGCTATAAGCAAAAAATAGAATGGGCGCAAACCAATGGCTATGAAGTTACCCTGTTGTTCTTTTGGCTGTGCAATGTAGCAATGGCAAAAGAGCGTGTCGCCCAGCGCGTTGCCGAAGGAGGGCATAGCATTCCCTCTCAAACCATTGAAAGAAGATATTATAACGGTATTACCAATCTCTTTACTATCTATATTGATATGGTAGATATTTGTTATATATTTGATAATTCAGAGGGAGAACGTACTCCTATTGCAAAGAAATACAAAGGAGAGAAAGAAATAATTTATAATATAGACCTCTATAATCAAATGAAAAACAGCTATGAAAAAGAAAGAAGTTAAAAAAGATATATTAGAAGAGAAACTTTTAAAAGGTTTATCTCTTGCTTATGAGCGAATGATTGCCCAAAAACGCAAGAACCAACAGAAAATAGTAGTTTGGAAAGACGGAAAAATCGTTACTATCACACCATAAGAATTAGTAAACGTATCGAATTAGAATTATGACCCGAGAAGAACTCATACAATTAGGGAATCAAATCATAGAAGAAACTGATGACGATCGTCAAGAGGAGCTAATGGAGCGCTTCAATCGCAATGTACCTCACCCTGAGGGCAGTTCGTTATTCTTCTATCCGGAAAACTACAACGCCCGCACTATGGATATTTCCTCCTACGACCCCACCGTCGAGGAAGTAGTAGACAAATGTTTGGCGTATCAACCGATTGTCTAAAACATACAATGAACACAAACCAATACAATCAACCCATAGGAGAGACATTACCTGATTTTTCAGTAGGAGAACTCCCTCATATAACCCTCTTAGAGGGAAATTATTGCCGGTTGGAACCTCTTTCGGTAGCCAAACATTTAGACGATTTGAGTGATTTCTATTTGGAAACCAATGCCGTGATGCCCGATTGGACGTACTTATCTATAGCTCCTGCAAAGAACGAAGAGGAGTTGCACGCTTTACTCACCAAGCAGGAAGCCTCTACCGACCCCTATTTTCTAACGATTGTAGATAAGCAAACCCCAAAAGCAGTGGGTACGCTTGCCCTAATGCGTATAGACCCTAAAAACAGAGTGATAGAAGTGGGGTGGGTGAACTATTCGCCGGCTTTACAGCGTACGCGTATGGCTACAGAAGCACAGTTTTTGTTGGCAAAATATGTGTTTGAAGTCCTCCAATATAGGCGTTACGAATGGAAATGTGACAGCCTTAATGCACCTTCGCGCCGTGCTGCAGAGCGCTTGGGCTTTGTATATGAGGGCACATTCAGGCAAGCAGTGGTTTACAAAGGTCGTTCGCGAGACACCGCTTGGTTTGCTATGATAGATAAGGAATGGGAAGCTAACAAATGTGCTCTTGAGCAATGGCTTTCCCCTGAGAATTTCGACTCACAGGGTAAACAAAGGAAGTCTTTATCCACAATCAGACAAAGTAACATACAGTAATTATGACCGAAAATATCAAAAATAAAGTAGTGATTATCACCGGTGCCAGCAGTGGACTGGGAGAAGCTACTGCCTTGCTCTTGGCAAAATATGGAGCTAAGGTAGTTTTAGCCGCTCGGCGTAAAGAGCGTCTGGAAAAAGTAGCTTCTCAAATTACCTCACAAGGAGGCGAAGCCCTTGTGGTAGTCTCCGATGTGGCTGTACAAAGAGATGTGGAGCGTATTGCCCAAGAGACACTCAAGACGTATGGTCGTATTGATGTACTGATTAACAATGCAGGGATTATGCCACAAGCCACTTTGGACAAACTCAAAGTCGAGGAATGGGATAAGATGATTGACATTAATGTAAAAGGGGTGCTCTATGGCATCGCGGCGGTATTGCCTACGATGCAACAGCAGCACAGTGGACACATCATCAACCTATCGTCCGTGGCAGGCTTGCGAGTGGCAGCAGGGCGTGGTACGGTGTATAGTGGTACCAAGTTTGCCGTCAAAGCCATTAGCGAGGGCTTACGTGTGGAAGTGGCTAAGGATAATATCCGTGTAACCACTCTTTACCCTGGGGCAGTGGAGAGCGAACTCAAATATGGCAGTTCCGATCCTGAAGCCAGCGAGAATATACAAGCTTTCTATAAGGCGTATGAGATTCCTGCCTCCTCTGTGGCCAGAGCGATAGCTTATGCCATTAATGAACCTGAAGAGGTAGCGATTAACGAAATTACGCTACGCCCTACCCGCCAAGAATTTTAGTAGGGCTGTAGGGGCGAATTGCAATTCGCCCTTCAAACAGAGGCAATTCGCCCTTCAAAGAGAGGCAATTTGCCCTTCAAAGAGAGGCAATTCGCTCTTTCAAAGAGAGGCAATTCGCTCTTTCAAAGAGAGGCAATTCGTCCTTTCAAATAATTAAAAAAACGAACAAAGAATAATTAGTGTTATATGATCAAAAGTTTTATTAACAGACCCGTACTATCAACGGTAGTCTCTATCATGATAGTCATTTTAGGGATATTGGGAATCCTATCTCTTCCTGTATCACAATACCCAGATATTGCTCCTGTAACCGTATCGGTAAATGCCAACTACGGAGGGGCTAATGCCGAGACTGTGCTCAAATCAGTGGTGATTCCGCTCGAAGAGCAAATCAACGGGGTGGAGAATATGGACTATATTGTCTCTTCTGCTTCCAATAGTGGTTCAGCCAATATCACGGTATATTTCAAAAATGGTACTGACCCCGACAATGCTGCCGTATTAGTGCAAAACCGCGTGTCCTATGCCAATGCTATTCTTCCTGCCGAAGTAAAACAAGCAGGGGTAACCGTCGAAAAGCGCGAAGCGGGTAACCTTATGTTCCTCACTTTCTTCTCAGATAATCCTGAATTTGATGATGTTTTCTTGCAAAACTACTTAAACATCAACGTAATTCCTGGTATTAAGCGTATTACAGGGGTAGGTGATGCTGATATATTTGGTGGTAAAAACTACTCTATGCGTATATGGCTCGACCCTCAAAAACTCCAAGCCTATAAGCTCAACCCTACCGAAGTAACCGCTGCTATCTCTTCTCAAAGTTTGGAAGCGGCTGCTGGTACTTTAGGGCAAAACAGCGGTAGTTCTTACGAATATACTATCAAGTACAAAGGAAAATACAACAAAGTATCAGAATACGAAAATATCGTACTCAAAGCCCTCGAAGGGGGACGTATACTCCGCCTAAAAGATGTGGCTAAAGTAGAACTCGATGCCCTTGGCTATACCAGCTTCTCCGAAAGCAAAGGTCGTGCAGCTATTGCTATGGGTATTTCGCAAACCCCTGGGGCTAATGCTCACGCAGTAGTACAAAACATTGATAAGTACCTCAAATCTATTGAAAAAGACCTACCCGAAGGAGTAACCTACTCTATCAACTTCAATGTAAATACGTTTTTAGATGCGGCTATTTCTAAAGTGGTTTCTACCCTTTTAGAGGCGTTCTTGTTGGTATTCTTGGTAGTGTATATCTTCTTGCAAGATTTCCGTTCTACACTGATTCCTGCTATTGCCGTACCAGTCTCTATTGTGGGTACGTTCTTCTTCCTAAACCTCTTTGGCTACTCTATCAATATGCTTACCCTATTTGCTTTGGTGCTTGCCATAGGTATAGTGGTCGATGATGCGATAGTGGTGGTCGAGGCAGTACACGCTAAGATGGAGCAGACGCACGAGAAAGCTAAGCCTGCTACCATTTCAGCTATGAGCGAAATCACAGGAGCGATTATCTCTATCACTCTGGTGATGGCAGCTGTGTTTGTGCCGGTTACCTTTATCGAGGGGACAACTGGGGTATTCTACAAACAGTTTGGGGTTACCCTCTTCATCGCAATTGTTATTTCAGCAGTAAACGCCCTTACCCTCAGCCCTGTACTCTGCTCGCTTTTCTTAAAACCTCACGGCGATAAGGAGTACGAAGAGAAATCAGCTATAGGCAAATTCTTCCACAAATTCAACATTGCCTTCAATGCGGCAACATTGAAGTACGGACAGACTTTTACCTTCTTCTTGCGCCACAAATGGGTTACCTTAGTGCTTTTTGCTATTGCAGGGGGCGGTATTTACTTTGCCAATAAAAATATACAAACAGGGTTCGTTCCTAATGAAGACCAAGGCTTCATCCTAATGGATCTTTCTATGATACCTGGTGCCTCTATGGAGCGTGTAGCCAACGAGATGCGCGAAGTGAGCAAAGACCTCAATAATATCCCTGGTGTAAAAGACTTTACTTTCGTTACCGGAAATGGTATGTTGTCAGGCTCTGGTAGCAACAATGGTATGGGCTTCTTCACCCTAAAACCTTTCGAAGAACGCTCTAAAGACCCTCGCCAAAGTATAAATGCTATTATAGGGCAGGCTTTTGCAGCTGCTTCTAAGATAAAAGATGCACAAATATTGTTCTTCCAGCCGCCAGCTGTGTCAGGCTTTGGTATGGGGGCAGGAGTATCATTTGCCTTACTGAATAAATCGGGTGCCGATGTTACAGAAATCAATGAAACAGCCCAACAGTTTATGGCGGCTCTCAATGCACGCCCCGAAGTGAAGTACGCCCAAACCTCTTTCAATACCAATTACCCTCAATACCAAATGGACATCAATGTCGAGCGCGCTATGCAGTCAGGTATATCAGTAAGCGAAATCCTTTCTGCTCTACAAAACTATATTGGGGGCTACTATGCTACCGACTTTACCCTCTACGGTAAGCAATTCCGCGTAATGGTACAAGCTTTACCTGAAGATCGTAAAGATGTAAACAGCCTCAACGGTATGTTCATACGCACAGGTAGTGGCGAGATGGCGCCGCTTTCAGAATATGTTACTATGCAAAGGGTATTTGGTCCTCAGGCGATAAGCCGTTATAACCTCTATACTTCAGTAGATATTTCGGCAGCCAATAATGAGGGCTATAGTACGGGTGATGTAGTAAAAGCTGTTGAAGAAGTAGCGGCTCAAACCCTTAACGCCAACTATGGCATTGATTATACAGGGCTTACCCGCGAAGAGCAAAACGCAGGCTCACAGACTATCATCATCTTTATTCTCAGCTTGGTGTTTACCTACTTTATCCTTTCGGCACAATACGAAAGCTACCTATTGCCGCTATCAGTGCTAATGTCGTTACCATTTGGTATTTTTGGGGCATATCTGGGGCAATGGCTCTTTGGTTTGGAAAACAACATTTACTTCCAAATCTCACTAATTATGCTAATGGGTCTTTTAGCTAAAAACGCTATCCTGATAGTAGAGTTCGCGGTACAACGCCGACGTATGGGCGAGAGCCTCTCTAAGGCAGCAATCAATGCCGCTATGGCGCGTTTGCGTCCAATCCTGATGACTTCATTTGCCTTTATCGTAGGACTCTTGCCATTAGTATTTGCTACAGGTGTAGGAGCTGCTGGTAACCGTTCAGTAGCTACCGGAGCCGCTGTTGGTCAGCTTATTGGTACTTTCTTCGGATTGGTAGTAATCCCTGTGCTTTTTGTTATCTTCCAAGACTTACAAGAGCGCATAAGTGGTCGCCGCCACAAAACCGATGAAATATTCGCTACCCCTACAGAAGAATACTAAAATAAAGACAGAAGATAAAAAAACTAAAAAGGTTATTACAGCAAATATTGTAATAACCTTTTTTATTACCAAACTAACGACTAACTACTAAAAACTAACGCCTAAAAATTGCTAATTGACAAATTATTCGTACCTTTGCCGTACCGCTAAAAGATATAATACGATGAGCGAATTAAGTGTCAATCACCTTTTAGGTATTAAGTATATCACCGAAAAAGATATACAACTGATTTTCGAAACGGCTGACCACTTCAAAGAGGTTATCAACCGCCCTATTAAGAAAGTGCCTTCATTGCGCGATATTACCATCGCCAACCTTTTCTTTGAGAACAGCACTCGCACTCGCCTCTCTTTTGAGTTGGCTGAAAAGCGCCTTTCTGCCGATGTGATTAACTTCTCAGCTTCGCAATCATCGGTTACCAAAGGCGAAACATTAGTCGATACGGTCAATAATATCCTTTCAATGAAAGTAGATATGGTAGTGATGCGTCACCCCAACCCTGGGGCTGGAGTCTTCTTATCGCAGCACGTCAAAGCCTCTATCGTAAATGCCGGCGATGGAGCGCACGAGCACCCTACCCAAGCCCTTTTAGACTCTTACTCTATACGCGAACGATTAGGCGAAGTTGCAGGCAAAAAAGTAGTAATAGTAGGCGACATACTCCACTCTCGAGTAGCCCTTTCTAATATATTTGCCCTACATAAACAAGGAGCTGAAGTAATGGTTTGCGGGCCTAAAACGCTTATCCCTAAATATATACACGAGCTTGGCGTAAAGGTAGAAACTAATTTGCGCAAAGCCTTAAACTGGTGCGATGTAGCC
>ERZ772910.1417-NODE-1417-length-12173-cov-3.342466_pt1 | contig 12173 bp, 10 predicted proteins | sample MGYA00511357_ERZ772910 | MGnify/ENA primary metagenome ERZ772910 (study PRJEB29015, sample SAMEA2738096) | human oral metagenome | biome: human oral; feature: human-associated habitat; material: saliva | place: China | collected 2193 ...
GTTCGCGCACCCACTGATGGCATGCCCTCGCCGACAAGGCAAGAAGTGCCAAAACGTTGAGCGATGATCCGATCAGAGTCATCAGCAAGATATGACTTGTTCCCGAGTGGGCGATATCGGCTACGGCGACAAGAATGTTTAAGCTCAGAGCGGTCATCAAAATGATTCGAGCGCGAGGGTGTCCCTGCCATGTGAGTGCGGCGGTGACAATCACCAGACCAACCAGAATGACAGAAACAAGACCAACCGTTAAGCGCAGCGCAAGGAGATTAATCTGCGATTCTGCGAGCTCATCAAGGGCTCCGACATTGATCGCGGCATACTTCCAGGGGTTTCGTAAAATGAGCACCGCGTTGATAACCTCGGTCAGAACCATGCAGGCTACCAATGCCATTCCTACGACCAACTGAGTGGGGCGCCGGCGGTGTGCCTGCGTGTCAACGACGTGGGCGTCAGCAATTTGAACCGTGTCTTCGTCGTCAGCTTCAACGTCGGTAACATCGAGGAGATAGAGATCGCCGTCGGTGACGACTCGGTCGCCTCCACCGTTCTTATCGTGATAGGCACTGAAGAAATCAGGCAAGATTTCGACGCGTGCGTCCTCGCAGGCATAGAGAACATCATCGACAATGTAGTTGCGCTCGATATCGATATCCGCATCGATCTTGTGAGTGATTTGGAAGGTGAGCAGGCTCAGGCCAATCGCCCGGTCGAAGGTACCCGCGGCAAGCCACTCGACCCTTCTACCACCGGGGAGGACCCATCCTTGAGGGGTGCGCCAAAAACGCACATGGTGACGCTCCGAGGACTTCCCCGGGACTGCCTTTTGATAGGCAAAATGCTGCTTTCGCCCAAAAAGCACCAGGTTTGATACCGGTGCCGAATCATAATGCTGGCGAGTGAGCCACGAACGGATCACACGGAGAACACTTCTGGGGCTGATGGGGTCGGCTCGCACCCAACCCGCGGCAGTCATTGCTGCGTGAATATCGACCTCGCTACCCAATAGTGCCAGATTCACCGGGTCACCCAGCAAGCCATCAGCAGTCCTGGTTCGCCCAATGAAATAGTCGGGGACATAGAGCCACGTGAGAAGCTGATGAAGTCGCGGAAGCGCGAGGTAGGCAGTTACCCCCCAGCAGATGACGAACCATGCGATTGCAGTGGGCTTGAGGCGGATAGAACCCGCCAAAAACACGTATGCGAGCCACAGGGTTGCGATTCCGGAGAAAATAAAGAAGAGCGCATCAACGACGTCATCAAAGCCCCAGTCACGTTCTTGAAGGAAATCAAGCTTTTCCGAGGCGTGCTGGTAGACGGGTGGATGCTGTGGGCGAGGACGCTCCAGACGCGGGCATACGCTGTGCTCAGCCCCCGGCTTTTCCGAGGCCTCAGGCAGTGTGTCGCTCATGTCCCATCCTCAGTGCAAGAAGTATTCCTTCATCAGCTTAACCCAGATGGATCTTAAGATTGAGGGCGCCTGAAAGTGAGTCAACAGGCGCCCTCTGGAGACGCAGTATGTCAGGGGTTTTCACGTCTCCGGCACTCACGTTACCGCGAGCGCTAGTCGGACTGAACGTTTTCATGCCCTTGAGTTCGATGCAAATTTTCCGCAGATTTTCGCCACTTTCGAGCGAAACGACAACCGTGTCTACCTCCATTAAACACGGCCGTGACCTTTCCCGGTTTCTACGCTCCGCCCACTCAAAACTGGGTACAAAAAGACCCCCAACACCACCTAGGGACTTTAGTCCCATTTGTGGCGTTAGGGGCACCCACCTCAGACGTGACGGCGGATAAACTCCGCGAAGGCCTCGATAGCCGACTTCACGAAAGCCTGCGTTCCAGCGTCAACAAAACGACCATCCTCACCAAAGGAATCCACATTTGCTTGAAGAAACATCTCGGGCTGGGTCATGTTCAGCGGATTGAAGAAGGAGAGGGTCTGACGCACAGCCGCCTGGCCAAGAGCAGCTCCAACCGCTCCAACAGAAGCACCAACGACATACAGGGGCTTACCACCAATCGGGTTCGATCCCCACGGGCGTCCCATCCAGTCAATGGCATTCTTCAAACCACCGGGGATCGAACGATCATATTCAGGGCTCGCAACAAGGAGCGCATCAGCATCTTCAAGGATCTTCTTGAAGTCGGTAACCACCTGCGGGTAATCCGCCTCGAGATCAGGGCTGTACAGAGGGAACTGGGAGAAGTTCGCCTCAACAAACTCCAAATCCTGGGGAGCATCGGCGATCATCGCACCGACAAGCTTGCGGTTAACGGATGTGGAGGACAAAGAACCAATAATGTATGCGACCTTGAACGTCATGGGGCAGACCTTTCATCACTGAGCCGTATCTTCAGCAGCACTGAAGGTCTCAACCCGGTCAGCGGTTCATCTATTCCCCATTGGGACCTAAGTCACTGATCGCCTTTACCAGGCGCCGTTTCCTCCGGTGCCGCGCTTACGATCTTGCTCCTTGCGACCATCTTGGTCACCCTTTTCTATACGGCGCTGCATTTCCTCGCGCTTCTTGCGCTGCTCATCAGTCTCGCCGTCATAAGGATCCTTCTTCTTGTCAGTCTGCTGATCCTTGTTATCTTTATTGTCTTTATTGTCCTTGTTCTGATCGTCCTTGTTCTGATCCTGCTTATCGTCTTTATTCTTGTCGTCCTTGTTGTCTTTATTGTCTTTGTCGTCCTGATTGTCTTTGTTATCGGACTTTTCAGCCTGCTCTTGCTTCTGCTTCGCACGATCATGGGCCTTGTCAGCATCAGCTCCGCCACCCTGGCCCTGCTGATTTTGCTGATTCTGCGTCGAGGACGTCGACTGGCAGGGGGAAACGACCTCCCCCATCTCCTTATAGAGGGCTGCCGCCTGAGCACGGTCACTCGCCATCGCGGCGTCACCCTGTTTTTCCAATCCGAGCGCAAGGTTCATTCGCACGGTGCACTCGTAGGAATAGGTTTCAATGCGCCCATCCTCAACCTGTCGCGCCTTGGGAACACGGTCCCACGCGGTACGCAGTTGCTCCACACCCGAGTCAATGTGGTCAAGTCGAAGGTCTTCGGTACCCGCGTTATAGTGAGCAACCCAGCTCGCCGGACCCAGATCCCCCCAATAGATCTGGCGAGAATAGGAGGTCAGCGCGGCCTCGTGATTGCCCGCACGCGCGGTCCTACCCGTCGCCCAGGCCCACAAGGGAAGCGAAACCATATAGGTACCGACCGCGAGCGCAAGGACAACGACAGGCATTGACCACCACAGCGGGCGCAGGAGTTTTCCGTTGCGTGGACGACGCGCGTTGCGTTGAGCCCGGTCTGCCGAGGCTGGCCTTGCGCTTGGGATTCCATTCGCCGAGGCCTCGCTGTCGTTTTGCGCACCCGTGGGCGGCTGGTAGAAACCCTCGGGGCGTTCCTCTACGCGAGCTGTCGATCGATGCTTAAATCGCACGGGTCCTCCTCAGGGCGTGAACGCGGCCGGCAAAAATGGCGGCTTCCCATGCCATGAGCACGGTGAGAACCAGCGCCGAGGGCCAGAGAATATAGCGAGAGGTTTGAATCGTATCGCGCGCATCCGCAATATTACGGGCGTTCGAAACAGACGAATTTGCAGCATTTCGGATTGCTGAGTCATTGGGAGAACGCACCATATCGACACCGAGCTGGGATGCAATCTGGTTGAGCTTCGCAACGTCAATCTTTGAGATCGCGTCGGGCGTTCCAGCCTGGGTGTAGTCCTTGATGTACTCGGGAGTCTTCGAATTCTCTTGCCCCAAGGCAGAGACCTTCATGCGACCACCCTGCTCAGTCCCATAGCCGATGACGAGGCCGCCTGAAAGCTGGGGCTGGACCTTCTTCCAGTCGTCTGACTCACCCGCGCCCGCGCCGCGCCATGCATCACTGTTGGAGGTCTCCCCATCGGTAAAGAGGAAAAGGACGCGAGTATTCTCCGGGTGTTTCTTTGCGGCAGCTTGCATTTCCTCAGCAAGGTAGGCCGCCGGACGGTCCGGAGAAGAACCACGAGAGGTGGAACTCACTTCATGCGTCAACGTGCTCATGAAAGAGCGAACCGCACCAAGGTCAGTGGTCAATGGAAGTCCAGTATCGGCCTCGGAATCCCAGGTCACGATACGGTAGCGAGCACCCGGAGCGGCATTGAGAATGGTCTCAACATCGTGACGCACGCCGTCTAGACGAGGCTTTGAGCCATCCCAATCCTCGGCCGCCATTGAACCCGTGCGGTCAATCACGAGCCACACCTCAACGTTGGTTGTGACTTTTTGCGCTTCTCCAGGGATCGAAGGACCCACCAAAATCGACAAAAGAGCGAGGGAAATTCCACCTCGTCTGACCAGATCAGAAGTCCTGAAGGGTTGATGACGACGGGCGCTCCACCAGGAGAAAAATAGGCATGCCGCAGCTATCATAACGACGAGGTAAACCGGCATGAGCGGTCGAAAGGAGAGCGACAATATTCCTCCTGAGATCGGATCAAACACTGGCAAGTATAGTGGCGAACCCACATTCAGCAGATAGAACATCTATTTGACGACTGAAGAGATATATATGTAAATTTGAATCCGCAGCACAGTGTCCTAAATACACAATCACCAGGAAATTCGAGGCAAAATGAAAACGCTCTCAAAGATTGCAACTGGTTCACTTGGACTAACGCTCCTCTTCTCTTCCCTCACTGCCGTAGGCGCAAACGCCGTCGAGGCAGGCGCTGATGGACAAATCAACGGCGACCGTAGCTCCGGCTGTGTTGTCGACTGGACAGCACGCGCGATGCTCGATGAGAACATGAACAACATCCCCCGGGGACTGCGTGCCGGCCCCTACGCCACTTCGGGTTTCATGGAGAGCGTTCACCCTCGTCACGGCAGCCAGGCCATTCTTGAAAACCACCACTGGTTTAACGGAAACCTGAATCTTCAGTACTGGCGTATTCCAATCGGTGCCAACTACGAAATCCTCCCCGGCGCTGAGCTGACGGTTGATCTTCCCGATGACATGACGAACATTCAGTTCTTCGGAGAGCTGAGCTCGCAAGTTGTCGACGGCGATGTTGATCGCTTCATGCGTGGCCAAACTTTCGGCGCACTCACATCGAACCTGCACTGGGACGTCGTTCCGACCGCAACCCAGACGGACGCTGCACGCAACATCTGGACCCTCAAGTTCAACCAGGGCCTGCCCCTGGGACGCGCAGCTGTCATCGAATTTGTTGGTAGCGGTGACCACACCAAGCACTACGAGGCGACGTCTCACCTGAGCGGCCTGCGCGCCACCGACGAAAACGGCAACGCTTGCAGCCCCATCCCCGTCCCTTCGCTCACCGTGGGTCACTGCCAGGCGGGAGTTGTTGGCCGTACCGTCTTCTCCCCCTACTCGCAAGATATTGATCGCCGTGAGAAGTACGCCGATAGCTGGCAGGGCACCGGCCAGCTCTGGGGCGAGGCTGGAGCAGACGGCTGGGATCCCTCACGCCAATACTCCGACGCTGCTGGCGCAACGCGTCGCATGCGCTTCTACGCCGCAACCACGCGCGAACTGAACAACGCAACAATGACCGTGAGCGCGCCCCAAGGTGCAACCTTCGACGAGGCCTCGATCACCTCTGCGCTCACCCCTGGCGCTGGCCAGCTTGTTGCTAACGGCTTCTCACAGTCGGTGACGGGAATTTCCAACCCGACCGTAAGCGCCGACAAGAAGACGTTGACCTTCACTGTTGCACACATGCCAGAGAACTCCTCCTTCAGCGTTGAGGTGAACGCTGTGCTCACCGGCGAGAAGGCACACCAGACTCCGACCTCGAAGCCCATGGTCTTCTTCCACACCTTGGTTGGTTCCATCCCCGGATGCGAGGTCACGCCGACTCCGACCACCCCGGCAACCACGCCTTCCACTCCGGCTACTCAGCCCACCCCTGAGCAGCCTCAGAACCCCAAGAAGCCCGCTCCCCTGGCACACACCGGTGCCGCAGGATCATTGCTCCTGGGACTGGCAGGAATGAGCCTCTTTGCAGGCATGCTGGCACTCAAGCGTCGCCGCGCATGATCTAATTCGACAATAGGTGTTGGGGGCCGTAGCAATCGCTGCGGCCCCCACATTTTTGTATCTATACCCAGGCCGAGCATGCCCGCACCCACGCGAGCGTGCTCACATCGGAAGGCTACAGCCTCGTCACTCCCAAAAGCCCGAGGAAGGAAAGGATAGCGACGGCAAGCCAGCCCGCAGGAGTTCCCACGCGATCTGTGACCGTCACGCGAGCGTCACCTTCGATCTCGTTCACCTGCTTGGCCTCGATATCTTTAATAATCGAATCCACTGTGCCCGAACTCGTCATCTGGTAGAGGTTTCCCCCGGTCGATTCGACCTGGTTCTTCATATCCTCGCCATCCGTCCCCAGGTAATTACCGGGGAAGAGGCCAATGACCTCAACTTTTTGACGCTTTGCAAAGTCAATCGCCTCGCTCAGGGAATACAGTCCCTGGCCGACCACTTCATTGTCCGAGGCCAAAATGACAGTGCGCGAACGATCCTGATCCGTGTGGTCGAAGCCCAGGACGCACGAAGCCAAGCCGTCGCCAATCTGAGAAGCAACTTCCTCATCGGGATCGTCGGTCCCTTCTAGGTACTTCGCGAGCTCTCTGGAAATCCGGTAGCCGCTGGAGGTACGCGCCAGAATACCGTTCTTTAGGACCGAGCTGAGCTCATCCAAGTACTCAATCACCATCGGATAGTCATCGGTCAGAGGGAACTTGCGAACGGAACGACCACTCCACAGGTACAGGGAGACGCGCTCCCCATTAAAGTGCTCAACCAAAGTCTTGAAGGCTTCGCCGATTTCACTGTCGTAGTCCAGCATCGAACCGGACGCATCGAGGCAGAGGACAATATCGCGCGAGGCAAGGCGCCGGTCGTCGACCCGGCGATCAACTGGGTTCGCTGCGACGACAGCCAAGGATGCTGCACCGACACAGAAAACGGTCAAGAGAGCCGCGACGACCATCCGAGTTTTACGCATGAGCGCGCGGTAACGAGGAAGATTACGAACATAGCCCGTGTTGGCAACCCATCCTCGCCTCTCACTAGCGTGGAGCTTTAAGCCAACATGACGCCATCCGACGGCTGCGCCAAGAAGAATGACGACAAGGACAACAGCAATCAAGTATCCGTATCTCACGCCTTCACCACTTCCCTAGCCTTGCCGGCAATGGCACTCGCATCGAAATAGGTTTCGCTTCCGTCGGCCTCGGACTCAGCTTTGAAACCGTGCTCGCAGGCTTCAAGAGCGTTGGCGAGTTCGGGCCACGAGGGCACAATTCGACGAATTTCATCGACTGTTGCGGTTTCAAGATCACGCCCACTGCGTTCAGTACCCAGCGCCCTCAAAATACCGGCGATCGCCAGGTGAACTTCGCGTTCGTTGAGGTCTTTGGACTGCAGACGCCCCTCAACCTCGTCAATGAAGCCCAAATAGCGCTGACGACGCTTCTCATCCAGAGGGATCAGGGTGACCTGGTCTTCCTCAACCCCGCGACTCGAGCGAAGCCAGCGGATCACCCACACTCCGATCCACACTAGGGTCACAGACAGGAGTAAGATGCCGACAATCCACATCCAGTGCGGGTAATTGACGACTTCGCGCAGTTCACCGGACACGATTTTCCCTTTCCAGTGCGGACAAAAGGGTTCGCACCACTTCAGCGCTCGAGGACACGCTCACCCGCGTAATTCCGGGGATATCGAGGAACTGACGCACAACCTGGCGACTCTGTTCGGCGCGCGCAGCGGCCTCGGAAGCAATCTGCGAATCTTCCAAAAGGAATCCGGGCAAGGGACCGGCATCAACGTCGACGATACGCGTCCCCTTGGGAAGCTTCGTGGGATCGGCGTCGGCAACCTGCATGACGATCATGCGATGGTGGACGCTCAATCGCTTGAGCAATTCCAGCGCACGAGGCGTGGGCTGGGGATGCGTTTCATCCGTGACCAAGACGATGAGGGAGCGCCGATGCGTTGCCGCTTGTACGCGAGCAAGCAAAGTCTCCAAATCCGAAGAGGGCGAGCGTAAGTCGATATCCTCTTCCAGGCGCCGCAAAATCAGCTCAATATGAGCGTTACCCGAGCGTGCGGGCATATGACGCATCCGCCCCTGACACCCGGAAACCAGACCAACTTGATCACCGCGGCTCGACGCAAGCCACGCGATTGCCTGACAGATCGTCAGAGCAATAGCTTCCTTACTCTCCCCGGAAGGAGCAAGCGCGCTCATGGAACGACCGGTGTCAACAACTAGGACAACCTGCACATTCGCACTGGCCTCGTATCGTTTGACGATCGGAGTCCCGGTTCGAGCGGTCGCCGCCCAGTCGATGTCTTTAACGTCATCGCCGGGCTTGTATTCAGCCATATCCATGAATTCCCAGCCCTGTCCCGCGCGCGCAGAATAGTGCTGGCCCTCCATGAGAGACAGAAGTTTGCGCAAGACAGGCAATTGGGTTCGACCAGCCAGAGCACGCAGCTGAGAACTATTCGTCCGCGCCTTCTGGTGCTGGTCGACATTGCCTAGGGTCTGCGAGCCTTCCTCGACGACCCCCCTCTTAATGATTGGACTCACGGCACAGCTACCGCAGAGAAGACAGCATCAATAAGGCCGTCGACGGAAATATCATCCGCCATCGCGTCAAAAGTACGAATGATGCGGTGACGCAAAATCGGGTGGCGAAGTTTCTTAATATCCTCAGGCATAACGTAGTTACGCCCCTGCATGAGGGCAACTGCCTGACTGACACGCATGAGGGCGATGCCACCACGAGGCGAAGCACCCACGCGCACGTGCTGAGAGAAACCGGGAAGCGGGTTCGGCCCCATACCGCGAGTGGTGTTAATCAGATCGACGATGTAGGCCTTCAAGGTGTCGTGCAGGAAGATGCGACGAGTCATCTGTTGAAGGAAGGTCAATTCTTCCAAGGTAATGGGTTCAGCATCGATGGGCTTATCCATACTCCCCGAGTCGATCCTGTTGAGGACTTCGAGCTCTTCGAGAGGCTGGGGATAGGTGATGATTTCCTTCATCAAGAAGCGGTCCATCTGTGCTTCGGGAAGCACGTAGGTGCCTTCTTCTTCGATGGGGTTCTGGGTTGCCATGACCATGAAGGGTTTGGGCAGCGGGTAGACGGTTCCACCGATGGTGGTCTGGCCTTCCTGCATGGCTTCAAGCATCGCGGACTGGGTCTTTGCCGAGGAACGGTTAATTTCGTCCAGGAGCACGATATTGGCGTGGACCGGTCCCAACTCGGTCGTCATTTCGTTTTGCGCCTGGTTCCAAATGCGCGTACCGACGATGTCGTTTGGCATGAGGTCTGGCGTGCACTGGATGCGATGGAAGCTTCCTGAGATTGCCATTGCGATGGTCTGAGCCGCGGTGGTCTTTGCAAGACCGGGCACCGATTCCATGAGGATGTGGCCCTGTGCAAGGAGGCCGACGATCAGGGTTTCCCTGAGCTGTTCTTGGCCAACCACGCGCTGCGCGAAGATCTTCTGGATGCGGTCCAGGAGCTCTTTGCTGCGTTTGAGCTCATCATCGGTGAGGTATGTAGACATTCAGGAAACTCCCGGGTGATTGAATAATTACCAATATCTTACTGGTTTTCAGCAGCTCGTTCCGACTCGCGACATCACTGCCCCGTCTGAGTGGGCGTTGGAAGCGTGAACGGCGAAATTGAGAAGGTTGGAACCGTCACCGAGATCGTTGGAAACGGCGTGACATGTGGGATATTCGTTTGTTTCGGGCTCGAATGGGTATAAGAGCGCCAAATCCCAAAGATCAGCGCAATGATGAGCCAGACAACCCACCTCTTGCTTTTGTTATTCCGCACAGTGGAACCGTGGGGCGAGAGATCCACATCATTGTTCGTCAGGCGCATGCGTCGTCGCCGCTTCCATCGCGCACGCCTATTCCCTGCCGAGGCCGATCCCGCTTGGGCAGGCCTCGGCGGGCGAGTTCCCGCGCGGCCTCGTTGACGGGGTTTCTCGGGCACAGCGGTGGGCGCAGGGAGGTCGAGATGAGAAAGATAGTCGGGAAGAGGCTGAATTGTTCCCTCTTGAAGGGCGCGGGGGCCCTCGCGAGTGAAGCGATCGACCAGAGCGATTTCCTCATCAAAGAGCGCCTCGATCGTGACGACGGGGACCCTGGACGACAGGTCTCGAATGAGAGACTCCAAGAGCACCACGGATTCGGGGGAAATGTACGCCTCGGGATAGATCGGGAGGAAGCTTCCATCACTATCGATGAGGACAGTAGCCTTTCCTGAACGAAGCAAACACCTAACGTCTGAAACCCTGATTTCAATGCGTCGCACGACCTGGGCGGTGTTGCGTTCCTTTGAGGCGTCATACCACTGGGCAACCACACGCTCAGGAGAGACCATCAAGTGATGCGGAAGGGCAAGAGCATAGCCACTGAGGCTCTCGGGGACGCTTGAGAGGAGATCTGTGCCCTCGGTGGAGGGGAAGGGAAGCGCTTCCACCGCTTCGGGCACACAATTGGTGGTTGCGAAACGATCGTAGGTACTCTTCGGCGCGGTCAACAGCGGGAAGCGCTCAAGCAGCTCGGGCGAGGCGACATCTGCGGCGATGTGGGCGCGCGCCGCTACTTTGTTAATAAGCGCCAGGACCTCGTCACGCGTTGGAATACTATCGTCGTTAATGCGGTGGAGGTGTTGGGAAACCTCCAGGTTTTCATCGTCTTTATGACGATTAATGACCTGTTGAAGGTTGACGGTGAAGTCACGATCCGGGTCGAAATAGGCATCAAGGAAACGGCGCGCGTCCTCGAAAGAATCCAAGCCGTCGAAACGGATCATTGCAATGAGATCAGGGGCGATCGAGTAAGCCTCTGTCGTCACCTTGAATTCCGAGTATTTGGGATCCAGTGAGCGCAAGATATTCGTTGCATCCATTGCGATTGCCCAGCGGGCGACAAGACCCGCGCGCGTGAGGGGAACCGCAAAGGAAAAGAGATAATTCAACCCACATTGCCACTGACTGCCGCGAATGTATTGGTCTCGTGGAGCGCCTTCGTCCACGGCGAGCAAGTCGTCAAGGTCTAAGGAATCGGGTTCACGGTCAAAGCCTAAACCAAGGAAATCGGGTTCTGTCGTGACAAGAACACAGGGATAACGCCCCTCGAAGGGCGAGATTTTCCGCGCGAGATCGCATGCCGATGCAAAGTAACGATCGGCCTCGAAAGTGGCGGTATCGCTGCGGAAAACCGAGAGCAAGGCTTCATTAATCCCCGCCCGGTTGCCAACGTCGGCGGTCCACATCGACGTTGCGGATGCGCGTCCTGAAACGGGGAGTAAAAGCTCTGGATGGTCAAAGCACGCGGGAAGACGCAGCCATGCCTGACGGACGATCTCGCGCGGCCCGTGGACTCGGATATCGATCTCTGAAAAGTAGGTCAGGCACTCAACTTGAGCGACGTCGAATTTTCCGGGTGCGTATTCGACGGGACGTTGAAGTTCGGTTCGTATGGACTCCATGAGGACGTGAAGGGCACCCATTTCCTCAGGCTTCACGTCAAGAGTCCCATAGGCAAGGGTCAGGCACATCCACAGTTCTCCCGGCTTTTCAACAACCGGATCCATTACGGCCCATTCAAAGCCGTTAATGAACTTCCACTGTTTGGCGACCACACCCCATCCTTTCCTACAAAAAGCCTTTTCTACTCTAAAACATAGAGGCAAATAAAACACAGGCGGGTGGCTCCCCTCTCGGGGAACCACCCGCCTTGATGCTAGCTAGACGCTATCAGGCCTGCTTTGCAGCAGCGATACGAGCGCGGAACTTCGCGAGCTGCTCGGTGATAGCTGCGGGGAGCTTGTCACCGAACTGCGAGAAGTATTCCTCGGTGTCGTCCATTTCGGCTGCCCATGCGTCGGGGTCGATCGCGAAGAGCTTGTCCCACTTGGCCTGGTCGATGTCCAGTCCCTCGAGGTTGAAGTCCTCGAAGTGGGGGTAGCGACCGGTGACGCCGTCGATTGCCTCGACCTCGCCAGCGGCACGGCGAACGATCCAGTCCAGAACACGAGCGTTGTCGCCGTATCCGGGCCACATGAAGTTGCCGTCTTCGTCCTTACGGAACCAGTTGACCTGGTAGA
>ERZ772910.1428-NODE-1428-length-12137-cov-4.902086_pt1 | contig 12137 bp, 10 predicted proteins | sample MGYA00511357_ERZ772910 | MGnify/ENA primary metagenome ERZ772910 (study PRJEB29015, sample SAMEA2738096) | human oral metagenome | biome: human oral; feature: human-associated habitat; material: saliva | place: China | collected 2193 ...
AAATTAACATTATTAGAAGAAAAGTAGGAGAGTTAAACAATGGAATATGGTTTAAATGATATTGTTGAAATGAAAAAACAACATCCATGTGGCACTAATAGATGGCAAATTACTCGTATGGGTGCTGATATAAAAATAAAATGTTTAAAATGTGACAATAACATTATGATGCCACGACGAGAGTTTAATAAAAAAATAAAAAAAATATTAGAAAAACATTCTTAATATCAATGAAAGACAACAAACACATGTTTTGTTGTCTTTTTTGTTATATCATTTTGTCCTTTACAAAATTAACTACTCCGTTAGATATTAAAGAACTATAAAATAGAAAAAGTTCAGTAGGTGTTAATTCCTGATTATCTGTCCAATAATCTAATATAGATACAAAACTTCCAACTAAAAATTGAAATAACAATTCTATTTCTTGATTGCTAGCATTAAAACTTGCAAGATTAAATGTTCGTTTAAAAATATCAATCATAGTAAGACGAATTTTTTTTCTAAAGCTGTTACTTCCGTTGTAACCCAGCAATATTTTAATTTCATTTAAATGCTCTTTGTATATTAAAAAAGTTTTTATCAGTACTAACATAGTCTGTCAGTTTAAAATCTTTAGTAATCTCATTTTTATTGATACTATTTATGATATTAGATTGATAAGTAAGAACATCATTTAAAATATTATCTTCAACTTTTTCTAACAATTCATATTTGTCAAAATAGTGCCTATAAAATGTTGAACGATTAACATCTGCAAGTTCTGTAATATCATTAACAGTAATCGCTTCGAATTTTTTGGTTTCCATTAATTTAAGTAATGATTCTTCAAATTTTTTTTGAGTTTTTGTTATTTTTTTTATATATACCATAGAAATATCCTCTTTTTATATTAAATAAGAAACAATTTTTAATGATTTGTCTAAAATGCAACAAATTGTAGTAATTTGATTCTCGTTTTTTATTTATAAAGATTATATAATAAAAACATCCAAAAAGCAACAAGGTGTTGCAAAAAAATATAAAGAAAGAATTTCGAATAGAAGGATAAAAACATCTATAATCGAAACAGAGGAAAAGAAAATGAAAAAATATGGAAAAATAACAGGAATACTTCTTTCTGTTGTAGCAGTAATATTGAGTATATTTATGAGTACTCAAATACCAACAGTAAATCCAAAAATTACAGACTTACCTCTCGCAATAGTAAATCAAGATAAAAATGAAACAACTACTGCGATGATAGAAAAGCTTAAAGAAAACTCAACTTTAAATGATAATGTTAGTGTGAAATGGGTAGAGGTAGATAGTAAAGATAAAGCTATAGAAAAAATGAATAATAAAGAATACTATGGTGCGATTGTTATACCAGAAAATTATACAAAATCTTTGGCAACTTTAGTGTCTTCGAATCCACAAACTCCTGAATTCACAGTACTTGTTAACCAGGGTATGAATAGCCAACTTTCAACTCAAGTGTCACAAATTCTTACACAGGTTGTAAATAAAAGTGGGGAAATGGCTAGTACACAAATAATCAAACAAGCTGAAGCAGCAAATAAGCCTTTACCAGCAAAAGTAGCTGGAAACTTAATGAATCCAGTTAAAGTTAATGTAGAGAATATTAATAGTACTGGTGATTTCTCGACTGCACCATCAGCATATTTTTCACCAATTTGGATGTCTTCTTTAGTGGGAAGTATTATATTATTTATGTATAGCCGTAAAGAAGCGAACTCAATTAAAGATAAAGCAGTACAAAAAACAGTTCAACTATGTATATTAGGTTTAGTTTCTATAACAATAGGGTTACTGGCTCCGTATTTTTCAGAAGGGATTTTAGGGGTGACAGTAGATAATTATTCAGGTATTGCAACATTTTTAAGTATTGCAACATTCGCATTTATGACGATAATCTTCGGTACAATTAGCTTAATAGGACTTGCAGGAGTTCCGCTGGCTGTTTTACTATTATTCTTTGCACTACCACTGTTATCATTAGCGCCTGAAATGTTAAGTAGCTTCTATACAGATTGGGTGTTACCATGGTTACCAATGCGTATGTTATTTGATGGAGTAAAAAATATTTTATACTTTGGTCAAGGTGCATGGAATTTAGCTACTAAAGAATTGATTTATGTAGTAATAGTTGGTGTAACTTTAACATTAACAAGTATAATTAAAAAAGAAAAAGTTAAAAATTAATAAATAAAACCTAGTAAAATTTTTTACTAGGTTTTTTATTTAAGTGCTATTTATAAATTTTTCTGAAACTCCAATTATTAATTTTTTTATCACGGAAATTTAATATTATATAATTAACATTTTCATACTTATTTTTTGAATAAAAGTGCTTGTTTTTTTCAATATTTGTAACAAATGATAATGATTTACCATTATTATCTATAACAAATGAATCAAGATAGTTTAAAAATTCACTTCCTATATTTTGACCTTGATGATTTGGCGAAATTGCTAGAAGCATTAAATACCAGTCTAAATTTGTTTCTTTTCTTAGATACTCAGTAGTTTTATCGTTAAACACGAAAAATGATAAAATATTGTATATTGATACATATTTTAATAAAGATATTCCACCGTGGATAATATACTTAAAGAGAGATATATCTTTTGTATGAAGTAGTGCTACTCCTACAGGAATATTATCTTTTTCTACAACTATACAAATTCCAAATTTTATATAAAGCTTAATAAGAAGTTTGTATAAAGCTAATAGATAATCTGCATAGTTTTTATTTTTGTAAATATTTGATTTTAGCAGTGCGAATAATGGATAATCTATAAAAGCTTCTTTACATATATTAGCCAATGTGTCGATTTCGTTTATATTTGCTTTACGATATTTAATGATAGTTACCTCCTAGTAAAATTATAATATTATATATTGACATCCTTTTATATTTACTATTATAACATACTTAAATGTATTTTATCATTAATTTGACTATACCAGTAATAGAATTATTGATTTATTAGATGAATTTCTATTCCATTTGGATCAGTAATAATAGTTTTATTAGCTAATTTTTGAACAATATTAATATTGTTTTCTTTTATATTGTTAATAACATTAGTATAGGTAGCATTATTGACAAATATTATCTCAAAATAAGCTAGTCCTGGAGTGCCTTTTTGACGTAGATTTAGATTAGGACCAGCCCACTGGTTAACAGCTAAGTGATGATGATAATCTCCATAAGCAATCCAACTTGCACTAGGGACAGTGAATTTATCTTTGAATCCAAGTACTTTTTGATAAAAGCTTGTTGATTCTGAAGAGTTTTTAACACTAAGGTGTATATGACCAATAGTGGTACCAACAGGAAGAGTATAAGGAATTACTTTTTCTGATATACTTAATAAATGATCTGCGTCAAGTTGTTCTGTAATTCCTACTATTTTACCATCCTCACGTTTATCCCAAATACTTTCATCTTTATCGTAATAAACTTCAATACCGTTACCTTCTATATCGGTTAGATAAAGTGCATTACTATATCCGTGGTCAGCTCCACCTTCAAGAGGAGTATGAGTATCAATGAAATGACGTAATATATTTGCTAAGTCTTGTTTACTTGGAACTAAATAGGCTATATGATATAAACCATATGAGTGAACTAGAGTACCTTCAACTTTATTTAAGAAAAGTAGAGGAGTTTTGTCTTTAGTACCGAGAGTAGCTCCTTGGGCATTGTTTGATATTAATTCCATTCCCATTAATTCTGTATAAAATTTAATTTGCTTTTCTAGATTTACTACATTTAATGTAACAGTACCTAGTTTGATATTTGAATTGTATTTTTCCATAAGTATTACCTTCTTTTTAATTATTAGGTAATTTATTACCTTGTTATATAGTTTACATCTAGCAATATAATTTGTAAAGTACGTGTTTTTATAATAGTTAGTATCTTTTTAGATACTAATTAATAATATTAGGGTGATTTATTAGAAAAATAATGTAAATATAGTAATATTAAATGATAAGATAGAGTTTTTATGTTATAATAGTGTAGTTGAATAGGATAAACCTAAGAAAAAACGAAATATTATAACGAAAAGGAGTGATTAATACTATGGCACTAACAGCCGGAATAGTAGGATTACCAAACGTAGGAAAAAGTACTCTTTTTAATGCGATAACAAAAGCAGGAGCATTAGCGGCGAACTATCCATTCGCAACTATCGATCCAAACGTAGGAATAGTAGAAGTTCCAGACCATAGATTAAATAAATTAACTGAACTTGTTGAACCTAAAAAAACTGTACCAACATCATTTGAATTTACAGACATTGCAGGCATTGTTAAAGGAGCATCAAAAGGTGAAGGGCTTGGGAATAAATTTTTAAGTCATATTCGTGAAGTAGATGCAATTTGCCAAGTTGTTAGATGTTTTGAAGATGAAAATATTACACACGTTGCAGGTGGAGTAGATCCATTGTATGATATAGAGGTTATTAACTTAGAGTTAATTCTTGCCGACCTTGAAAGTGTAGAAAAACGTATAGGACGTGTAGAAAAACAAGCTAAACAAAAAGATAAAGATGCAGTAGCAGAATTTGGAGTATTATCTAAAGTACGTGATATTCTTAAAGAAGAAAAACCAGCTCGTCTTTTAGAACTAGACAAAGAAGAACAAAAAATTGCTAAAGGATTACACTTACTAACAATGAAACCGATGCTTTATGTAGCAAACGTTAGTGAAGATGATTTATTAGATGTAGATGCTAATAAGCATGTTGCAAGTGTCCGTGAATTCGCTGCAAGCGAAGGAAGTAAAGTTATCGTTGTTTGTGCAAAAATTGAAGAAGAAATGGCTGCACTTGAAGATGAAGAAAAAGCTATGTTCCTAGAAGAATTAGGAATAGATGAAAGTGGTCTAGATAAACTAATTAAAGCAAGTTATAATCTATTAGGATTAGCAACATACTTTACAGCAGGTGTGCAAGAAGTTCGTGCATGGACATTCAAAAAAGGAATGCTAGCTCCTGAATGTGCAGGGATTATTCATTCAGATTTCGAACGTGGATTTATTCGTGCAGAAACTGTAAGTTATGATGACCTAGTGGAATATGGTAGCATGGCAAAAGCAAAAGAAGCTGGCCGTGTTCGTCTAGAAGGTAAAGAATACGAAGTAAAAGATGGCGATATAATGCTATTTAGATTTAACGTATAGTAATAAATAAAATTATAATATTATGAACCTATGGTATATTTTGTACTCATAGGTTTTTTCTTTCTCTGTGAATACTGAAATGTGGTATAATATAATTTATTACAAAAATTTTCAAGGGGGAATTACTATGTTTTTACGCTTTTTTCATAACCCATTGTTATTAGCAAAATTAACTTGGTATGAATACTATATTAAAGGAAGCAAAAAACAAAGTACCGCAGAGTATAAAATAAAAAGAATAATTAAAGATGTTACAGGTGAAAAGCTTACCGAATTTTATGTATACAATAGTGGTTTGTCTACACCTAAGTTATCAAAAAATGGATTCCAAGCAACAGCTATTTATATTCCAAAATATAAAGAAATACTAGTTATTTTTAGAGGTAGTGAAAAAGAGGATATAAGTGACTGGTTTTATAATTATACAGGTATAGTATCAGGAGAAAATACTAGCCAAATAGATTCAGCATTGGCCTTTGTTAGATATTTAAAAAGAAAGATAACTGATTTTGATGAGTGCTATAAAGTAGCTGCCGGTCATTCATTAGGAGGACATCTAGCAACAACTGTACAACTGTTAAAAGCACCATTCCAACGAGTATATACGTATAATACAGCCTTACCACAGCTAAATCAATTAAGAAAATATGATAAAAAATTTAACAAAAAGCTAGAGGAATATTTCTTAGAAAAAGATTTAGAGATGACAAATAAACTTCAGAATTTTACAGAGAACTATTATATTAAACATAGTCATCATATTTATAACTATGTTAGAAAAAATGATTTTGTTCAATCTATGAATATGACTGTTGGAACATTTTCCGTAGGTAAAACTATAGAATTTCCACCAATATTAAAAAACTTTGTTTCACCAGATGAGTTTTTATCGGAAGAAGATTCTTATGAGCTGGATAGATTATTTGGTGATTTTTATAAACATTTATTATCTATCGGTATTTTACCTGATATGGTAAAAGATAAGCAAAAAGAAATTGCGGATGAGTTTGTAAATTTTTTAATCTCAGAAATAAAAGATCCTATTCACAACCAAATAGTAAGTATAGGAAGCTGGGGTAAAAAAAGTGATGGTTCAGATATAAAAAAATCGTATAGAGTATTTAAAGCACTATATAATTATATGCTTTATCTTGCTCACTCTGGAATAATTCCGGAGGATGTAATTAATAGTGAAGAGAGTAAACAGGCGAGTACTTTATACCAAGAGGTATTAGGTAATGCAACAGCAATAGACTTAAAGAGTCTTTTAAAACCGCTACAAGAGTTTTATACATTAATAAAAGCAATTTATACTTTAGTTAATGCTAAAGAGTTTGATGATGTAGAAGGTTGGGTTGAACTAGCTCAAGCTCACGACTTACCAATGTTTTACGATGTTTTAGAATAATAAAAAAGTGTCTACATTTATTGTAGACACTTTTTTGTTGACTTACTAATTAGAATTTCTAATTCCGTTTATTGGAATTGGCATTTTGCTTACGTTGTCTTTCTAACTCTTTCTGTCTTTCTATTTCCTTCTGTCTTTCTTTTTCTAAACGCTCTTTTTCTTTTTTCTGCCTATCTAACTCTTGTTGTTTTGCGGCTTCTTGTTTAGCGGCTTCTTGTTTTTCTTTCTCTTGTCTCTCTTTTTCTTGCTTTTCTTTTTCCTGTTTTTCTTTATCAGTAGTAGTTGTTGAAGTTGTTGGTTTTTTAACTACTGCTTTTGTAACTTCACCATAGATAACAGTTTTATCGATATTAGATCCGAATTTAAGATTAACTTTATCTTTTGATAATTCTTGGAAATCGCTTGGTACTATATCAGGTGTACCACCTTTACCGTTATTTTGTGGGTTTATATATGCATCTACTACCGAACTTGGTCTTTCAAAGGCAGTATCAGGAGAGATTAAACTATGGTCATAGGCATAAATTGCATTCATTAAATGTGACCACATCTTATGTCCGTAAGAATAGTCCGGAACTGTAGCAGGTTTGTCATAACCTGTCCAAGTACCAAGTGTAATCTTCGTAGAACCACCTACAACCCATAAGTCTTTATAGTACTCAGAAGTACCAGTTTTTACAAATAGGTTCTTAGTGTTGAAACTTAGGGCAGCAGCGATATCTGGAGCTGTACCGTAACCTGTGTTAATAACATCATTAAGCATATCTAACATTAAATAACTAGTTGAGTCTTTGTACACTTGTGTAGGTTTTACTTCAGCACTATAAACAACTTTATCGTTGTGATCACGAATTTCTTGGATTATGTATGCTTTATTATATTTACCGTTATTAGCAAAAGTAGAAAACGCAGCTGTGTTTTCCGCTACAGACACCCCATAGTTCATACCACCAAGAGCAGTAGCTAGGTTTTTCTGGTCAGCTTCAGTAAGACGTTTGAAGTCCATTTTTTCTAAATATTCTTTTGCAGGATTCTCGTTTATAAATGCAGAATATAGACGTACTGTTGCAAGGTTAAGAGATCTTGCTAATGCCTGTCTAGCAGGTAAGTATTTATATTCTGTTTGTGAGAAGTTTTCAGGTTTCCAACCTTCAAAGTTAAATCTCTTATCTAGTAATGTTGAGTTAGGAGTAATATATCCTTTATCCATTGCTGGTCCATATACTAGAAGAGGTTTAATAGTAGAACCTGGAGAACGGTGAGTTCTTGTAGCGTGGTTAAGTTGTTGTTTATTATAATCCATACCACCTACAAATGCTAAAATCTTACCTGTTCCATTTTCTATAACAGTTGCCCCGATATCAAGAGGATAAGTAACTCCATCTTGAGTTGAAGTAGGGTAAGAAGCGAATTGTTTTTTAGCTTCTTGAAGTTTATCATATAAGTTTTTAATTAATGTTGTTTTAACTGTATAACCACCAGTTACAAATTTAGTTTTATGTTTTTCAATAAGGTCATCTCTATATGAGCTATCTTCTTTAAATTGTTGTTCTTTGTTATTCTTTTTAGCAGTTTGTTCAGCTAAAATTTCTGCAGCAGCAGTTACAACTTCATCACGAATATAAGGATAATCAGTATATTCAGTAGATTTTTCTTTTATAAAAGCACCTTTAATATTAAATTGTAGAGCTTCATTATATTGATCTCTTGTGATAAATCCATTATCTTTCATTTGCTCTAGTACGTATTTTTGACGATCAAAACCAACTTGTAGTTCTTCATCACTTTTCACGTTACCTGAACCATCGAAAGGTGTATATTTATATGGTGATTGAACAAATCCAGCTAAGTAAGCAGCTTGTGCAATATTTAAATCTTTTGAGTGAACTCCAAAGATACTTTGTGCAGCTGTTTCAATACCACTAATATTTTGACCTAAACTATTTTTCCCGAAAGGAGCAACGTTTAAGTATGTTTCCAGAATTTCTTCTTTAGAAAAGTTATTATCAACTCTTAGTGCTAATAAAATTTCTTTTGCTTTTCTTTCATAAGATCTAGAGTTATCTAATAATTGGTTTTTTACTAATTGCTGAGTTATTGTACTACCCCCAGTGTTACCAGATTTAGTTACTTCACTAAAACTAGCACGAACGATAGCTAATGGCTCAACTCCACTGTTAGAATAGAAGTTAGAGTCCTCACTCGCAATTATTGCATTTTTTGCATTTTCACCAATGTCGTTATAACTTACTACTTTTCTAATTAACTCTGAGTTAATAGTTCCTAATTTTTCTCCACTTCCAAAGTAAACATCACTACTTTTTGAAATGTTATTAACTTGTTCTAGCATTTCTTCATGATTCATAAGTGGCTGATCTTTAACAAGTCCACCTACAAAACCTAAAGCTACTCCTGAACCAAGACTTAAGCATACGGCCGTAGGAAGTAGTAATTTCTTTAGAATAGAAGAACGATTCTTTTTCTTTTCCATTAAAATCTCCTTGTTTTAACTTCTGTTTATTACTTCATTAAATTTTAATAATTATATTATAACATAAAACTTTAAAAAATTATAAAATAAAGTGAGAAAAAAGAGAACTTTTGTAATTAAAATAATGAAAAAGATGAAAGTTATATAAAAAATGTGATATAATTGTGTTAAATGTATGAAAATTTGACTACGGAGGAGTATTGATGAGTAAATTATTAGACGATTTAAAATTTAGAGACTTAGTTTACCAACAAACAGATGAAGAAGGAATAGCAAAATTATTAGAAAATGAAAGTGTATCTATTTACTGTGGAACAGACCCTACAGGGGACTCTCTACATGTAGGTCATTTACTACCATTTTTAACATTACGCAGATTTGCTCAGCATGGACACAAACCAGTTGTCTTAGTAGGTGGTGGAACAGGAATAATAGGTGACCCATCAGGAAGAAGTGAAGAAAGACAACTTCAAAGTTTAGAGACAGTTGCAGAAAATGCTAAAAAATTAGAAAATCAACTTAGAAATATTTTCCGTGGGCATGATAATATTGAATTTGTTAACAATGGAGATTGGTTAGGAAAACTTTCTATGATTGAGTTTTTACGTGATTATGGAAAACTAATCAATGTCAATTACTTATTAGCAAAAGATTCAGTATCAAGCCGTTTAGAAAATGGATTATCATTTACTGAGTTTAGTTATGCTTTACTACAAGGAATCGACTATGCTCATTTAAATGAACACCATAATGTTAAGATACAATTAGGTGGTTCTGACCAATGGGGTAATATAACTACTGGATTAGAAATCATGAGAAAACTTCGTGGAGATGTCGAAGCATATGGATTTACTATTCCATTAATGTTAAAATCTGATGGAACTAAATTTGGAAAATCTACAGGAGGAGCTGTTTGGCTAGATCCAGAAAAAACAACTCCATATGAATTTTACCAATTCTGGTTCAATACAGCAGATAGCGATGTAATCTCTGCAATTAAGAAATTTACATTCTTAGAAAGAGAAGAAATCGAAAAACTAGAAGAAAGTGTAGAAAAAGAACCACATTTACGACTAGCACAAAAAGCATTAGCTGAAGAATTAGTTAAAATTGTTCATGGTGAAAAAGCATTAGAGAGTGCACTAAACATTACAAAAGCATTATTCTCAGGAAACGTTAAAGAATTAACTCATGATGAACTTCAAGAGGCAGTTAAGGGAATGCCAAAATCAGAAGCTGAGAAAAAAGAATACAATATTGTTGATTTCTTAGTGGAAACTAAACTAGTACAATCTAAACGTCAAGCTAGAGAAGATGTTAATAATGGAGCTATTTATGTAAATGGTGATAGAATTACAGATTTAGATTATGTAGTTGGAGCTGAATCACGTTTAGAAGACGCATTTACAGTACTAAGACGTGGTAAGAAAAAATATCAATTAGTAGAGTACAAATAATAAATAGTAAAGGAGCAATTTGCTCCTTTATTAAAATAGAAATATCTATATAAACAAAAGAGGAGAAAAAAATGAATCTAAAAGAAGTTGTTGGGAAAGAAGCTGTAAAATATGTAGAGGATGGAATGATTGTTGGTCTTGGAACTGGTTCAACTGTATTTTATTTTGTTCATGCTTTAGCGGATAGAGTAAAAGAAGGCTTGAATATCCAAATGGTATCTACATCAATTCAAACTGTAGAACTAGCAAAAAGTCTAGGTCTTAACATAAAAGAATTAGAAGAAATTGATCATATTGATTTAGCGGTTGATGGTGTAGATGAAATCGATAAAAACTTTAACGCTATAAAAGGAGGGGGAGCAGCGCTATTTAGAGAAAAAATAGTTGCAGATATAGCAAAAGAAGTTATTTGGATTTATGACGAAAGTAAGGATGTTGAAAAACTTGGTAAGTTTAATTTACCAGTTGAAATACTTCCTTTCGGATACAGTCATACTGTTAGAAAATTGACAGAAGCGGGATTAAATCCTGTAATAAGAAAAAAAGATGGAGAAATTTTAATTACAGATAACCACAATTATATTGCAGATTTACACCTTGGGTATGGATTTGACATAGAAGAGGTAAAAGAAAAATTAGCTAATATAGTAGGTGTAGTTGAACATGGATTATTCTTAAATATGTGTAAGCTATGCATTAAAGGAACATCAGAAGGAGCTGTAATTATAAATAATCCTAATAAATAAAAGGATATTGTATGAGAAAAAGTTATTTAAAAGGAACACGTATATTACTCTTATTTACAATAGTTGCATGGTTTTTTACAATTTCAGTGACAGCAATCACAATTAAACCATTTTTCGGAAATTTTGGAGACAAGACTCAAAATACTGAAAAGTATACTACAGGTCTTGATGGTAATTCATATATAAAATTATTAGCCATAGAAGAAACTAATATTACTGATGATAAAGTATTATCTGAAGGGGAAAAATTTTACCTTGTTCAATATGAAGATGGTTATATAATGATGAAATCAACCCCAGAGAAAATTCGGGAGATATTAGAAAAGTATGGCTTAGATGACTTGACAGATGGAAAGCTAGTTTTTGCTGATTCTTATAATATATATGTAGATATTGACGGAGTTAGAGAAATGAGTAGCGGAGGAAAACGTAGAACTTCGAAACCGAATGTCCCAGATGAATTACGAGAGAAATTCAAAAAGGCCTATAAAGAAAGTGATTTACCAATAGTGAAATCTCCACTTAATAATAGTGCTTGGAAAAATGAATTTAATGAAAAGATATATATTCGAACACTGACTACAGCAGACACAGTTTATTCATTTATTGGATTAGGTTTCTTTATAATGATAACGCTGATTATGACGACTAACGTTATTAAAAGAATTAGAATTAATATTAGCAGCTATAATACCCTATTTTATAAATATCCAGAAACAAGATATGATATAGATTTAATAGTTAGAGATGCAAATTTTATAAATAAAGAGTTAAAGATAATAGTTTATAAAGATTTGTTAATTATCTATAAAACTACATTTATTGTGGAAGAAATCA
>ERZ772910.1429-NODE-1429-length-12124-cov-6.246748_pt1 | contig 12124 bp, 6 predicted proteins | sample MGYA00511357_ERZ772910 | MGnify/ENA primary metagenome ERZ772910 (study PRJEB29015, sample SAMEA2738096) | human oral metagenome | biome: human oral; feature: human-associated habitat; material: saliva | place: China | collected 2193 ...
ACTGGAGTCCTACTTTCGACTTCCGTTATAAGTTCAGTGAGCAGAGCAACCTACGTATCAACTATAGGGGTACGATTGCTCAACCGACAATGAGTCAGCTGCTTAGCATCGTCGACAACACCGACCCACAGAACATCTCAATTGGTAACCCTGGTCTGAAACCAGCCTTCACCAATAACTTCCGCTTGTTCTATAACACCTATAAGCAGAGTCATGCGCAGGCGTTGATGACCTTTGCAAACTTCTCAACAACCCGAAACGCCATAGGAAACAGTGTCACCTACGATGCTGTCACAGGTGCTCGTACGATACAGCCTGTCAATGTGAATGGCAACTGGGGAGCGGATGCAGGACTGATGTATAACATGAGTATCGACTCAGCTGGCGTATGGAATATCCATAGCTTCAGCCGTGCTAACTTCAACCGATACGTCAGCTATCTACAGCTGAACCGCACGAGTAGCTTAGACAAGAACATCACGAAGTCGCTTAGCTTAGGTGAACGACTTGCTGCAAGTTATCGTACATCGTGGTTGGAGTTAGAGTTAGACGGGTCAGTAGACTATACTAACACGAAGAACAACCTACAGAGTATGAGCAACCTACGTACATGGCAGTTCGCTTACGGTGGTACGCTGAACCTTAACCTACCATGGAACATGAGCATCTCGACCGCCCTCCACCAGACCAGCCGACGTGGTTATAGCGACGCATCATTGAACACCAACGAGCTACTCTGGAATGCACAAATATCACAGAGTATGCTGAAAGGAAACGCGCTGACCTTCAGCTTGCAGTTCTATGACATCCTTCGTCAGCAGAGCAATCTCTCACGTGTCATCAACTCGGTGAGTCGTACGGATACAGAATACAATAGTATCAACAGCTATATCATGCTGAGAGCAACCTACCGATTGAACCTCTTTGGTGGTAAGAACGCTATGCCGAAACCAAAGGATGGTCCAGGTTTCGACCGAAACGGTCCGGGTATGGGCCCAGGTGGCGGTCAGCAACCTCCAAGAGGCGAACGTCCACCGGGTCCTCCACCATCAGGCGGTGGCTTCGGTGGCTTCTAACAGACAAGATATATGGTTAGCGTAGGGGCGTGAGCGCTGTCTGACTGAGGATAAAAGACAAGGTAACAGTGCGAACAAGATTAGGCTGACAATAAAAGAAAAGACATCGGAGTGGACGACAACAGACTGAACAAACGCCGTCGACACCCGAAAGAGCGAGAGAGCCTCACCCCGACCTATCTCCTAACGGAGCGGGTCAGGGGTGAGGCTTCATTCTTTTAAGAACACTTGCACAGTCCTTTGAAAATGCTTACCTTTGTCTGCAACCCTAAATCATTCAAAGAAGGGTAAACCCAAATAAATAAATACTGACAATGAAACCTATCAAGAACTTTATCGTAGCTGTGGGCTTGACGCTCGCACTCTCTGCTATCACCAACAACGCTCACGCACAGGGAAGTAATATGCAGGAGAAGGTGAAAAACTACTTCCTTCAAACGCTTAAAAAGAAGCAGAATGAAGAACAGAAAAGCAAGGATGCCTTCCAACGTAACAAGACTTATACTACGGATATACAGCAACTGATAAAGAACAAAGATATTGCCCAAAACCAAAAGATGGTGTGGGCAGCATGGTGTGAGGCGAATCGCGAACTAAATGAACAGAAGCTCGCAAAGCCTGAAGACTTGCAGAAAGGCGTGAAAGCATCGTGGAATTTACCTGAAGCATTGGAAAAGAATGCCGTCATGCCTTACTACTATGGTGTAAAGGGAAGCGCAGCAGGCAAGCTTCCGTTGTTCCTTTATCTGCATGGTTCTGGTCCAAAGGAACATGAATGGTCGACTGGACTTATCTTAGGAAACAGATTCCAAGATGGTCCTTCACTCTATTTCATTCCACAGATTCCTAACGAAGGCGACAACTATCGCTGGTGGCAAGTAGCTAAACAGTTTGCTTGGGAGAAGCTTATCCGACAGGCACTTGTCGAGGGTAATGTTGATGCCAACCGCCTCTATGTCTTTGGTATATCTGAAGGTGGATATGGTAGTCAGCGTCTTGCCTCTTTCTATGCTGACTATTGGGCTGCAGCTGGTCCAATGGCTGGTGGCGAACCATTGAAGAATGCACCTGTAGAAAACTGTGCTAACATTGGTTTTTCATTCCTCACAGGAGCGGATGACACTGGTTTCTACCGTAATATTCTAACTTATTATACGCAGATTGCATTTGACTCTGCTCAGTTGGCACGACCGCTTGATGCCGACAAGCGTCCGCTCTTTGTTCATCGCATCAACCTACTGCCTGGCATGCAGCATCATATTAAATACGACCTCACTACTCCATGGCTCAAGAATTTCGTTCGTAATCCCTATCCAAAGACAGTTCTCTGGGAAGATTATGACATGGATGGGCGACATCGTTCGGGCTTCTACAACCTACAAGTGTTAGCCTCTCCTACGCAGAATCGCACTTACTATGATATGAATATCCATAATAATGTGGTGACGATTAATATCAAAGAGGTGGAATATACCGCTGTTGAACGAGACAAACATTGGGGTATTGAAATGAGATTTAACCGCAGTTACACAAATGCAAAGGGTGGTAAACTCCGCATTTATCTGAACAACGAACTTGTTGACATGAACAAGCCTGTGACAGTTATCGTCAACGGAAAAGAGCTCTATCGAAAAAATGTGAAGGCAAACCTCCAAGACATGATTAATAGCTGTACCGAGTATTTCGATCCTTACAGAGTTTATCCAACTTCCATTGAGATTAATTATTAACTCAATGGGAGCTGGGGAAATCCCCCTTTACCCTTCATTTTGTAATAAAATTTCACTCCCTTCATTTCAAAAGATGCTCTTTTGGCTTCTAAAAGACGCCTAATTGGCTTCCAAGAAACGCCCTTTTGACCTCTTAAAGACGCCCTTTAAGAACCCGATTAAGCATCTTTTATCAGCCAACCTTGTAACAATCTGATTATAGGAAACTTACAAAGGATGTAAAATACACGTCTTTCATACCGCTTTTAAGCCTTGAAAGCGGAATTATTGTAAATAAATTTCAGACTCTTCTTTTGAGTATTAATAATTCTGGTGTAATGCGCTTTGACGTAATGCCACACGGAGAAAAGGAGAGGACAGAGGATTATAAAACAAAGTAATGGTAGTCACGGAGGCCCGTCGGTGCATAGAGCGACGGAGTATATTTGCAAGCTTTATTAGAGATTCTATACACAAACAATTTATCCAAAAGTTATAAGGAACCTGTACGCTACACCTCCGCCGCTCTATGTGCCGTCGGCACCTCCGTGACATTGCGTTTACCTCCGTCCACTCCGTGACTCCGTGTGCCCATTATATAAGCCTTTTAATTTATCCTCCATATTTCGGAAGAACCTCTTATTACCCTGTTACCATGTCTTGAATACCTTGTTACCATGTCTCTTATTACCCTGTCTCATGTCTTCCATTACCCTGTTACCATGTCCCTTATTACCCTGTCTCATGTATCCCATTACCCTGTCTCCATTAAGGAATACAAAACCACAAAAAAGAGTTGACAAGTTAATTATCCCAAGGAGCCATACCCCTCAAAACAATTAACTTGTCAACTCGTTTACTTGTGTACTCCGTCTATTTAAAAAGACTCGTCCACTTAAAAAGAGTCGCCCTCTTAAAGACTTCTCAAACCTTTCATTATCTTTTCTTCATAAACGCAGCAGGCTTAGCACTTGCGCTTAAACGATGGAAAAGCATCACAGGCTGAAGAATATAAGAAACATTGTTCAATGTCAACTTGCTTCCTTGTTGCACATACTTATAGATAGTGAGTGCATTTCCATTAAATGAACTAATAGGGAAACCCAGATTTCCTAAAGCTTTATAAGACTGGATGTAAGCAGCACTCGCAGCATTACTCTCAAGGAGACCAGCAACCATGCTATCCTCCTTAGAGTAAGTCATTCGAGCTGTCATTGACAGATTAGGTGAAGCATAGATATCATAGATAGCAGTAACCATACTCTGGAATTTAGCAAAGTCATCATCACTCACTTTACCAGCATTATGTGCTGCCGTCTGCTGTTGGATAAGGTTCATCAATACAGCATAGTGTTTAATATCCCAAAAAGCTGTACGATAGCGATACGTCGTATTATTCTTCGTTTGTGTAAGGATATATTCACCACCCTTCAATGTCAGTGAGAGCTTAGCAGGATCGAAATAGAAAAGCATCGTCATACCCGTGTCATTAGAGACGAAAGACAACTTAGTATCAGATACCTTCTCAAAGGTACCAACAAACTGCGTGACCAATGAGTTGATATCCGTTGTTGAGCTTGTCATCTTCAACAAGTCATAACCATATAGACTATACGTTTTACCAACGAAATCATCAATGCTTCCCTGCGTTACAGTAATCGTATCACGCTGCTCTTGGTTCTTCAGAACAAGTAAGAACGTACGAACCTCGCCTGTTGAATTGGCATTGATATGTGCCACAAAAGCGGAGTCCTTATTCTCAACAGATGATACCGCAGAAGCATCAGCAGAGTCAGCAAGCACTAAGGCAGGCTCAGCACCTACCTTTGAATAAGGCAACGTAAGCGTTGTATCATTGTCACTAACAACAATATTCTTAGCTCCTTTATATTTAAAGATAGCTCCAGCCTGCAAGATTGGCAGATTAGTAGAATCATTACCATTCTTGATTGTCAATACAGCAGAACGACTGTCAATGGCTGGGTTGTTAGTAACACTGACTACGATAGAATCGTTCTGCAGCTGAGCTGTTGCCCATGAATCACTGACAGAGACGGTTGAGCCAGCAGGTGCAGTAAACTTCACCCCACCTTTCTGTGCCGCAGCAGTAAAGGTGAGTTTTGAGTTTACTACCTGCACAGGGTTCTCACGCAAGTAATTACTACCTGCATCGTTGTCGTCACTGCAGGCAACGAAGCCTGCAGTAACAGCAAGGAGAAGACAAATATTAAATATCTTTTTCATAAAACACTTACTTGTTTAGTTTTACTTGAGACGCTGTAGATGTTGTGAGGAATGAGTTCCAGTCTACATCGAAGCGTGCAACACGGTTTGGTAGATACTGTGGCATCAATAGAGACGCTGTATTGTCGAATGAATCCTCTGGCAAGATAGAAGGCTTAGCAGATGAAGATGTAGATGCCTTCTTCGTTATCACTGGATTAATCCACATATCCAACATAGCAAAAAGATTCCCCTCACTAAATGGTTCGCTCGTGTAAGCATTCAGAATGAAGCGTTCAGTAGTCAAATTCACGTACCTTAGCTGTCCGTTAGCGTTGACGAATAATGGACCACAGAGAGATGCACTGATATCACCACTTTCATTTACAGAGAAGCTAATAAGGTTATAGAAATCTGTATATGTACCCGTACCACGATTTTCATCGATATTAAATGAGTTTGCAATGTAGTAGGTTGCTCTGCTATTTCGTATTGTTATCACATTCTGACAACTCTGCATTAAGAACGCTTTTGCGGAAGCCACGTAGGTCAACGGGAATATATAGTCGTCACCATAAGGACTGGCAACATTCAAATAGAACTTACGGTTCGCACCAGAGCCTTCATATCTCAGTCGAGCTTGGCGTGTATTCACCTTGAGAACCTCCTTGTTATTGTCACCAACGACGTATGAAGTCATCTTGAGTTCATAGTAACCCATGAGAGCAGAAAGGTCATATTGCATAACCGCTGCACTTGCTTCATCAATACCATTAGAAATCTTAATCTTAGCACCACGAGCCTTGGTAGCAATAGCGTTGGCATCTACATCAATGGTGAGCGTATTACCCTCCTTAGTTAGGTGAACCCATGAAGCGTCACAGCTGACGTTGAGCCAACTAAGATAAGGTATTGTCTTCTTAATTTTCTTAGTACCATTAGAGACATCAATAGTACCAATCAGATTGGCAATAACGTTGACATCAATCTTTGAAGAAGTAGTCTGAACACCGTTACCAGAGAGCTTTCCAGTCTCTTTATCAAAGGTCAAATCATAGACAGAGACACCATTAATTGTAATAGGCTCGTACAAACGGATTCCCCTATCAGTAAAGGTATAGGCAGACTCAGCAATAGGAGTATTGCCATCATAGATAGCTAACTGACGATTATCCCTATCGGTAATAACGAGCGTGTAAGTCTTTCCACCGATACTAAGATTGAAATCAGAGAAAACAAAGAGGTTGGTGAGGTCGGTCACCTTCTCTATATAGTCAGTTGCAGGCTCAGAGAGCTTGCGAAGATACATAGTATTCAACGAACGTTTGCCATGAACCTTGATGCGGTCAGCACCAATGCTATCAATAACAAACTCGAAGTCGCCTTCCTTACCACGATACTCACCCTTCTTTGGTGTAGCATACTTATGAAGGAAAGTATTGTAAGTATCAAACGACAAAACCGGTCCGTCGTCTTCTTTCATCTTATACAATGACTTTACTTCGCCATCATCAGGATTGTTCTCGTAGCGTACAATCGCATTGTCTTTGGTGAACTTAATTGTATAAGCCACGCCACCATAAGCCTGGTTTCTCTGTGGATAATAGTCTAAAGCCCAGCCATATTGCGATGCTGTCAATGTATCCTGAGTCTTCTGCAGGAACTCTCCCATGCGCTCAGAGTAAGGCTTATCAAAGACATTATCCTCCTCCGTCTGACAAGACTGAAGGAAGAATGCTGGCAAAGCAAGTAGGAGATATATAAATAATTTAGTTGCTTTCATTATAGTAATCCTTTCTTGTTAGTTAAGACTTGTAAGATTATAACTGCCACTAACAACGTTGTTCTCACGTCTGATGACAGCATCACGCACCTTATCAAGGTCGACATTAAAGGTCTCCTTATAGTAACGTTTGCAAATCTCAAGCTTCTTCTCAAGCGCTTCTACACCTGGTTGAGCTGCTGGTTTCCCAGTTTTCTCATCTTTGATAGGGTCTCCATTCGCATCCACGAGAGTAGCCTTCTTAATAATAGCATTCCACTGTGCAGGTGTTGAGATAATGTAAGTACTTACCATCTCAGCAAAGTCCTCACGCTCTTCCTTCTGTGAGTATGCTGAAACGAAACCACGCTTCTCAAAGCCTTCTCCATACGTATCAGAACTCCATGAGTCATTAACATAACCATTTGGAGTCACCTTACCGAAGTCACGTGGGTAGTCCTTTGTCTGGTTAACGATATGAACAAACTCGTGGTGAATGGTCTTGAGGAAATATTCATCAAGTAGAGAGCGATTGGTCTTATACTTATCAATATAGTTAACACCCAAGAGACGTATCTTCTTTCCACCCTCAGCAGTACCGAGTTTCTGGCTGCCACTGTTCTCATACTCGAACTCACCTAAGAAGCTAAAGAGCTTTGGGAAGTAACGACGTGTGAAGTCAATACCTGCAGCTTCGGTATAAGCTTCCACACAGGTGTACTTAATGATATGTGCTAACTCAACTGACTGAGCAGAATCGGCAGGTACGTCATAATAAGACATATCCGACTCATTGTCCTCATAACGCCATTGAATCTGAATGTTATAAGGTACTACGAAATTCTTATACAGCCACTTATCGAAAGCTGTGTCTGCTGTCTTGGAAGACTTGATAACGCTCTCGCTTGACAAAGCATCATCTGAGCAAGCAGTGAAACCAGCTGCAACTGCTGCCAAGAGCGATAAAGCTAATATATTTTTCTTCATTTCTTAATCCTTTAATTAGCTATTAAAAAGTGTGTGCACCGGCCTGAGCAGGATACTGGTTGACCACTGAGAAACTTGGTCCGCTGTAGGCAGAAGGGTTGACGAGTACTGCGTTTGGAACAGCTGTCTTGGTAGGGTTGCCATCAACACCAGCCTCACGAATACTCTGTGGAATCTGAACAGTCTGACGTGGGTCGTCCTTCTCCAACCAATCAAGGTTCTTTGAAGGTTTACCATCAGCACCGATCAGTCGACGAGGAATCACGATGTTGTAACGTCGGATATCCATCCAACGCAATCCCTGATGTACTGTCTCGATACGACGGAAGTTCAACAAGCACTGCAAGAGTGACTCCTGTACAGACCCCTCAGCATCGATAGTGAAGCGAGGGCTGATGTGCTTCTTGAAACTTGGTACCATCTTACCAGCATCAGCGTATGCGTATGGCACAGAATTAAAGTAAGTTTGCACACTTGAAGGCGTCAGCGTCACGCTGGTATTGAAGTAGTTGTGCATCCAAGTGTTCATATCTGCACAGGCAGCATCGTTCTGTCCAAGCATGATTTCAGCCTCAGCACGATTGAGCAAAGCCTCATCCATAGTGAAATCTACATTCAGAGTGCGGAGATAACCCGTACCAGTTGTCGTATTGATAATCTGCACCTCACGTGGAAGTTTCATCAACAAAGCAAAGTTAGCCTCACCTTGATTAGCAGTAAATGGCTTCCAGATAGTGTTTGCAGCTGAACCCCAAATATTATTACTCATAAACAACTCGGTATTTGCCAAGTAGTTAGTGAGTGTATAACGCTTGTTTGACACCCATGGAGCAAGTGCCATACCAGCACTGCTGACACTGGTCTGAATGAGGAGGTTACAGCCTGCAGAAGCACTACAATAAGCCTCTGCAATCTTCACTGCCTGGTCTGAATTGCTCAAAGGCATAGCCTGCAATGCTCTATAGTCACGCAAAGAAGCAGCAGGATTACTACCTAAGAGCTTATCAGCATATTCCTTTGCCTTCTCCCACTTCTCATAATAGAGGTAGAAACGAGTTGCAAAAGCATAAGCAGCCTGCTTATTGAAGTGATACTTTGGCACCTCATATGTATCGTTAAGCAATGGGATACCAGCCTCAATATCAGCAGCAATCTTTGCATAGACATCAGCTACAGTACCACGATAACTCTGTTCTGCAGCTGCAGAGAAGTCTGCAATTCCTGTTGCATAATAGAGTCCAGCATCCTTTGTACTGGTCTTGCCATTATAAGGACGGCAGAATTCGTTAGCAAGGATAAAGTGGTCATAGGCACGAATGAGCAAAGCCTCACCCTTTGAATTACGAAGTATATCGTTCTTTGGACCGCCCTGATCCTCAATGGCAGCCAAAGCTTCATTAGCCTTATAGACACCCTCATAATAAAGCATCCACACCTGCTCAGGAGAGTCATTACCACCTTCTGTCTGCTCTTGCCAGAAGAAGTACTGATCACCACCACGATTACCCTGGCTATTCTGTGCTCCCATGTAATCGGTATTGTCAGACATCCACTCGTTGAAGAGCGTCGGTGTACGGTCAGGATAGGCTGTCACAAGCAGACCCGCAATCTTCTTTGGTGTATCCAAAGTCGTACGGTTGTCTGGCAACGTATCCAATTGGTCAGCACAAGATGCAAGTATCGCTACAGATGCAAGCATCAAACTGCCCTTATATATGATATTCTTAATTTTCATATTCGTTCTATATTAAATTACTTCTGGTTCTGATTCAGCATCTCTTTATTGTCTAATGGCAGTATCATTTTACAACCATTCGCCTTGTTAGGAACTCCAATGTTACTATCAACATTTGGATATTCTCAGCTGAATATGAAGCCTCCGTTAAAATATTAAAGACCTAATCTCAATGTCATGGTGAACTGCTTTGGAACTGGTGCAGCCACACCACCTGTATTGAAGAACTCTGGATCCTGACCGTTCAGCTTCTTATCTGAATAGAAGAGGAAGAGGTTAGTTGCCTGAAGCTTCAAAGCTAAACTGCTAACACCAATCGTTCTAATCATAGCTGCAGGGAAAGTGTAACCCAATGAGATTTCCTTCATACGAATGAAGTCACCCTTAGCGATACGAACATCAGAATAGTTATAAGCATTGTAAGCAACATCCAACTGTGAATTGTTGCGGTTCTGACGACGTGAAGCAATTACAGGGATATTAGTCAGAGCATACTCACCACTGTATGCCCCACGATTTCGGTACTCCTTAGGCAGAGCATCCATATCATCATAGCGGTTACTGAAGACAGGGTTCAAACGAACCTTGTTGCCAAAGCTATAAGTAACGAATACGTTGAGGTCCCAGTTCTTATAACGGAAGACGTTACCGAATGAACCCGTTGTAGTTGGGTCGGCAGGACCTTCGAACTTCAGATACTTAATTTTCTCCTGATCACGCTCCTGGAGGTTAAGACCAGAGATAGTTCTTCTACCATCCTCGTTCATGAATGTAGGCAAACCTTCGCCATTGAGTCCAGCAAATGGAATGCTAAAGATAGAGTTTACTGGATAACCTACAAGACTATAACCAGTTCCCTGTACGAGGTCGATAACACGTGCATGGGTGAAGAGACTTGTAATCTCATTGTGTGTCCATGAGAAGATAAAGTTAGATTCCCAACTGAAGTCCTTTGTCTTGATGTTATGTGTATTCAATGAAAGCTCCATACCATTAGACTTCATTGAAGCAACATTAGCAAGGTTATAAGAACCCAACTGTGGATGGTTCACGTAACCAATAAGGTCACTATTGCGACGCCAGTAGAAATCAGTTGTAAGATTGATACGGTTGTCAAGGAATCCAAAGTCGAAACCAAGGTTGAACTCACGCTTCTTCTCGTAAGTAAGGTTCTTATTACCAAACTGCTCATCGTAACCCGTCTCCTGAATAGAAGTAAATGGACGCCAAGGCACTGTTGCTGTGAAGATTGGTAATGAGTTAGTTACAGGAGGACGGTCACCAGTAAGTGAGTAGCTCAAGCGGAATGTAGCATGTGTCAATGCCTGCTTAAACACCTTATTAAACCATTCTTCCTCATGTGCGTTCCATGCACCAGAAACGTTATAGGTTGGCAACCAACGAGCTGATGTAGCCTTACCCAAATAGTTAGTACCCTCATAACGGAAAGTACCAGTCATCTGATAGCGACCCTTATAAGAATAGGTACCTGTACCGAAGTAAGCAAGACTGCGGATGTGGGTATTTGACAAGCCATAGTAGGCAGATCCCTGCTCCTGGAACATCTTGAATGCACGATAGTTTAGCTTAGCAATCTCACCAGCATCAAACATCATACCCCACTCGCGATCAAAAGTAGCTTTACGGTCAACACTATTACTCTCAACACCGGCATAGAGGTTCACGATGTGTGTATCATTGAATACATCGTTGTAAGCAGCAGAAAGACGGGTATCCCAACCAAAGAAGTGGTTACCTGTTCTGTCAAGAATACCGCCCTCTTTGAGGATTGACTCTGGAAGAGCAAATGGGTTGTCAGGATCAGTATAAAGATAAGGATTGGCATCGCGGATAGTTGTTGTACCCATTGCACGATAAGCCAAAGCCTGATTAGAGTTTTCACGAACGATATGCTCCATCGTTGAAGCAGCACTCTTAACAGCTACCAAAGCAGTAAGCTTCAACTTTGTTATTGGCTTATAGTCAATACTTGTCTGTATACGGAAGTCGTGTACATTCAAGTCCATGTAGTTATTGTTCAACTCATTGAAGATGTTGAACGGAGCATAGTTACGTGTATATGACTCGGTTGGGTCGAGTGTACGTGAAGTATTCAAAGAATAAGAGTAAGGGTTGATGTCGAAAGCACGACTAACAGCACCTGTTGATGGGTCAATCGTACGGCTCAACGAACCTGGAGCTCTCTGCTTACGATAAGAAGCATTAGCGATAAGGTTCAAACCGACCTTCTTATTAATATTGTAAGTCGTATTGATGTTACCAGTGTAACGCTGAACACGGCTTGACTTATACCATCCCGGATCATACATCGCAGAGAGTGAAGCATAGTACTGACCCTTGTCTGTACCACCAGAAGCACTCACAGAGTGGTTGTGCATGATTGAACTTGAGAAAAGCTGGTCGAACCAGTCAGTATTGCGATACTCAGCAGCACGCAGATAAGCATCACGCGCTTTCTGTGTATTCTCAAGACCGAACTGTCCCTTAGTAGCGTCATACTCAGAGATGAGCTGATACATACGACCATAAACACCACTTGTAGAGGCGTTAGCAATCTCGGCATAATTCAAATAGCCCTTCTTCTCCAACTCACGATAAACCTCCATCTGGT
>ERZ772910.1430-NODE-1430-length-12116-cov-7.528812_pt1 | contig 12116 bp, 9 predicted proteins | sample MGYA00511357_ERZ772910 | MGnify/ENA primary metagenome ERZ772910 (study PRJEB29015, sample SAMEA2738096) | human oral metagenome | biome: human oral; feature: human-associated habitat; material: saliva | place: China | collected 2193 ...
GTGCCCTTTAAGACCCTTACTAACGCCCTTTTGAAGTCCAATTAAGCACCTTTTATTTTACTACTTAGTAACTACTTGATTCTCTGTTGATTGCATACCTACTTCTTATATGTGTTTTTGGCGTTATTTATAGATATTTTCTTTGAAATTATGTAATAATTTTTCAAACTCTTGTCTACAAGTTTTCGAAGTCTTAAAATGAAAAGGTTTTCAATGAAAGAGGATGATAATAGGATAGAATGTTGATTGTCTTAGCCATATTTTTGTTTAATGAGCAACCTCGGCTCTTACGTTAAAGCAATACGAAAAGCGTCCACACATTTAACGGAAGAGCCAATAATATTTCTCTATGGAACGACTATCTGACGGCAAATCGAACGATATCTGATCTATCCACTCTTTATAAATGTCCATTACTAAAACCCAAGAGTTTTTCAGCCTACCAAATGTCCATTACGCTGATAGTAGTAACTTTACGTCCTTTACTAACAATTTACGCTGTTAATTTTAGTCATACTTACTAGGTGACACCCCGAAATGCTTCTTGAAGACTGTACTAAAGTACTTTACGTTTACAAATCCTGTCTTCACAGAGACATCCAAGACGCTATCGCCTTGCTTCAGATACTGGGCTGCCTGCTCCAAACGGATGAGTCGTATGAAGTCTTGCGGTCCTTGTCCCGTCAGAGTCTTCAACCTGCCATAGAAGAGGGTGCGGCTCATCGCCATCTCCCGGCAAAGGCGGTCGATGGTGAAGTCGGTGTCGCTCAGGTTATCGAGGACGAGACGGGTTGCTTTCTCAACGAAAGCTTGGTCCATCGGATTCAATCCCAGTTCTTTTTCATCGGAAGATTTATTCTTTTCATCGGAAGCGGATGGCACGGAAGCTTCGCTTGGCAACAGGCTCTTTTGAGACGATTGCCCAGAGTTCTCTCCTCTGACGATGGCGAGACTTCGCTCCATATAGTATTGACTCAGACGACAACGGTTCTTCAACATGCTCGCTATCTTGCTGGCAAGAATGGCAGAGTCGAATGGCTTCGCAATGTAATCGTCTGCTCCAAGATATAGACCTTCTATCATGAAGTCGCGTCCTGCCTTCGCTGTTAGGAGGATAACAGGCAGCCAACTGGTCTCCTTGTTTTCCTTGATGCTACGGCAGAGTTCGTCGCCCTGCATACCCGGCATCATCACATCCGATACTACGATGTCACACTCACCATTCTCTGACAGATACTTCAAGGCAGCCTCACCACTCTCCACATCCACCACATGGTATTGGTCGGCGAAAGCCATACGGATGTATTGACGGAGGTCTTCGTTATCATCGACAAAAAGGAGCGTGTCCTTAAGTGATTCTTCTGATTTTATTTTTTCATCAGTAGACATGGAGTTATCGGAAGTTTCTGACAAACTTGATGGCTTGGAAGAAACGGAAACATCAACATATCCGTTATCAGGCAATACAACCAAGAAAGCAGATCCCTTGCCTTCCTCGCTCTCGAACGTTAACTTTCCTCCCAGTTTCTGTACAAGCTGGCGAGTGAGCATCAAGCCCAAGCCACTGCCCATCTCCTGAGAGTTGACAGCATTGGAGGCACGAAAGAAACTCTGGAAGATATGCTTGACCTCGGTTTTCGGGATACCAATGCCGGTATCGCTTACCTGGATGCTGACTTGCTTACCAACCTCATCAATCGAAGCTGAGATGGTGATGGTTCCACCCTCCTTCGTATATTTTATAGCATTGGAGAGCAGATTCTCGAATATCAGATCCATCATAGAAAGATCGGTAGAGAAGGTATGCTGTCCACAGGTTGCCAACCGAAGATTGAGATGTTTCTCCTGGGCAGACATCTGGAACTTATCCACCTGCTGACGCAAGAGAACAGACAGTTCCACTTTCTGCATGTGGACTTGTGTCTTCACTACGGCTATTTTCTGGAAATCAAGCAACTCGGTCACCATCCTCAGAAGCTTGTCGCCATTACACAGTGCCATCTCCAAGAACTTTCGGCTCTTATCGCCCAGTGTAGTATCTTTCGCCAAGTCGGCAAGAGGAGCCAGCACAAGACTCAAAGGGGTACGGATGTTATGGGCGGTATTCACAAAGAAGTTGATCTTGTCATCGTAGTACTTGCGATGCAAACGCTCTCTGTAGTAATCCCAGCCGAAATAGACTATAACACCTAAGATACAGAGATAGACAATCCATGCCCACCAAGAGTTCCACCATGGTTGGGCGATATGAATGCGCAAGGTGGATTCTCCCAATATGCGTCCGTTACTCCTACCTATTGCCTTGACATGCAGGGTGTAACTGCCAGGAGGCAAATTGGCGAAACGAGCCTGCTGGTAGGCAGAAGGCACACTCCACTGATGGTCATACCCCGCCAGGTAATACTGATATTGGATGTCGTGCTGATACGGATAGTTGATGCTCTCGAAATGCACGATGAGGGTTTTCTCATCATGAGAGAAACTCATCTTTCCTTCTTGCAACATCTCGAAGAGTTCTGCATGCCAATCTTCCAGTTGGTCAGCCTCATCGAAAGTCTTTCCTTCCACCTCAACACCCGTGATATGAAGAGGAGCCTTGTAGTTCAATCCCCTGGCAAACTTGGATGCTAAGACCACAGCTCCTTCACTGCTTCCGAATATCATTCGCCCGTCTTGCGTTCGGACCACAGCCATACGCTTGTACTCCCGCTCCAATCCCTTGAAGAAGTTGAGATTGGTCACCTTTCCATGATCGATGAAAGCCAGTCCCTTGTCGGTACTCATCCACACCTTGCCAATGGGAGTCTTGACCAAGGCATAGACGGTGTTGGAAGGCAAAGACTGCGAGATGGTATAGTTCTTAACATGGTGCTTCTGCCAATCGTAGAGGTACAAGCCTCCTCCATCGGTGGCTATCCAGATATGCCGTGCATCCTGAAAATCCATCGCATTGACAAAGAAATTATAATCGACTGACGGAAATTCCGACGGATAGAAGAATCGACTGACACGAAGGCTTCGCTTGTCGATACGATAACATCCATGGGTCGTTCCCACCGCAATAATCTTCTTATCAGGAGACTCCACGATACTCTGAACTTCATTGATTGGCAAGTAGTTAACGGAGTTATCTACTTTTCCATTCTTTTCTAATGATGATGGGATATGTACCAAGTCTCCATCCAAACAACCTATCCACAAGCCTCCTTCGCTATCCTTGAAAATGCTATACACATAGTCGGTCTTTAACTTGCCATTCGACACAGAGTAAGCCCGACTACTGCTTCCATCGGCATGAACCTGAAAGATGCCATCACCATAGGTTCCCACCAAGACCTTGCCATCGGCAGTCTGACAAAGGGTAAGCGCCACCTTATTATATAGGGAATGATGCCACAGATGGGTTTGCTCGTCATAGATGCTCACCCCCTTGTCGGTAGCATACCATATTTTGCTATTGCGGCCCTGTGCATCCACGCTCTGCATAATATCGTTCACACCATTATTGATAAGCGACTGGCTGTTGAGATACTCATGGCGCACAAACTCCAAGGTATGCTCCATGGGAATAGCCATATCCACACCTCCTGAATAGGAGCCTATCCAAAGGTCGCCAAGATGGTCCTTGCAAAGGGCATAGACGCCATTGCCATGCAATACATTTTCTGGTCTGCCATCCGTATTCAAAAGTAGATTCGTCTTACAAGTCTTCTTGTCGTAGGCATAGACACCTGCTCCATCCACCGCCATCAAGATGGTGGCTGCATCGTAGGCGATAATGGAACGAACAGGGATGAGCGGAATATCTAATAAGGATGAGAATTGCGTGAGAGAAGACAATGGCTTCCATGTTCTGTCATCGAGCAAGAGAATGCCACGATGGAAAGTTCCCAACCATATCTGATGAGCCTTCACGTCGTGATAAGACGAAAGCACGGAATACCCTCGCAAGAGCAATCGAGGCTGGGCTGCATTTTGTGAATAGGCGAAGACTCCCGAAGGAGAACCTATCAATAATTGTTTACCGAAGAATCGGATATGATTGACATATGTGTTCTTCAGAATGTATTTTCCTTTGTTCGGCGAACTATACGCTATTTTGTCTTTGCTACCAGCAATAGATAGAGGAGCCATCATATACACGCCCCTATCTAACGCCATCCAAAAGCATCCCTTGTCATCAACCAACAAGTCATTGAGCACCACACTTCCTCCAAGTACATTCATCAGATTGACCTGGAGTTGGAATGTGTCTTTCACCTTATTATATATATAGATCTTTCCTTTATTATCATAAGCATAGATATGCTGTTGGATATCCTTAGTCAACTTGATGTTTCTACCACTGGCATCACTAAACTGCATATCCGTAGCCAAGGTATAGTTTCGTACCTGTTGACCATTGTACCTGTCAACGCCTCGCTTGGTACTGATCCACATAGCACCATCCTCAGCCTCAACTATCGAATACACACGGGCACTGGAGAGCCCATTGTCCGTATTGAGATTCGACAACATCAGCATATTGCGGGTCAAATGTTCCTGAGCATGGAGCTGCGAACACAGCACCATGCACAAGAGCCACAGGAAATAAACCTGTAATCTTAGGAAATATGATAAGCCTTTATTTTTCATTTATCGGTCCAATATATTAATTTCTTCCAGTCCCTTGGTTTGCTTCTTCGTCGTTATGCCGAGTCCCTTCAAGCCTCCACCCTGCGCATCACGTTGCCGCTTCCATCGTAAAGCTGCTACCTTGTCTTATCGAAGGTCCTGGAAAGACGGGTTATCAGATCGTCGATACCCAGGAAGAAGCCGATGGCAAGCCCTATAACGATTCCTATTACTTTTTTATATTGAAGTTGTCTTGACTTTTTATTTTGTTAAAATTGAGAGGATATCTTATCTTTGTATTAGCAAACCAAGCCTCAAATTCCTCTCATGTACAAAGTACTATACAAAGATACAATAAAAATGAAATTCTACCTCATTTATCAGTTGCAAAACGTGGATATATTTGCCAAAGTAGACTGTAAGAGGTAATTCCATACATTCTTTATAAGCTTAAGACTGGTTGTCAATGGTATATGCTTCCAGTTTTATCCTTCTTCACAGCACAGGTTCTTCATTGCAAAACCGTATACGGACATTTTCGCATGCACTTTTGTTTGACAACGTACAGTTTTTGGGTGAGGAGTTCTCGGAACGCTTCTTCTTTTACTCCTTGATGAAAAGATGTTTTGGTTTGAATTATGTGAATTATAGTGGAGAAGAACTGGAAAAGGCTATAGGGAAGGGAATGCCAGATTATTATCTGAGATATCGAAATAGGGTATTCGTATTTGGATGTAAGGATGTTCAGATGGCTGCAAAAAAGAAATTAAGCGGTGATTATGAGACGATAAAAAAAACAATTTTTGAGAAGTATGTCACAAATTCCAAGGGGCATGCGAAAGAGGGTGGCAGTTGGCAAATATGATTGGCAAAAAGATGCCGAGCATATTGAGCGAAGTTGATAAGTGGACCGCTAATGGTGTAAAATTTATCTACCCGTGATAGTGTACCTCGATGATTGTTTTGATGTAGAAGGCCCGAGCTATTTGCTGAATAAAGAGTTTCAACGAATCATTGGTGAAAAGAAAGTTTCAGCAGATTACGAAGTGAAGGATGTAGTGATGGTGAATATTGAGCAGTTGATGAGAATAGAAAAATTCTTTGCTGCCGAGAAGTTGGATTTGGCTTATCTAATAAATAGCTATATTGAGTATAAGGAAGAGTTTGAATTAAATCAAGTGTTTCCTTTCAATAAATACATATTTCAAGAAGCGAGAAAGGTTGGGTATGAGTTGAAAAAGACACGTTGGTTTGATGAAGTCTTTGAGAATTTGAAGATAATGGATAGGAAAGGGCTGTGATGAGTGGGCTCGCACAGAGAAAGAATATGGTCCACCACTCTTTTTTACAATTTAAGCTATACTTGTGACTAGTCAAATAGAAAACACTCAATCTTACTTTTTTGTGGGTGTAATAAAGGGTGTAAATCACATAACTCGTTGATTTACACCCTTATTTGCGGAGAGAGAGGTTTGTGAACCAAACTCTGCTAACTCGTTGTAATTAAATGTCCTATCAATTTTGACAAATCAGTAGTGTAGCATTTTTGTAGCAGTATTTTGACCGCCTAATGACTACCATTCTGACTACCTTTTGAAAGCACAACTGCTCTCTTTTCTTGAGTACAAAGGTATATAAAATTGTACTAACCTCCAAATCTTTGTGCCATAAATATTTAGAAATTTTACTGCTACACTTTCCAGTGCAAGGTGCAAGCCCCTATATATAAGGGGACTTGCACCTTGCACTGGAGGGATTTTCTCAAAATTATTTGATTTTGTTCTGGAATGATTGTTCTTACAATGTATTTCCGTTTATGAATTATAGAAAACAAACCAATTAAATCATCCCATGCCGACATCGCTCATCATATTCATCTGCACCTAATGCAAGCCACCTTGCATGGGGTGTAAACATTTGAATGTAGCGGGTTGCTCAAATTTAGGTGTCTTTGTAACTTTATACATATGAAACAGTTGCACAAAACCCTAAGGGAAAAGCGAGAGCTTGAAGGTTACTCACAAGAGTATGTCGCTGGAAAACTGAATGTTAGCTCAAGTACCATTTCACGATGGGAAACTGGAGCTGTGTCGATGACCACCTCACAAACTTACAGTTATGCCAAGGTATTGGGATGGGATGAACTCGACCTGCTTGCATCTATTGCACAAAGACAACAGGCAAGACCGCTTCCACTCGCTCAGATGAGTATCGAAGTGTTTGACAAGGAATCCTACGACAGAATTATAGATCTTGTAAAGGAGCTTGGGCCGCAACACATTATTTTACAAACCAAATTATAAAGGCTGATGGAAATAATCGCAGTAGAAAGCCAAGCCTATCAGGAACTGATAGACAGGCTCAACCGAATAGAGCGGTATGTTGAGCGCACTTCTCATCTTATCCAAGATATAGATGACGAGCTGGAGATGACAACCAAAGATCTTATCGGGACTCTGAATGTTTCAGAGTCCACCCTTTATCGCTGGCGCAAAAAACAGTTGGTACGGTATCGCTACACGGAGGGTGGCGATGTACGCTACTTCTTCAAGTCTATCGTGATAGCCACGAAATGTAACCGACTCCGCGTATCAGGTATGAGAAACGACGAGATTCTTGGTCGGCTCAACCGTTTCAAGGACAATCTCATCATGAGTTCATGTCTTAATCCTAAAAACCGACAACTATGATAGAAAAGGAACAGATTCTTTTGCTTACACAGGGAGGTCTGAATGTGTTTTCCCATTTCCTCGGCTTTGAGGTAAACCTTCATCGCAACTTCCGAAGCCCCTTTTATGACGATAGACGGGCTTCCTGCCATATCTACTACGACAGGAAAACTTCTTCTTACAAATTCTATGATCATGGCGATACCACCTATTCAGGGGATTGCTTCTGGTTTGTGGCAACCCTCCGTAACTTGAACCTGAAAACAAGTTTTCCCGAAGTCTTGGAAACTATTGTACAAGAACTTGGATTGTATTCTTTATGTGATGGTGAAAAGCATAGCAACCATATCACGTTATCATATAAAAGAACTATCGTTCCCACTCCTAAGGCTGATATAACCAAGTGTACGGAAGAACGTCCATACAGTTTTGAGATACAGCCTTTTGACGATGGACTGATGAACTATTGGGCGCATTATGGTATCCATGAAGATACACTTCGGCTTTTTCGGGTACGGAGTCTTAAACGGTATGAGAGCGTATCTGCTGAAGGTAAGAAGTTTGAGCTTCACAGTTCGCCGACAGAACCGATATTCGCCTATATTGGAAATGGCTATGTCAAGATATATCGCCCTCACAGTCCGAAAATCCGCTTTCTCTATGGCGGGCGGATGCCTATGACCTATTGTTTCGGCATGGAGCAGATTCCCACCAAAGGAGATATGCTCTTCATTACAGGTGGGGAAAAAGATGTGCTCTCGTTGTATGCGCACGGGTTCAATGCAATCTGCTTCAACAGTGAAACGGCACAAATACCGGAAAGCATCATAGAGAGCCTTCGACTTCGCTTTCGGCATATCATACTCTTGTATGATGCAGATGAGACGGGTGTACGGGAAGCGCATAGACAAGCTGAACATTTGGCAGAATACAAGGTATTGAATCTTACACTCCCACTTAGTGGAACCAAGACGGAAAAGGACATTTCTGATTTCTTTGCCTTAGGCAACGGGGCGAAGGAACTGAAAGAACTGCTTGCCAAGATGTTTACAGACCTATATAGCCAAACCATGATGATGCTTCGCTCCTGTGAAATTGACTACGACAATCCACCAGATATTTCTAAGTCTGTGGTGGCAGTGAATGGTGTCCCTTTGGGAACGCAGGATAATCTGTTCTGCATTACCGGAGGTGAGGGTACAGGCAAGAGCAACTATGTAGGAGCCATCCTTGCCGGAGCTTTGGGGAACAAACGGCTGCCGATAGAGAAAACCTTGGGATTGGAGATTACCGCCAATCCCAAAGACTTGGCAGTCCTACATTATGACACAGAACAGTCCGAGGCTCAACTGCACAAGAATCTGGGCAAGACATTGCGCCGGGCTTCATTGACGGCAGTACCGAAGTTCTACCATTCACTCTACCTTGCCTCACTCTCTCGTAAGGACCGCTTGAAACTTATCCGTGAAAGTATGGACTTGTTCCATCACAAGCATGGTGGAATACACCTCGTTGTCATTGATGGTATTGCTGATCTGATACGTTCTGCGAACGATGAAACGGAAAGTATAGCCATTGTTGACGAACTTTACCGCTTGGCAGGGATATACAATACTTGTATTATCTGCGTATTGCACTTCGTGCCGAACGGCATCAAACTTCGGGGACATATCGGCTCGGAACTTCAACGTAAGGCGGCGGGTATCCTTTCCATAGAGAAAGACGACAATCCTGAATACTCGGTCGTAAAGGCGTTGAAAGTGCGTGACGGAAGTCCGTTGGACGTACCGATGATGCTTTTCGGCTGGGACAAGAAAGAAGACATGCACGTTTATCGTGGTGAGAAGTCCAAGGAAGACAAGGAAAAGCGCAAGACCGATGAACTTATCGGCGTTGTAAAAGAAGCTTTCAGAAATTCCCTCAAGCTCACTTATCAGGAACTTTGTGAGATTCTGATGCGGGAGATGGAAATCAAGGACAGAACTGCGAAGAAATACATCGCCTACATGAAAGAACAACGTATCTTAGCACAAGATACCAATGGCAACTATCAAAAAGGAGAACTATGTCGTACTTAGAACATCATACAGAAGATACATGGCAGAAACGATTGTTTGATAAGCTGATGAGTGTCGAGGACAAACTCAACCTCCTGCTTGTCCTGCAAGAGCAATCCGTTGACACGACTGTCCATCCGCCCTTGAAACCAGAATACTTGGACATCATTGATGTATCCAAGATTCTGAAAGTGGAACAGAAGACGATTTACAATTGGGTCTGGGCTGGGAAAATCCCCTATCTCAAGGCTAATGGTCGGTTGCTGTTTCTTCGGAAAGAGATAGATGAAATGGTACAAAAGCGTGAAGAATGGTAGTATATTCCCATCAACTGGAAGATTAAATATAGATTTTTCTTCCCGGATTTTTTGGTTTATGCAGAAAATGCATTATCTTTGCCGTTGGAATTTTTTGAAGAATTTCCAACATGCGTATGAATGAGCAGACCCTTAGACAACAAATTCTATCTTCTGAGAACGACACCATCTTCTTCAGAAATGATTTTCCGCAGTATCATCCCGAGTCAGTTGGTCGTATTTTGACGGACTTAACTGAAAAAGGAGAACTCGTGCGAATTTCCTCGGGCATTTATGTGAAGCCTAGAATAAGCAGGTTCGGCCCCATTATGCCATCAATAGAACATATTGTCAAGGCTATTTCCATACGAGATAAAGCCCAGATACTCCCATCTGGCGAGACAGCATTGAATGCTTTGGGACTTTCTACTCAGGTGCCAATGTCGTATTCGTTCCTGACTACAGGAAGTGCGCGGAAACTGGCTATCGGGAAGCGACAAGTTATATTAAAGCGTGGAGTTCCTCGCAATTTTGCGTATAAGACACAGCTTATAGCCTTAATTGTTCAAGCCCTTAGATGTCTGGGAGAGCCTAATGTCAGTCCAAAAGAACTGGAGCAAATACAAAGATTGGTAATCAAAGAATCCGATAGACAGGCTCTAATCAGTGATGTGCAGATAATGCCGGAATGGATGAAAAGGATTATCAAGCCTATGATTAAATAAAATATGAAACTTTGGATAAACAATACGTTGGAGGATCGGCTGGCAATGCTCCAACAGACAGAGGAAACTCACTCTGGGGTCAATCAATCAGCAATAGAAAAAGATTGGTGGGTAACAGTAGCCCTGCATGCACTGTTCCAATGCTCTTGTGCTCCCGCACTTATTTTTAAAGGAGGCACTTCACTGTCAAAAGGGTTCAACCTCATTGAACGGTTCTCAGAGGACATAGACTTGGCTATTCACCGTTCATTCTTTGGAATTGACAAGACAAGCAAGAGCCAGCGTGAGAAACTCCGTAAATTATCAAGGTCTTTTATACATGAAAGTTTGTCGAAGCAATTAGACAAGCAGCTTCAGAATATGGGAGTTACCGGTTATCGAATTGAGAATGTAACTTACCGGCAAAGTCAAGAAGGAAAGTTGATTCCTATCGATAGTGATAAAGATCCTACGGTGATATTTTTGCATTATGACAGTATTATCAAGGATATGATAGATTATATCCCTGCCCGTGTGAAGATTGAAATAAGTTGTCTCTCCATGGATGAGCCTACAGAGAAATGTAACATACAATCATTGATAAGCGAAAGCTTCCCCGATGAAGATAAGATGTCATCTGTCATAAGAACCGTACTGCCTACTCGCACATTTCTTGAAAAAATCTTTCTACTGGCAGAAGAATTCCAAAAAGAGCATCCAAGACATGTACGTATGAGTCGACATTTATACGACCTTGAGCGAATTATGGATACCATATATGGACAAGATGCTATTGCCGATCGTCAGCTATATGATGCCATCGTTAAACATCGCCGTACATTTTATGCGTTAAAGTATGTGGACTACGACAAACATTCTCCGAGTACCATTTCGTTTGTCCCTCCAACTGAAACTATTGTAGAGTGGGAGAAAGATTATGACAATATGTGCAAGCACTTCTTTTATGGTTCCACGCTTCCTTTTGATAAGTTGTTAAAGCGTATAGCAGAACTGCAGGATAGGATTAGAAAAACTGCGTATGTATAATTATTCGGTAGTTAGCAAAAGCGTCGAGCAGGTCTTCTTGCTCGACGCTTTTTTATCGCCATTTCGGTTTAGAGATAATCATCCGACTCATCACATCATCATGACTTTCAAACCTTTCCTTTGGAGCATGTGTGGGAGATTGAGTCTTTACCTTTTGTGTGGGAGACTCTTCTATTGAATCTTGCTTAATTTCTTGTGATAAACCGCTTTGTTCATTTTCCTTTTCCTCTTCTTCTTGTTCTTCTGGCGGTGCAAGCGTAAGCGCAATCTTTCTATCCAACTCGGCAGCTTCACTTTTAAGTGAGCGGAGCTCGTCCTCTTTCTTCCAAGAACTGTTAGCAATATTAGTATAAACATCTTTATTTGCAACAACCTTTGCCATTTCTTTTTCATGCGATTCTATCACCTTTGGAATACGCTCCAAGGCATTAATGAAGTTCTGACACGCAAGTTTCGGGTCTGTTGCCAACTTACCGTTATTATAGGTATAGTAGATACTCTCCTGCCCTTTCACAAAGAAGCGGTTCACCGAACAGTCGAACAAATCCTTGGAAGTGCTCTCTGTCTTGACCATAATGGAGAAACCATAGATTTCGCCAATTTTGTTGTACTCTCCTTTGGTGCGAGCTTTTTCGTCTATTTCCTGTAAACGTGCAGCAATAGTCTTGATGTCAGTACAGTCTTCCACACCTTTGATTGTCAGTTTATTTATAGGTGTACCTTCATCAT
>ERZ772910.1432-NODE-1432-length-12112-cov-3.526582_pt1 | contig 12112 bp, 10 predicted proteins | sample MGYA00511357_ERZ772910 | MGnify/ENA primary metagenome ERZ772910 (study PRJEB29015, sample SAMEA2738096) | human oral metagenome | biome: human oral; feature: human-associated habitat; material: saliva | place: China | collected 2193 ...
CAAGGGTAAAATGCACCATTTTGCCTTTCTAGATTGTTGCCAACTCTCAAATTTGCGTCGCTGCAAAAATGGTATTTTGTAGTTAAAACGCCACTTTTTAAGTCCTATTTTCCTACTAAACATTTCTTTTTTCACTCCTCACAAAGCAGTAAACACAGCATCCGATGTGCAAGATTATACATTTCCACCTGCGTTTTGTAGCATTTTATCTTGCATTTAGCGGCACTTAGTCTTGCGTTTTGCTGCTAAACGCATTGTGTTTTGGTGCTAAATGCATCGCGTTTTGCTGCTAAATGCATCGCGTTTTGCTGCAAATAGCACACATTTAGCTGTTATTTGGCCACCATTCTGTATAATTACGCATTTATACACTGCAAATACATTTGCTTAACTCTACAAACGAAGGTCTCTTTTCACCCCCTCAAAACCCTCGCGAGAATTGAATATTGGCAACCGAGTGGGCAATTGGTGAACGGAGAAGGCACTTTTCGTGTTAAAACCAGAACCGTTTTTTTTACATTTTCAAAAACAAAGAGAGATGTTTTACCTTTAACAATGCAAAGATAAGTACAAGCATAAAGCTCTTGGCTTACAAATCATAGCCAGCCTTGTGCGCCCTAAGCACGTTAAACCACTTGCTTAACGTTCCCTAGATCCAATAAAAAGCCTTTAAACCAACAAATTTAAAGCCAGCAAACCCGCTAATGTAAGCGCCACAAAGACTGCCACAACACCCGCGCAACCCTTTCGTTGCGGTTCGCCAAGATAATCGTTGGTGCTAGAAGTCTCTGGTCTATGCGCGTTAGTGCCATAAGCACCCCTCCTGCGCTTTGGCTTATCCCTTAGCATCAGCAGGTTATACTTGTTCCAAAGTTTAAGGTATGTGGGGTCTGTTTCGCCCTTCACCATTTTCATATAGTTCAGTCGGCCACGCAAAACCGTATACAAGGTGAGATATTCGCCATGCCTCCTTGTCTTACCATGTTGTTCACGATAAGCGCGCAAGGCCGCTTTGGCTGTTTCCCAATAGCCATATCGCTCAGGTGCCCCCGATAATAGAGACACGATGGCACTTTTGGCTATACATTGTAAATCTAAGGTCATGTCGAAATGACGACTATGTAAATCCTTGCGAAGGTTCCACAAATAAGAAGGAGATTTTAATTGTTTTTTGTCGATTATAATCACTTCATCCACCCAAGGTGTACCCGGTAAAAGGCTAGCAAATTGCTCGTGTATAGCCCAGGTAATTTTTGCGTGCGGTAAATTTTGACGCAATGCATATAAGGTTGGCAATGCGTGAATGACATCACCTAAGGAACTCATTTTAATGATGAGTATATTGGAATAGTCCTTCATAATAACCCCTTTGTGAATGAAGAATACACACGCCCCTGACGTGGTTTACAATGACAAACAATTATATCTACTCTAGTTCTTTATGATAGTTTTCATAAAATCTAGCAAATTAGATTCTGTAAAGAGGTATCCCTTTACCCCTGCAGCTTCAGCAGCCTCCACATCACGTTGACTATCACCAACGAGAAAACTATGTTCTACATCTACATCAAAATCCTTGATGGCTTGTAAAATCATGCCTGGCTTTGGTTTACGACAGTCACAATCTACGGCATAGCGCTCTACAACGCCATCCTTATGATGTGGACAATAATAAAAGTGTAAGATCGGTGCGCCAGCCTTAAACAATTCATTTCCCATATAATCGTGAAGAATTTGAACATCAGTTTCCTTATAGTAGCCTCGCGCCACCCCACTTTGGTTTGTCACCACTATAAGTTCATAACCAGCGTCATGGGCTAATTTTAATGCTTCTTTTGCACCTTCAACCCATTGTAAATCCGATATTTTATAGAGATAGGAAACATCCTTGTTGATAACCCCATCTCTATCGAGGAACAACACCTTTCTCATACTTTATCCTTTACATATATCAAAGAATTTGCACGATCCATTATCAGGAATTAACGCAAATATCCTTCGTTATTATCTAATAATTCACAATATTCTTTAACAGCCTCTGCTAATGGTGTAAAGCCTTTATCATAGCCTGCGGCCATCAATTTAGTAGTATCTGCTTCGGTAAAGCTTTGGTATTTACCTACCAACACTTCTGGGAATGGAACGTATTCAATGCGGCCTTTTCCATTGTAGTCTATAACAGCTTGCATAAATTCATTAAAGCTATGCGCATGACCAGTACCACAGTTGAAAGTACCAGAAATTTCAGGGTGTTCCCAGAAATAGAAATTCACATTTACCACGTCTTTTACATAGATGAAGTCACGTGTTTGACCACCATCTTCATAGCCATCAGTACCTTCAAACAAATTGATAACACCTGTTTCTTGGTTTTTATAGAACATTTGGCGTACAAGAGAGGCCATTTTATCCTTATGTGCTTCATTAGGACCAAATACATTAAAGTAACGTAAACCTACAACTTGCGCTGTATATTCACCTTCAAATTTACGTACATAACGGTCAAATAAAAGCTTAGAATATGCATATGGGTTTAAAGCCTCTTCTGCTTCTGGAGTTTCTACGAAACCATTTGTACCATTACCATACGTAGATGCAGAGGATGCATAAATAAATGGAATGGCTCTATCTTGGCAATAATGGAATAGATTTTTAGAACCTTCATAGTTGTTCTTCATCATATATTTGCCGTTATATTCCATTGTGTCAGCACAAGCGCCTTCATGGAAAATAACTTCGATTGGACCTACGTTGAAAGTACCATCCGCAATGGCAGCATCAAAGTCATCACAATCAATGTAATCTAAATAATCCAAGTTTTGAAGATTGCGAATTTTACGACCGTCTGTCAAATCATCAACGATTAAAATATCATTACGGCCACGCTCATTTAAGGCTTTTACAATATTACTACCAATAAAACCGGCACCACCAGTTACAATAATCATAATTTCCCCTCCTTAGACATCATAGCTATTTTTTTCACGATATCTGATGTAGAATAGCCTTCTTTAAATGAAAGTACCGCTATCTCATCTACAGACTCTCTGCCGACAATCTCTTCTTTTTTATAGTCTCCGCCCTTAACGAGAATATTAGGACGCAAATAGGCTAATAATTTAGCTGGTGTGTCTTCTTCGAAAAGAACAACCCCATCTACGCATTGTAAAGCACTTAATAAAGCAGCTCTATCAACTTCAGATACAATTGGTCTAGTTTCACCCTTTAAACGACGTACAGACGCATCTGAATTAAGTCCGATGATGAGATGACGACCTAGTTGAGCTGCCTCTTGAAGATATGTAATATGGCCTCGATGTAAAATATCAAAACAACCATTAGTAAATACAACAGTTTCATCCATACTTTGCCATTTATCGATTAAGGCCTTCATCTCTTCTTTTGTATATAACGGACTTGATGCCGTTAATTGACGAACAGATTGCCACAAATCAATCAATTCTTGGCGATGAATTGGGTATGTACCAACCTTAGACACAACAATACCAGCTGCACCATTAGCAATATGTAATGCTAAACGCATAGATAAACCACTAGCCAAGCAAGAAATCATCATAGCTACGACCGTATCGCCGGCACCACTTACATCGAATACATCTTGTTGCGTAGCTGGATTATGCCATGTTCGCCCATCCTTTGCTACAACAGTAATCCCCTTTGCAGAACGGGTACCTATAATATACTGAATATTAAGTTTACCTAATACTGCCTTAGCAGCCTCTATAACAGAAGCATCCTCATTAGGTATAACACGACCTAATGATTCGCCTAATTCCTTTACATTTGGCGTAATGCAAGTAGCACCATCATATTTAGACCAATCTGCCCCCTTAGGGTCAACAATAGTTTGCACATTATAGGTATGAGCTAATCTAAATACCTCTTGTAATAATGTAGGTGTACACACACCCTTGCCATAGTCAGAAATAACAATGCCTTGCAATCTTTGTTGGCAAAGCCCGTCCAACCAGGAAACCAATCGTTCCTCTTCATCTGTTGTAATCGGAGTAATCGTCTCAAAATCGAGACGCATCATCTGTTGACGATCACCTAAAATTCTCATTTTAGTAATAGTAGAGCGATTGTTATCATAAATAAGACCAGATGTATCAATACCATCAGCAATCAATAATTTATCGAGTACTCTACCATGATCATCAACGCCAGCTACGGCTCCTAAATATACATGACAATCGAGATTAGCCAAGTTGGAAGCAACATTCCCTGCACCACCAAGCACCTCTTTCACAGATGACACGCGATTTACCGGTACTGGAGCCTCTGGAGATATACGACTCACATCACCAAAGACATATCGGTCCACCATCACATCACCAATAACTGCGATTTTTAGGTTGGGTAGTGAATTTGTCAGAAATTCATTGACTGTTTTTGTAATCATAGGTCGTCCCCTTTCAAGAAATCTGTGATTTCTTCCCTATCTCGATTAATAACCTTCTTCGATAAGCTCGCAGATAATATGACCTACCAAGATATGCATCTCTTGAATTCGTGCAGTCACTGTACTAGGAACGGCAAGTGTAATATCACATAGTTCAGCTAATTTGCCGCCACCTTCGCCTGTAAAAGCTATTGTATGCATTCCTGTATTACGAGCCATTTGCATGGCTTTCACCACATTTTTAGAGTTACCAGACGTAGAAATGCCGATAAGTACATCACCAGAGCGACCTAAGCCTTCAACTTGACGAGCAAAGATTGAATCAAAATCATAATCATTAGCAACAGCTGTCAAAATAGATGTATCAGTTGTAAGAGCAATAGACGCAAGAGAACGACGCTCTTTCTTATAGCGCCCCACGAGCTCAGCTGCTAAATGTTGCGAATCAGCAGCGGAACCGCCATTACCACAGAATAAAATTTTATTGCCACTGTTCAAAGCTACGATGCAACGATTAGCTATTTCTTGAATAATATCCATTAATTCCATCGTTCTACTGAATACATCTAGATGATCAGTAAAGCGATCTGCAATAATTGGATTTATGTCTGTCATTATAAAATCTCCTTTAGTAGGCGATCAGCATTTTTCCAGAACAATTTTTCTGTTTGTTCCTCTGAAAGCCCTGCTCCCCTAAAAGCATCGTATAAACAATGCATATCTGAAATATCTTTAATTTCCGTATTCGGGTTAATGCCATCAAAATCAGTGCCTAAAGCTATGACATCTTCACCGCCTTTATTGATGATATACAATCCATGTTTAACGATATCTTCAATACGACTAATAGATGAAGTGCCAAGGAATGACTGAGCAAAATTTAGGCCAATAACACCGCCCTTTTCACCGATTAGACGAATCAAATGCTCTGGCAAATTGCGTCGATGGGCTGTCACTTCTCGTGCATTAGAATGAGAAGCAATAAAAGGTACATCAAGAATATCTCCTAATTGTTCTGTTCCGCCATCATTAAGATGAGAGCAGTCTACAATCATACCTAATTCTTGCATTCGTTCCACAAACTCTATCCCTGTTTTTGTCAGTTTCTTATAAGGATCTCCTGTGTTAGGCTCGCCTAATTCGTTCGGATAGTTCCAAGTCAATGTTATAAGACGAACACCATCCTTATAGGCCTTTTCAAGTTTGGCTAAATCGCCCCCAAGAACACCACCCTCTTCTATCGACAGTAGGGCAGCCAATTTATGATTATCGTAACAAGCCTTAATTTCCTCATAAGAGCGCACATGACTAATATGGTCACTATATTTTTGCATTTGAATATCAAATAAAGCACGCATAGATTCATATCTAGCATAAGAATCTTCTTGTTCTTTTAAGTCCACAAATAATGCAAAATCTTGTAATCGACTATGGCCCTTAATGAGACGTTGAATATCAATTTTCCACTTATTAGAGAATAAATCACCATCATGTGGATGGTCGATTAATTGCATTATCGTATCACAATGTAAATCAATCATATACTCTTGTTATTTCTTTACCTTTTTGGCATCTAATTTTTTTAGTGCTTTCAGTTCAGCCATAAAGCTGTCTATATTATCGAACTTGCGATATACAGATGCAAAACGCACATACGCAACTTGGTCGATATCTTTCAATTGTTGTAGTACAAGTTCACCGATACGATCTGTAGAGATTTCTTGATTTACTTCATTGCGAATATCTCGTTCTACATTATTAACAACCTCTTCCATGACGGACATAGGCACTGTTCGTTTATCACAAGAACGCAGCAAACCATTTAACAATTTACCTCTGTCAAATAATTCACGGCGACCATTTTTCTTTGCTACCATGAGTGGTACTTCTTCGATGATTTCATAAGTAGTAAAGCGGCGTCCACAATTAATACACTCGCGACGACGGCGGATACTGTTCCCTTCGTCAGTCGTTCTTGAGTCTGTTACCTTCGTGTCTGTATGTTGGCAATAAGGACATCTCATTGGCTAATACTCCTTTTCTAATCAGCTAGTAATCTTGAAAAAGGCACAATACGCCTATTTTCTTATACCTTATATAGTACCATATTTAGTAGGAAAAGTACAAAAAGAACCATATAATGCTACTTAATAGTACTAACTTGTCTAAATCTTTTTCATTTGGTATGCTATTAATAAATGAACGACTTAGTTTAATCCCCCCAAGCCATGGTGGCTGGTTTCTTGGATTATTACTAAGTCGTTCTTTGTTTATATATATTAAATGGGTTGTATCACAAAATTTAGAAAGTCCCCCATATAATACAAAAGAGTATTATATGGGGGACTTTTTATGCACTTACGTGCTAAATCGTATTAAATTAACGTTTAATAGCATCTTCAACGTGTAACAAGCAATCACCGGATTCGATACGGCTGCCTTCACGAACAAGAATTTCTTCAACGATACCAGCGATAGGAGCTGTAATTGTAGTTTCCATCTTCATAGCTTCTGTTACGACTAATGGTTCACCTTTAGATACGGATTGTCCATTCTTAACGAGAATCTTAACAACGGAGCCAGACAATGTAGCACCGATTTCACCTGGGTTAGATTCATCAACTTTACGACGAACGACACCAGTTGTTTTAGCGTGTTTATCATGAACCTTAATAGCACGAGGTTGACCATTAAATTCAAAAAGAACAACACGATTACCATCTTCATCAGGATCGGATACACCATTCATTTTAATGATTAATGTTTTACCTTTTTCAATAGTAACTTGGATTTCTTCACCACGTTTCATGCCAAAGAAGAATGTTGGTGTATCGAGCACAGACACATCACCAAAGTCATTAGTGAATTTAGAGTAATCTTTAAATACTTTAGGATATAAGCAATAAGCACTTACATCTTCATCAGTTGTAGCTGCACCCATATCACTTAATTCATTGCGAACATGTTCAAAGTCAGTTGGTGGCAATACTGCACCAGGACGAACTGTAATTGGACGAATACCTTTTAAGATGATTTTTTGAAGTTCTTCTGGGAAACCTTGGTATGGTGTGCCAAGACGGCCTTCAAAGAATTCTACTACGGATTGAGGGAAGTCTAATACATTGCCTTTTTCGTAGATATCTTGTTCAGTCAAATTGTTTTGAACCATGTACAATGTCATATCCCCTACTACTTTAGAGGAAGGTGTTACTTTGATAATATCACCAAACATCATATTAACTTGATGGTACATTTTCTTAATATCCGCCCAACGGTCACCAAGGCCTACCATCTTAGCTTGTTGTTGTAAGTTAGAGTATTGACCACCTGGCATTTCGTGTTGATATACGCCAGTGTTAGGATATGCTTCTGCTTTATCTACACCTTTGTAGTAAGGACGAATGCTACCGAAATATTGAGACATTTCTTCCATGTAATCGATGTTCATTTCTGGTTGACGTTCGTGACCAGATAATGCGTAGTACATGGAATTCATGCTTGGTTGACTTGTACCATTAGCAAACGCAGAGTATGCTAAGTCGATTACGTCTACACCAGCATCTACAGCACGACCATAAGAGTAAATGGTATTGCCAGAACCTTCATGAGAATGTAGATGAATTGGTACTGTAACAGCATCTTTTAATGCAGATACAAGGTTATATGCAGCTTGAGGTTTCAAAAGACCTGCCATATCTTTAATAGCAATGATATTAGCACCTGCATTTTGCAATTCTTTTGCCATCTTCACATAGTAATCAAGATTGTATTTAGGACGGCTGCTATCTAAAATATCGCCAGTGTAGCATAATGCCACTTCTGCTATTTTATTTTGTGCACGTACTTCATCGATAGCCACATGCATGTTATCAAGGCTGTTCAAGCTATCGAATACACGGAATACATCGATACCATTAACGGCTGCACGTTGAATAAAGTGACGAACCACATTATCAGGGTAGGATGTGTAACCTACTGCATTGGCACCACGAATAAGCATTTGAAGCAATGTATTAGGCACTTCACGACGGAACATGCGTAAACGTTCCCATGGATCTTCATGCAAGAAGCGATAGGATACGTCAAATGTTGCACCGCCCCAACATTCCAAGGAGAACAAGTTAGGTACACCTTTAGCAGCATGACCAGCTACGCGGGCCATATCGATGGTACGTAAACGTGTTGCAAACAAGGATTGATGAGCATCACGCCATGTTGTATCTGTGAAGAATACTTGTTTTTGTTCTGCTAACCATTTGCTGAATCCATCTGGACCTAATTCATCAAATTTTTGTTTTGTACCAGGAGCTGGAGTTACATCTAATGTAGAAGGCATTTGAATTGGTTCAAATTCAGGAAGTGGTTGTGGGCCTGCACCAGAATAACCATTGATTGTTACATCTGCAATGTAACGCAATAATTTAGTACCACGGTCACGATCTGGTTTCAATTCAAATAATTCAGGATGTTCTTCAATGAAGTTTACATTATATTGACCACTTTGGAATTCAGGATGTTCCAAAACATTAATCAAGAAATGGATATTTGTTTTTACACCACGAATACGGAATTCCTTTAAGCAACGAAGCATTTTGCGAATTGTTTCTTCGTTATTAGGACCAAATGCAGTTGCTTTTACAAGCAAGGAATCGTAGTAAGGTGTTACAACGGCACCGGAGAAAGCATTACCAGAGTCAAGACGGATACCAAAGCCACCGGAACTACGGTATGCCAAGATTTTACCAGTGTCTGGCATAAAGTTATTTTTAGGATTTTCTGTAGTGATACGACATTGGATTGCAGTACCTTTACAAGGAATTTGATCTTGTTCAGGAATCCCTACCTCTGGACTGTGTAAATTATAGCCTTCAGCGATACGAATTTGAGCGTGAACAATATCAATATCTGTAATCATTTCTGTTACAGTATGTTCTACTTGGATACGAGGGTTTACTTCGATAAAGTAGAAGCTGCCATCAGCAGTTACCAAGAACTCAACTGTACCAGCATTAACGTATCCAACATTTTTCATGATTTTAACGGCAGCATCACAAACAGCTTTACGAGTTTCCAAACTCAACGCAAAAGCTGGTGCCATTTCAACAACCTTTTGGTGACGACGTTGAACGGAGCAATCACGTTCATGTAAATGAACCACATTACCATGTTCGTCACCTAAGATTTGTACTTCGATATGTTTTGGTTCAACGATGAGTTTTTCTACATATACATCATCATCACCAAATGCTGCTTTAGCTTCGGATTTAGCACGATCGTATGCATCACGCAAATCTTCTTTGCGATGAACTTCACGCATACCACGACCGCCACCGCCATTAACGGCTTTGATCATCAATGGGTATCCATGTGTTTCAGCAAACTCTTCTAATTGAGCATAATCCTTCAACGCCCCATCCGAACCAGGAATCATAGGGATTTCTGCTAATTTAGCTTGAGTACGAGCATTAACTTTATCACCGAACATATTCAAATGTTCAATATGTGGACCAATGAAAATAATGCCTTCTTCAGCACAACGTTTTGCAAAGCCTTCGTTTTCAGATAAGAAACCATAGCCAGGATGGATTGCATCAATATCATGCTCTTTCGCAATACGGATGATATCTTCAATATCCAGATATGCATCAACAGGTTTCTTGCCTTCCCCTACCAAATACGCTTCATCAGCTTGGTTACGGTGCAAGGACAATGTGTCTTCCTTAGAGTAGATAGCTACTGTCTTAATGCCCATTTCGTTACATGCACGAAATACACGGATTGCAATTTCACCGCGATTGGCCACTAAAACGGATTTAATTTTCTTCATAGTTGCCTCCTACCGAGTCCTATCGAATGATAGATTTCTTTTCATTGATTTACATGTATACCATCCATATCGAATTACATGTTTTTCACAAAACACTTATCAATATTTTTGATATATAATTATGTATCAAACATATTTATATTATACAATAAATTTTAGATATTAAAAGGCTTAATCATTATAAAAGATACCTTTATTAATCTTTTTTATCTATATGGAATTTTTTCTATTCACAAATTTTTCATATGTGTTTAATAATACAAAATGAAAGTATCAAAATCACAAAGCTATTATCTATTCATCACCTAAAAAATGTTGCATTAAACGATTCAATTGTTCTTGATCGCAAGCGCCCATTGTCTCTACAGCAGAATGCATGGCCAACAATGGTAGACCAATATCCATGGTTCTCATCGGTAGCATAGAGGATGAAATTGAACCTACTGTAGAGCCGCCCACAATATCTGAACGATTAACATAAATTTGGTATTTAACATTAGCCTCCTCACAAAGACCCTTAACAATAGCAATTGCCATCGCATCGCCTGCATAAGATTGACTAGCTGCTTGCTTTAACGTAACGCCTCCATTGAGTACAGGGAAATTGGTAATATCATTTTTCTCTGGATAATTTGGATGCAAGCCATGCGCTACATCTGAGGAAATCATAAAGCCGCGAGCCACATCCAGATCCATGTCATCCCTACTTAGTCCGAGGCTGCGATATACCCGTTCTAATAGATTTGGTAGTAACATTCCTGCCCCCCCTTGTTTCGTACGGCTACCAACCTCTTCATTATCGAATAATACAGCACAGCGTATGCCATCTACCTTATTTTTCTTCGCTTCTACAATACCGGATAATGCACCAAAACAAGATGTTAAGTTATCTAACCGCGGAGAACTAATAAAATCAAATTCTGTACCAACTAAAATACCTTCTGTCACAGGATATAGTGTAATTTCATAGGATAAAATTTCCGATGGATCACAATTTACCTCTTCTGCCAAAAATGTATTCCATTCATCCACATCAGATTTTGTTGTATCAGAACCCTGTTGATTCATCATTATTATAGGCAACATATCTTTTTGTCGATTTAGGGCTACGCCATCATTTACATTTCGATTCATATGAATTGCCAAATTAGGAATGATAGCAATCGGTCGTTTTGTGTCTACAAGAACAGATTCTACGTCATAAGGATTATCCCCTTTTAAAACAACGGTTCCTGCAGCCCCTAATGGGCGATCAAGCCATGTATTTTGTATTAATCCGCCATACATTTCTACATTGAGCTTAGTATAGCCTTTTACATCAGTAATGGGATTAGGTTTTACACGTATGGCAGGAAAATCTGTATGTGCTGATGCAATGCGTAAGGAATGACGATAGTCCTCTCCTATGTGAAAGGCAAATAATGTTGTGCCATACACATTTACAACATAATTACCAGTTGTTAAGCTCCACGGTTCCTCTAAAGACAACTCAGTAAAACCTGCATCTACTAATAATTGTAAACTAGTATCTACCGTATGGTATGGGGACGTACATCCCTTAATGTATTTAATTAATTGTGGATTATCAAATTTCATATGACCTCCTACACAATTATTTAATGGTCTACCTTTTTTATTAAAATTAGTAATCTATTGCTATTGTATCACAAAAACGCCGTCCCATAAGGAACGGCGTTATGTATACATAAATGTATTAATCTATTATCTTGTGGTTTACCACATACCGATAACTTTCATCCACAAGGAACCAATGCCTACGAAGATAATTAAGTTGATTACGGATGCGAAGAAACCAAGTTTCCACCATGTATTTTGAGGAACATAACCAGTGTTAAAGATTA